>Ga0123342_1006470_pt1 | contig 16213 bp, 8 predicted proteins | sample Turbeawhitnodule_FD_89960 | JGI IMG/M metagenome (GOLD analysis project Ga0123342, IMG submission 89960) | Root nodule microbial communities of legume samples collected from Mexico - Turtle bean Mexico white nodule | ecosystem: Host-associated > Plants > Roots > Nodule | place: Mexico: Nepantla... | reverse complement strand
GTGAATGAAGAAATGCTCCTGGAGAATTTGCCAGAAGATCTCCAAAGGGATATTAGACGTCATCTCTTCACATTTATTAAGAAAGTTAGTACAGTAGTTTCCTTGTCATCAATTCACTGGTTACATAGATTTTGCATGTTTCTTTTTTTGAGGCAGGCTATAGCTTTGTAGTCAGTTATAGCTTGATGTTAAAACTTGTTCATGACAGAGTGTTATAACGTCTACGTTCATATGCTCAAGAATTTGATCCTTAGTGTTCCCATTATGCTAAGTCAGTCGAGTTTTATTGGGTGATTTTGTGCATTGCCCATACTTCAAGCTTAAATGGATCTTACATTGTTTTTTATATGCTGCAGGTTCGAATTTTTGCGTTGTTGGATGAGCATATCTTGGATGCCATATGTGAGAGGCTAAGACAAAAAACATATATCAAAGGAAGCAAAATTTTGTATGATGGTGGTTTGGTAGAGAAGATGGTTTTTGTTGTGCGTGGAAAGTTGGAGAGCGTTGGCGAAGATGGAATCAGTGCTCCCCTTTATGAAGGGAGTGTCTGTGGTGAAGAACTTCTGACATGGTGTCTTGAGCATGCCTTTGCAAGCAAAGGTACATTTCATTTCTAGAAGGCAAATATTAGAAAAGTAACAAACAACTGATCCAAGGTACTGTTTGATATAAAAGTAGAAAATGTTATGATAAAATGGAAGCCTTTATCATATGGAATATATAATAATCATTTAATGCTTGCATTTTCAACTAATTTGATGTATTTAGACTTATTTGCACTTCTTATCTCTTTTCCAATCATCATTGTGCAAATTTAGTCCCTCACTTAACCTTAACAGTGTCTTCACTGGGTTTTTCTTTTTGGCATATTCAGCTGTGTTTATAAGACAACACAAATTTATATATAGAAAATTGAATCAATACAATAAATAGAGGATATTATAATACATGATCTAGATGTTCTTGATTATATACTAGCTACTTTTTCTTTCTTCTTATTTCCATGATTATAACAAGATGAATCAAAACTGTATAACTATATAAGAGACCAATTCTTAGAAACAAAAATGAGGGAGATCAAGTCTCTGAAATGAATATAGTTGAAGAACCAAATGTATGATTAAGTAAAGTATTTAATAAGTTATTATGTTTAAGGCTTCTTCACCAAACTCTTAAAGGTGCTCATTAACAATATCCTTTATAAAATTATTTTTAGTAGGTGCATGTTTCAGAGATTAGTAATAAGGACATTTCATAGTATAAGTAGATGTAAATCTCATCTTATATAAGTCAATTTTATAAAATTAAGTTAAATTTAAAGTTCACGCAAAAGTTAACAACATTAACTTATTTGAAGTTTGTCTTGCAGGTTGCCGAAAAGAAAGTATTCCGAGGCCAAAGTTGGTGAGTAACAGAACAGTATGTTGCTTAACACATGTGAAGGCATTTTCCCTCAGAACAGCAGACCTTGAAGAAGTTATAGGCCTATTTGCAAGATTCTTTAGGAATTCCCGTGTTCGAGGAGCCATAAGGTTATCTTCTTGTCCTATTTTATGTTTGGATATGTGATTCTTCCTAATTTTCTTTATCTTCTCATAAACCTTTTCTTACCACTAAAAAAAATCATGAAATAAAGATCAATTTTTAGATACCAAAATAATTAGTTATAATAATAACTAAATTAAAGACCATTTGAGAAACTAAAAAAAAATTGGTTTCTAAATTAGTTTCTATTATTGTTAAATAGTTTTTAAATTGGTATCTAATTAGCAACCAAGATTTTAGAGATCAAATTTAAAAACTAAATAATTGGTAGTTAAAACTTTGGTTGCTAATTAGATACCAATTTAGAAATTATTTAATAATAATAATAAAAACTAATTTAGAAACCAATTTTTATTTTAGTTTCTAAAATGGTATCTAATTTAGTTACTATTACAACTAATTATTATGGTCTTTCTTGTAGTGTACATTATCATATATATGACTTTGATTGTATCAAGTGTTTGTCTTTTTATAGAGGTAAAAAACATGTATTTTTCTCATTCAATTCAAGAAAATGAGCAACAGGATAATTTGTGAAAATCAATTTAAATTCAAGATAATATACACACATATTTTTAGAAAATTTCATGTGTTTTTTAAGCTTTTCATCCTTATATTTTTTCAAACAGTCCATGTAAAGTTATTTTTTACTGAAAAAAAAATCATTTTTTATAATATTGTTGTAGACCCTACATATGTTTATAAAATGTGGTTCTTTTTGAATTAGTCTTTCTGTGGAAAAATAAATTGATTGAGAATAAAAGCAAATTATCCAATGTACTGCAGCATGTTTGAATTTTGATTTCACAAAGTCCAACATATGAAAACTTGGTCCCCTTTTCCATGAACTTTGTCAAAAGTCAGTGAAGAACTAAATGCTTCAACACAAATAAAAGACTACATAGTCAAGTGTAAGAAGGACCTAGGACTGAGTCCAGTTGAAAGGATTGGTCTCTCAAGAAGGTTTAAATTATTACTAAAATAAATGTTTATATTTAGTGTCTCTTCGTACCTTCTCCATGATTTTTAAATTTGATAGTGAGCAAAATAAAAAAAAAGTGAAGACATAAATTATCATTACAAGAAAAATATTAAATAAAAATTAATTTTATAGATCAAAATATTTAGTTATTATTTGATTAAATTAAAGATCATTTTATAAACTAAAACAATTATTGGTATCTAAATTAATTTTTGTTATTAATAAAAATTTATAAAATAGTTTTTAAATTGGTATCTAACCCTCTTAACTACTTAGGTTTTAGTTACTAATATTTTAGATTCTAAAAGACCGATAGAGACTAATTTAGAAAATAAAATAGTAAGTAACTAAAACCTTGGTAGCTGAGGGGTTAGATAACAATTTAAAAACTAAAATATTAGTAACTAAAACCTAAGTAGTTAATTTAAATACTAATTTAGAAACTATTTTATAAATTTGTATTAATAATAGAAACCACTTTAGATACCAATAATTTTTAGTCTCTAAATTAGTATCTAATTTAATTAATATACTGACTAATTATTTTTAATTTCTAAATTTGGTTGCTATTTAATAATTTTTTTGTAATTTATAAAAAAAAAATTTACATAGTTTTATGACCTAATAAAATAGTCAAATATTTGATGATGTTAGTCCTTAAATAATGGGAATTAGGTATATCTCCTTAAACATGCATTTAACTATGAAATTAATTATCCCTTATTGTCCATGATGTTATGATAGGTATGAATCACCTTATTGGAGATGCTTTGCAGCAACAAGCATTCAGGTTGCATGGAGATACAGAAGGAAATGTCTTGGTCGTGCTAAAACTACACAATCAAATCAAACATAAACATTTATATTTCACTGTGTAATATAGGTGCATTAGACAACACTTATTCATTCCTACAAAATATTGTAAAGTCATGTGTGTGTATATAGCTTCCTTTTGAGAAGCCATCTTTATAAACACATTTTTAATAATAATAATAAAAAGGCAAAAGAAAAAAACTAAGGCTTCATTAGGCAAATTTCCCCTACACTTTCTTACCTTCCCCTACACATCTATATATTTTTTTTAATTCCAACAATATCCAGTCCGAATATGTTGGAGAGTGTAGTATCTTCTTCTTTATTTTCAAGTAATGGTAGTTGTTTGTTGTGACTGGTGGTAAACGTTGATATTGAGGTAAGTTTTGAGGTGTTTGTACGGTTATAGTTGTGTTTTTGTTTGCTTATTTTTTTTCCATACTTGAAAGTCACGGAACCCAAGAAAAAAATCAACAAGATGCAAAAATGAAGTATAAAATTAAAAAAGTTATCTTCACACAAAAATGTCTAATACAACGAATTTTTGTGGGAATCATTTCGCTTTAATTAAATAAAGACAATTAACTACACTACAAACATAAATGTTTTAGCATTTTACCAATTAGACATAAGATATATTTAATGATAAATCTTATGAAATTACTCTATACCTACTTAACTATCATATCATAATCATAATAATATGAATTGATAAAGATGATTTAAATTTATTAAATAGTTGCATATTTTTATGAAATTATTTATGTATAAATTTTCCTTAATATCAAGTATATATACGAAGAGTTGTGAGAGATTTTAATAAAATAACTTATTTATATTACAAGAAAATCATTAAATAAAAAATATTTTTAAAGAAAAAAAAATTAATTATTATTTAACTAAATTAGAAATTATTTTATAAACTAAAAAATTATTTATATCTAAAATAATTTCTATTATTAATTAAAATTTATAAAATAGTTTCTAAATTGGTATCTAACCTTAGTTACCAAAATTTTAACTACTTATTACTTACCTTAGTTATCAATTTAAAATCTAAAATATTAGTATCTAAAACTTAGGTAGCTAATTTAAATATTAATTTAAAATTATTTTATATTTTTTATTAATAATAGACACTACAAGAAAATCATGGAATAGAAACCAATTTTTAGAGACCAAAATAATTAGTTGCAATAGTAACTAAATTAGAAACCATTTTAGAAACTAAAAAAAATTCTAAATTAGTTTATATTATTGTTAAATAGTTTCTAAATTGATATCTAATTAGCAATCAAGGTTTTAAGTACCAATTATTTAGTTTCTAAATTTGGTAGCAAAAACCTTAGTTGTAAATTAGATACCAATTTAGAAACTATTTAACAATAATAGAAACTAATTTTTTTTTTTAGTTTCTAAAATGGTCTCTAATTTATTTACTATTGCAACTAATTATTTTAGTATCTAAAAATTGGTTTCTATTTCATGATTTTCTTGTAGTGAGAAATCACTTTATATACAAATAAATTTTTAATTTCTAAATTAGTTAATTTAATGATTAATTATATTTTTTTCTCTAAATTTGATTAATAGTTAGCACTTGTGTTGTTACAAATAAAAAGGTGATTACATATTTATAAAAAAAAAATGTTACAAATGTCTTAATATATAAGAGATTTCTCATATGTGATTCATATTTGTCACCAAGAAAGACAATGGAAAAATTATTTTAGTATTTTCACACTCTTATATAAATAAACTATGAATAATATCTGAATTGATGGGAAATTTAATACAATAACAATAATATCTCAACAAAAGCAATACGCAGCGGATAACAATTTCCCCAACTTGCAAGAATATGTGAGGAGCAATAGCAAATAATGGCAGCAACACAAAACACACTTCAAGAAGACACAAGAATTTTAACGTGGAAAACCTTCTCAACACGGACACAAGCCAGTCAATCAAGGTTCCACTATGATAAAAAATATGGTTACAAGAGACTCAAATCACAGCACAAATTGTGCTCAATGACTAGCCAAATACCAATACAACAGAGATGAAAACAGAGAACAAGGAACCTGAAAAATTCACAAACTGCGGTTACCGTACACGGCGTATATGTCACTGTTTCAGTGGCTTTTGAACAATCCGAACGGTCAAACTGAAGAACCACGAGGTATGAACCTTCTGACAAAATTTCAGCCCGATCCAACGGTGGACGAAACCGCAGCAGCAATCTGAAAATTCCCGTTCTAAAAAAAACGCTGAAAAATGCTGCTGCAGTGTGAGATGAATTTCTCTCTGCTCAAGCACCTTCTGCAAGATCCGAACGGTCAGATTGAAGTTACACACAGTATGAACCTGCTGACAAAGTTTCAGCCAGATCCAACGGTGAACAAATCGGCGGCGGTGGTCGGAAGTTTTTGACGAAACTTTCTCCTTTTCTCTGCTTCACTATCACTCTCTATGGATGGCACACTGTTGGCTCTCTCCAAGAGTTTATGGATGACTCTCTCTGCTCTCTCGCTTGCACCTTGACTGCACTCACTCATCCATTGAAAGAATGAAAAGCAAAAGGGACCTAACCTAATTTCACTGTGGGCTGGGCCTCCACATGTGAGCCCAAACCCAACATGAATGAATACTTTTCTTAGTTCCACCACATTTAATATCCATATATTAAACCACGCAAGATAAACAAATCCTTTTAGAGTTGGTTGAAAAAATTTATACAACTCTTTAACAAAAGTTTTGTGGATTTATTTCACAAGAATTTTGAGATAATAAGAGAATGATTATTGACAAAAACACTTTCTGAATTGCATATATACATACATATTAAAGGAAGAGAAAAACCTACATATCATTTTTAATGTTTTTACTTAAATTCAATAGTTGTATTATTTTGTATGACGTATAAGGATATGTTGACCTATTCTAATTGGTCTAATATTTTTATCTGTTTTTATTTAATAATATATTCAACTATTGAGTTTATAAATATATATATATATATATATATATATATATAACTATAAAGTTATTAAATTAATAAACGACAAGGTGCAATTAAAAATAATAATTATGTGAGTCTTGTGAATGTGAAAACATGAAGCAAGTCTTTGACAACTGTCATCACTGTTTTGCTTTTTTTTTTTCTTTATTCTGTGGGGAAAGTCAATTAGATAACAATCACTTGCTGTAAAAGTAATTCAAATATCCAGATTTTTTGGCACAATTGATAGATGATTAAGCTCAATATTATAATTAAAATTTGGAAATATTTATTTTTTAATTTTGTAAATAGTTAGAATCTGGATAATTTTTTGAAGTATTAACTGAAGAAGAAAATAAGAAGTTTTTATAAATTAAATTTAGTTTTCAAATAACTACTTTGTAGACACAATTATTTTAAATTTAATTTTTGAATTATATACAAAATAATTATAAAATATTTTGTTTCTGAGGATTTAGTAATCACGCAGGTGTTAAAAAAAACAAAGTAAAATAAAAAATAAAAATTAATTTTTATTATTATTCGGAATTATTTTATTGTTCTATAGATATATCAGATTATAAAATAAGTGTATTATGGGAAAACACAGTTGAAAAAGAAAGACCTTGACATGTTTCTATGCCGTAATGCACATTCCAAGGACCATCCCTCTCACCAATGACTCTCCAATTTCATTTCCAACTCTAACTTTCAATCTTCATCATCACACACACTTCACTTCATCACAACTCACTTTTTCACTCTTACACCTCTCACTTTGGTGTTTACCTCTGTTCATTTCTCCTTTTGAACTTAAACTGATTTCACCCTTTTGTGAGAATCTCCTCTTCATTCACCCCATGACGAAGAAGCTCTCAAAAATGCAATCTTTCCCTTAAATGGATTAAAAAAAGCTGGTGGGCGTTTTAGGTTTTGACTCTTCACTGGGAAATTTGCTCCTCACCAGGTTTCTTAATTCTGATTAGTGTTGTTTTCCTTGATTATTGTTTGATCGCTGCCTTTGTACAATGTTGACCACGTTTCATCGTGGTAGAATTATCCCACTGATTCCAAAGCTAATTGCTAGTTTTCAATGCTGCATGTTACAGTATGTATATGGATGCAAATTTTTATGGAATGCATGTGGGGGTAGGAAAAATGGGTTGAAGGGTATCTGTAGAGATTGATGATTCATGCATGTGCTTTTGTTCATTGGTTTTGGTCAATGGATCATTATTTAGTTCCTTTAAAGCTCCAGAGGATTTTAATAAGTGAGTTAATCGCTATTTTTTATCTTGAATAAATAAATATTCTATTTCTAGTGAGTACGGGGGAGATATAAATTCATAACTAAATTTCACTATTTGTTTTCGTGAGTTGCAACACTTGAATAAGTACCCCTTTTAATCGTTGTATGATCTCACATCCTCACCATCTTATTGCTGTTTAATAGTCCTGAAATGCTGAAAGTCTTTGTCCGGAAAATGAATTGCAGCCGACTGAGTTTTGGTAAAGAATCAATGTGGAATAGAAATACAAGGGAAAGATAATGCTGGTATCCTTATTCTGTATTAAATTCAATCTGGTTCTGTTACTGCTGTATAGTATTTGGCTTCTTCATGCTGCACTAAATCACTTTCTAGTTTTACATTCCCCCTTGTTACATTTCAAGTTAAATTGCAGTATTTGATTTAGAGTTGCTGATATGATACATAAACATATATGCATTGGATGTTTTGCTAACTTTGTATACAGTTTTTGCAGAATTATCAAAACATGGCTAATTTTGAGAATGACAAGCAGCCAATGCTAACAGATACAGATGCACAACCATACGATGATCCCTTGGATTCTAAATTCCGAAGGACAGTTACCAGGACTCAAAGTGCTTCAATTTCTATTCCTATGAGTTCCTTGGAGTCATATGAGAAAGAAACTAGCCTTGTGGGACATACTGGTCCACTTCAGAGCAAGAGAAAAACACCCTTTATGCATATGAGTGGTCCATTGTATGCTACCACTGGAACTGGAAATCTTTTGCAGAAGCATATTGTATCGGGAAACAAAGCAGATGAAAGAAAGACAGATAGTTTTGCTACTCTCCGTGGCTCAAGTTCAGATTACCAAAATAGTGACTATGATAGAAAAAATGAACACTTACTAAGGTCTGGGCAACTGGGAATGTGCAATGATCCTTATTGTACTACTTGCCCTACTTACTTCAATGCTTCTCAACAAAGAAATCCAAAACCTTCAACTAGATGGGATCCAAAGGTTTTTGTCTTTCATCCTAAAATAGACTATAATTTCAGTTGTCTTCAATTATTTAGTGCATAGACAAACATTTCAGTTGTTTTCATGTTATAGGCCTTTATTCTGACAAAGATCAGGAATTCACTATGGTATAATAATAATTTGTATTTGGTTCAATTGTACTAATGCAATTTTTAAGTAGGCTATTAATAGCAGACCTGTAGTTAAGCAGGTCTATGTTATGAAGAAGGGGATTAGTCCAGTAGCTAGCAAGGACCAAACTATCGTAGCACAAGAGTCAGTTTAGCTATTAGTGGTAGTAATTATAAGTTTGGGTCAGAATTAGCAGCAGTTGATATTTGTACGAGGATATCAGATTAGGGGATTTGGTTGCTTTGCTGCACAATGTGAGGCATATAGGAGAGTCTAGTATCTGTCTGACTTCGGTGGAGCACAATATCCTTGTTTTTGTTGCAAAGTCCGACATTGCCCGCTTCGCTTCAATTCTAAGAGTGATGCTTATATATTTGTAGGGCAATATCACTTAATTTCAATTGGTTTTGAGATGACTTTGACATGGTATCAAATCCTATATCCCATTCCAGTCAATTCCTTATTCTAATAGGCATCTATGGAAGGGGGTTTTAGGAAGTTTCACGTTGTCTGTCTCAGTTATTGGAGTGCTACCTATATATCTGTTGGATAACATAAAATCAGTTGGTTTGAAGGTGAACTTTAGCATGGTATCATAACCTATAATCCATCTTGATAAATCACTTCTTCTGGTAGGCTAGCCTATTTTGACAAACATCTGTGGAGGAAGTGTTAGGAAGTCCCACATGTCTCTCAATTTTTGGGTGTTGCTTATAATTTGTTGGACAATTTACTTAATGCCAATTGGTTTTAAGATGAACTCTCACATAGTATCAGAGCCTACAAACCATCCTGGTTAATCGACTATTCTAGTAGAGCAGTGTAGTCTGACCTGGCAGACAAATGTGGCGAGGGTGTTGGGCATTCCTACATGGTTGTGTCAATTTTTAGGGTGTTTTTTTGTATATTTATTGGATAATTTCACTTAATGATGCCGATTAGTTTTAAGATGAAATTTGACCGTATTTTCTCTTTTCATGCTGCTCTCATAATGGGTCAGATCTGGAGATTGCTGCTATTCAATATCGCCAACTGTAGCAGCTATTGCTCTCACATTTATGCATATCCTTATAATATTGTTTGTACTGTCAGTCATTAAGATGACTGTACTTCTCTAGTTATATAGTTGCGTTTTTTGTTTTTGCATTTGAAATCACCATATTTTAATAATATCTCAATAATCAGCATGTTGAATGGTTTTGCTACGAAAAACACTTGGTTTAAGTAGCTAATCTTTTGGATTCATACTCACGAGAAAGATTGTTGGTCCTTAGTGATTTAGTTAAAGCATACAAAATATATTTGCTATTTAATTTTGGTTAATCATTAGTAGTCATTGTTGTAGAAAACTCATTATTTAGGAAGTTAAGTATTTACAATAATTAATGTGTGATTTAGAGAAAAAGATTGTTCTTCTGTGAAACACTTGTTTGGTGATGCTCCTAGAGAAAACATCTGTTAGCAAAGAGAAAAATAAATTTCTCTGGGAGTTATATTCTCCTAGTTGAAGGCTTGAACTCTCGTGTGAAAATTTCCAATGGGAAATATTACATATTGATAAAGTTTGTTCACTATATCGAAAGAAAATACAGAAAAAGGGAGAGAAGAGAGGATATTGCAAATGTAATTCACTAAATAGGTTTTGAATAATTGTAACTTACTAATTTGTGATGCCTTACTTTGACAATTGGTAAATTCATAGTATTATCTACTATCATATGATCCTTATATTCTTTTAATCTGGGTACATTACAAGAAGCCACTCTCTTAATCCTCAAGTTTGTCCTTATTAATATACTTTTAACAAAATTCTTATTTTTAAGCTATGTGAATGAACATTGTTTTGCTACCACTAAGGCTATTACTATTTGTCCTTGTTCACTTTGAGGAGAAATGATAAGTTGTTATCGTTATTTATCTCATACTTGTTATCTGCTACAGGCTTTACTGTATTATTATCTTTAATCTTATAGTAGCATTTTCCATTTCTTTTTGTAGACATTCGTCAATGACAATCACTTTCTCATAACCAAGCCTACTTTTGTTCATATTTTGAATGCAGTTCCATAATGCTCTTTATGGGGATGCCAAGAGTTTTGTGAGGAAACTTATTTCTTTCTTCTCTTCTTATGTTCCTGGAGTTATGAATCCACACGCTAAAGTTGTACAAAAGTGGAACAAATTTTTGGCCATTTTTTGCTTAATTTCTATTTTTGTGGACCTATTGTTTTTCTTTTGCCTCTATGTGGAGAAGGTACGATTATTTTCTATCATTTAACTAGAAAGTGACAATTCTAGAAGTCACTTATCTTTCTATTTACAAATGTACCCTTCATTTTTCCTGATCATTATGCAGGATAATAAATGCATTCTTATCAACTGGCCATTGACAACAGCACTTGCTTTATTTAGATGCCTGAATGATTTTGTTTATTTCCTTAACATTGTTCTCCAGGTATCTTTTCATTAATTACCTTTTCATAAACCCTTTCTCCTACACCCTGATTTTTAATTTGTGCAAATCCTTTAACTCTCAGAATGGTCAAACTCTGTTATTGATGCCATGTTTTTATTAATCTATGTTCTTAGTTTTGAGAAGGTATATATTCTGATGCATGTACTTCAGCATAGTAACAGAGTTTAGTTTCATATAAGCCAACTTAAAGAAAGTTTATTCCATTCAAATAACATGTTACTATTCCATTCTGCAAGTATGTCTACATTCTGTTTAGTTGTCCACCCATAATTTCATTTAACCACACTCCATTTTAAACAATTGCCCGATATAATCTATCGGGTATAGAGCCTTGTTCCTACATTTTCCAAATCCAAGAGTATATTATTTGCTGATAAATAAATCATAATGTCATGATAGCGATGAAGAATCTAAAGAGACAAGCAGAAACATGCTAAGAATAAAAAATGGAGGAAAAGTTTGAACTGATACCTTATTGAAGTGAGAGAAAAGAATGTCGTGAATTTTATTGATAAAACATTTTATATACAGCTGTAACAAACAGAAAATTATCTCAACTGATTGTTAGAACAGAAATGTGATAGAATTATCTATCACTAATAATACTAGATGAAAATAATTTTTTTGAAATGATTAAAAAGCACAAATGCTGAATAGACTGGACTGTATCCTTTTTTATATTATGAAGTACTCACATGTGTCTTGTACTTTGTTTATTAGTTTAGTTCAAAAGGAAAAACAAAGAAAAATAGCATTGTCCTGAATCTTAAATATGGTTAAGTTTTTAGCCTAGTTGGCTTTGTTTTCAAAATTTAAAGATTCAATAACTCTATGAAGTTGTCTGTTTACAGTTTAGGTTAGCTTATGTTTCTCGTGAGTCGAGGGTGGTTGGTGCTGGAGATTTAGTTGACCATCCAAAGAAAATTGCTCTTCATTACCTAAAGGGTTATTTTCTCATTGACTTATTTGTTGTATTTCCTCTTCCTCAGGTAATGTTCTTCCTGTTTTCCTTTGGATTTTGTTTTCATTTTTTTTTTCTGAGCTTGCTCATGCAGATTTAGTATATCAAACATCCTAAATGCCGGATTTTTTATTTATTTTGAATTACATGATATACTAGCCTAACATCTGAATATGAATATTTGTTCATTTTTTCTCTTCTTTTCCTGGCAATCATCAAATTCTGCTTTCTAATCATCTCATGAGATTTATGTTTTTTACAGATCTAAATTTTCAGTTGTCATACAAAAAGGGAAAATACAAGGGTCCTCGGTGTCCTACAGCCATTTTACTTATATTATCTGTTTAGAGTTGTTGGGATTTTGTAAATAAAATTCTGCTCTCAGCAAATTCGAGCATTAGGTTTTCCCTATGAATTTGAGGTTTCAATCCTCACTGAAGATATAAATTATTATGATATGTTAAATAAGGGATATGGTTAAAATGCTATTAAGTTTTTTTTTTGTAGTGTCATTGTAGTTACTGTTGTCATATGAGCCAATTCTTTAAGAGGCATGCCACTTTCCTATTTATCTCTTGGCAGTTGACAATTATTCAAAGCTTTGACACCTTCTAATCAATTAATGTTAGATTCCACACTGACTAGAGATAAAAACATTTCATGGTATATAAGTAAGTGCAACCTTACCTTATGAGGTGGCTTTGTAAGGTTGAGTTAGACTTAAAATTCACTTCTTAATATGGTATCAGAGTCATTTAGAGTCTATTTTAGCTAGATTTTGTTGGGCTTATTAGGCCACCTGCTATTGGGTCGTTATCGGATCACCCATAAATATATAGTTTCACACACGAGTTGACAGGTTTTGGCGTGAGGGGTGTGTACATCGACTAGAGATAAGAATATTTCATAGTATATAAGTAGGTGTAAACCTTATGAACCGGTTTTGTAAGGTTGTATTAGACTTTGATTGTAAACCTGGTGTCGACCACTACTGAATGTGAACCAGTCAAATTATGCCAAATGGTCATTTTGCAAATCCATTCAAATCAATCATAGTGCACAATGTTAAATAAGGTGTCAAGCATAGGTCTCCTAAAGCACATTTGTCTCCACATCAACCAACCATTGTTGGTTGTATTGGCATTGCTAACCTTTACATTATACTACATTATGTATTCAGTCTTTTAAAGTAAAAAGCATTTAAATATATAATATTAAGATAAGATCAATATATATATATTTTAATTACTATAATGAATTGATACTATATTTTAATAATCTTATGGCAAATAAATGATTTTCACTTTCTTTTTATATATTGGATGTCATGCTTTATCTGTTATAATTATAATAGGTTGCTGTTATTCTTTATGTTAATAGAATCAATATTAAGGTTTTAAATTAATAAAAAAAGCTTGAAATGTTAAAATACTGTCTATAAGGATTCATGATAACAATTTATACAAAAAGTAGCATCTCAACACACGCATACTCATTAATTATGCACTGGTTCAACAATATTCAACTATTAAACCGTGAATCCAATTTCACTGATCCAATTACTGGTCTGACATCAGAAGCTTGTTTTTGTTATTAAACTGCTTTTTTATGGTATCATGCATAATCGGTTTGGAGTTGACCAAAATGGTTTCTCCTTTCTGTGTCTTTCCAAGGAATCATTTGTCCATGGATATGTACATGCATGGCACCGCATAGGAAGAGTTTTCAATCTGCAAAACAAGATAAAGCTATTATGAGCTTGTGTACCAAATTCCTTGACATATGTAGTAAAATATGTGCAGATAATATTATTATTTGTCCTACCAAATTCCTTGGAGGGAGCAAATTATGCCAAGAATCTTCTGCGTGCAGTGATATTAGTGCAATATTTTCCGAAGTTATTCAGGTTTCTGCCGCTACTAATAGGCCAATCTCCAACAGGATTCATATTTGAGTCAGCCTGGGCAAATTTTATTATAAATCTTCTCATTTTTATGCTTGCTAGTCATGTTGTTGGCTCTTGCTGGTACCTCTTTGGTCTTCAGGTGAGGGACATAACATTGAACTTGTTTTTTTTTTAATATTGAATTTTATCCTCAATATATCATAAAGTCCACTAAATTCTCTCCTTTCGTTGGAGAAGAGCCAAGCTCCCAATGATATTGTTAATGAGTAGCATAGGCTACAAATTGCATGCCTGCTCTCAAACCATGATAAGAGCAAAAGGAAAATAAAACTCAATTCACTTAAATGCATATTTCAATGTGGTTGTGTATTATATAAAATAGTAACTATTATTATTATTGTATGCTATGAGATTTATCGAAACATGTTATATGCATATGACATCTTCTATTGTTATCCAATATCTGAAATGAAATTGTTCTACAAAATACATTGTCTCCTAGGATGCTTTAAAGATGACTGGCTCAATTAGAATCAGGAATTTAATTTGGTAAGCGAAAGTTAGCATTGGATTTACTTTCTGCTTTTCTTCTTCTTTCTTCTTCCAGAGGGTTAATCAGTGTTTGCGGAATGCCTGCCATAGTTCTAATATACAAGGATGCATGAGGCTCATTGATTGTGGACATGGTGTAACTGAGTTCATATCAGATAAGTGGATCAACAATACTGATGCTGTTGCTTGTTTGAATCCCTCTCCAGATGGTTTCACTTATGGGATCTATGAGAATGGTGTACCACTTACTATAGAAACTAACATAGTAAAAAAATATGTGTACTCCCTTTTTTGGGGATTCCAGGTTTGCATCTCTCTTTCTCTCTCTCTCCCTTCTGTAGCAATTATACAAAAAGTTTGACTCCTGGCTAAATAGGTCACAGAAACTCTAATTTGTATTAACACTCCTAAATACTAAAGCAGCCACATCAATGATTTGATATCTAATCTAACAGTTATGCCCTGGATGTTCTTGATACAGCAAATCAGTACCCTGGCTGGTAATCTAGAACCTAGCTATTTTGAGTGGGAAGTCCTTTTCACTATGGCGATCATAGGATCGGGACTCTTACTTTTTGCAATTCTCATTGGTAACATACAGAACTTTCTACAGGCTCTTGGACGGAGGTAGAATAGAACTTACCTAATGCTGCAAGATTAATATTTGACAGTCTAGTTAATGCTTTTATTATTGCAATATGTTTGATATGTTTTCTTTTGTTCCTTTTACAGGAAGTTGGAAATGCAACTTAGAGGCCGTGATGTTGAGCAATGGATGAGCCATCGGCGATTACCCGAAGGTCTAAGAAGGTATAAGTTGACAAAAGTACAAAAGAGATAGAATGAATTAGAGAGTGAATTTCACTCTCTTATGATCTCATATTTATAATAACTTTGGATACATCATATACAATGTATGAGAAGGGAAGAGAAGAGGATATGAAATGACAAGATATATCTAGGAACTAGGTACAACACAAAGCACACAACACCTTTACAATAAATTCTACTTAAGACTATTTATTCTAACAGTATAAAATTTTCTCATTCTTATTATGAATTATGCCAGCATTGCCAAAAGGTATATTTGTCAATTGTTTAAGTCACTGCTTGATTGTTAATTCTCCATCCTCTCCCAGAACACCAATTATTTAAAATGTGTTAGATATTATTAGATATAATTAGATATTATTTGATATTATGAGATATTATAGATATTGTTAGATATCTCATATTCAAGGTTATCAAACTCTAGGGTTAACTCGTAAACCCTTACGAGTTTAAGAGTCAAGGGAAGTGTGGCGAGTCAACTCGGGAGCAAACTCGTTTTTGAGTAAACCCGCAGTTGACTCGGTCAAACTTGGTCAAACTCGGCCAAACTCGCGAGTTTAGGGCCGAGTCACCGAGTTGCAAAAATTGGCCCAAAACGGAGCGTTTTGATTAGTTTTTTAGGGTTTTCTTACCTGGTTCTCGTTCTCCTCACGTGCTCATCTTCTTCACGATCTCAGCTCCTCCATTGCCGGCACTGCTGCAGCTTCTCCTCGCGCCGTTCGTCATCGTCGTCGTCG
>Ga0123342_1006469_pt1 | contig 16219 bp, 4 predicted proteins | sample Turbeawhitnodule_FD_89960 | JGI IMG/M metagenome (GOLD analysis project Ga0123342, IMG submission 89960) | Root nodule microbial communities of legume samples collected from Mexico - Turtle bean Mexico white nodule | ecosystem: Host-associated > Plants > Roots > Nodule | place: Mexico: Nepantla... | reverse complement strand
TAGGGTAAGACCGCATTTGTAAATCAATTTAATTACAAAAATGCCACCGCGTTTTTTACAAATGCGTTTAAACGCAAAGCCGCACTAAATAAATGGTCGTTGTTTTCAAATTTTGTACTAGTGCCACTATTGTAGTTGTTATGACATCCAATGTCCTGTACATGCAAAATTATCCCACGATAGGGATGTGTAGCAGTACGCATACATCATCAAGAGTGATGATCATCTTAATAACAAGAAGGTGGAAACTGCTTGATGCAGTCCAAGCTTGTGGATTGATGAACTCATGGAGCGGAAGTGGAACATGTGAAGGTTTGCACCGAAGATGAAAGGAATTGGTGAGGCTTTGAGAGTGATTTAGGTGCTAGGAAGAAGAAAGAGGGGTGGCCAACTTTCTTAGGATTTCACTTGGCCTAAAAGGCTCTCTAGCAAGGGAGATTTGGGAGAGAGTGCGTTTCAATTTTGAATACTTCATTCAATTAATGCAAATCTGAATACATAAGGTTTATTTGAGTTATTTATAGATGAAGAGGGTGAAGATAGCTTGCTCCTTAAGCTACCATAACCCTAGTTAAGCAAGCTTAACTATAGTGAAGTTTGATGACTTAAAGAGGGTCGTGTATGTCCTCTTAAGATGCTCTAGAGACCCTTGTTTGTGTGACAAGTGAGAGTGTCTTTGATTCATCTACAGAGTACTCTTGAAAGTAATTAAAAATATTGATCGTATACATGAATATTCTACTATTTATACAGACAATTCTTCTGTCTTTATTCTTGTATGTGGTGGTTTGGATGGTCCTCCATCACTGCTCGTCTCTTCATGCCATCTCTCAAAGAATATAAATACAACCCCTTTATCAATCGTGTCATTACTAATGTTGTAGAGAAGCAACAACCCAAAATTTTGCACCATAGTTTCAATGCGCTGATATGGGATCCCAAACTTATTTAATTTTTTTATTATGGGAGACCAAATTTAATTCCCCACAATCCTAGAAAAGTGAGTGTTTGTAACTAAAAAGAAAATAATTTCTTATGACATAATCAATATCACAATTAATAAATTTTATTTTTATCCCAACATCTCATAATTTCTTGGTAAGATGATCACCATAGCTGGCCAGAAGCGATGTACCAAATGGTCCACTTGAAAATCCTTCCCCCATAAACACCTACTTCTATAGCTCCCTCAATTACATATACACCACTAAGATAAACATCTGGAGAAAGATCTCTACTACGAATTGAGGTTGTAGGTCTTTGTGTAACATTGACATAACAATAACTACCTCTTGTCCTTACCATATATATCCAAATCAAATCACATAACAATCCATAGTTATAACACATTCCTCATGTATAACACATCCAACAAGTGTCTTTCGAATTTCACAATTCGAAAGACATTTTCTTCAAAATAAAAAGTTTTCAGATCAGACAATCTAGAATACTCTTCCAAATCTATAAATATATTTAGGACAAAAGTCACTTTTCCTAAAAAAATACTTTTGGATTGCATAATGCAAAAGTCATTCCCAAATTCTACAATCTAAGAAATTTTCAAATCATCTAATCTAAACTATGTGCAAAAATTAGAAAAATAAAATACTTAATGTAAAACTTGAAATAACGATGACACAATTGGTGGTGACATCATTGAGGTAATTGCGACAAGGGTGACAACAACAATGAGAGATAAAGTGTAAGAAAAAGAGATAATAGCCGATAGATGACGAGTGGAGAGGAAGAAATAAAAGTAAGTTTTTCATTAGGGTCAATTTTGTTTTATACACACTCTCATTTGAGTAAAGGAGGGAAGCACGGGAGGTGTAAAAAGCAATCCCCAGATGATAAAACTAGGTTTAGCAGGCTTGGGCTTGTTTATGAGGCTGCTGTGAGGTCATCCTTTAAATACCTTTCATGGACAAAAAACACTCTTCCATTTACGAAAACGTATCTCCAATTTTTCAAATATTGAAGAGTTATAACTTTTTGGGGGGTCATAGATATCAAAATATAAATACAATTTTTATGTTTTTTTCCCTTAACTTTCGTTGTGAAAATTTAATCTTGTATCTCCTAATTTTCTAGAATCGGCTTAATAAAAGCAACAATTTAGGGGTATTTATTTAATGAAATGTTTATTTTATTTTCGGGAATATGACAATAAGAATATTTAGAACAAATATTTTAATATTTATTAGGAGGTTATGAAAATATAATTTTTACTCTTTGTATTCTCGTTATAAATTGTAAATTTGTATCGCATATTCCTTTCCATGATCAGAAGTTATTGTTTACCATCATAACTCTTTATTCTCACTACATTCTTCTATTTCTTATTAAATAATTTTTGAAATTACTAAATATGAACCAAATACATTAATAGACTTTAGAAAACGGACACCTTGGTTCAATTCAACCTGACTTATATTTTAAATGAATAACCTTTTTACTTAACAAGTCATTTTGATCTGATTAAAACAAAATTATAAAATATCTTAAATTTAAACTTTGTAAATGTAAAACGTAATTAGAAAGTTATTTATTACGAAGAATATGATAATAAAAAAGAAAAATGATTTTGGAATTGATTTAAAGGAAATTGTTTGGTGTCCATAATTGTGTTTGGCAAGTTAGAGAGTTGATTAGTCTTTGGTCCCCCTTTGACGGGGTAAAGTAAAATATTCCTTAGGTTTTGGGTTAAGTAATGAACACAAGTATGAATGAATGAAAGTGAGGTTTTGAAGTTCCACAAAAGTGTGCTATTGAAGTGCTAACCATGGACTAATCTTTTCTTCTCAAATTTCACTTTTCCTTACCATGCATAGATTGTTCCAATAAAGAGGAACAAAATAAATGTTAAAGTCAACATTTGCGTATTCACATTTTGTATGCATATGCAACTCTTTCTCCATCTCAAACCTCCTTTTCTCGAAATTACCAACCATTTACTCACCCATTTTCAAATCAAAACAATTGGGACAATTTTTATGGATGTCAAATGGGCCCTCCTATGCCAATTTCAATATTTCATTTTTATCTTTTTAAGTAAAACTTTCTTTTTATTTTCATTCTCATATAAACTCAACAAACATTCGCAAAGATAAGCTTTAAATGACTCTAGTATCCTAGTAAGAAGTGGACTTTAAACTTAACTCAACTTCATAAAAATGACTTATAAGATGAGATTTACACCCACTTATATACAATGGAATGCTCTAATATCTAATCGATGTACAATCTCCAACAAATAATTTAAAAATATGAAAGTAAATATAAGTAAAAAATATTATAAATTTGTAAAATTATCCACAAAATTAAATATGTTTTAACAATTTAAAACCACGACGAGTATGATAATGATAGGTATTAAGATGAAACAAAAATATACATATATATATTTTTTCCATACCCAATTTAAAATGTCAAATATTACTCATATTTATCTTCTAGAGATTAAAATATCAAATATTACTAACCCATACCATATATAGTCAATGTAAATATTTTAACCATCAAAATCAAGAGAGAATAAAAAAATATTGAAAAAAATATTCTTTTATTAAACTACAAAAAAATATTATTTATAATAATATTATAATTGATCTAACAAATTTGAAGCACAATAAAAGTTAAACATAATAAAATTTGTTATTATATAAATTGGCCCATAGTATATGAACCTAAAAATCTAATGATTTAGTTGGAGATTTTAAATGATAAGGTGAGTATGGTTGTGATGTGATATCATTTTCCAGGTCAAAGTCAAATCTTTTGTTTATTAAATCAGTGCTAAAATTGTCACTCATTCCTAAGTATGTGTTCCTCGCAACCCAATCGGTTTAGTTTTTGTACACGTGGGCAAACCACAAAAATGTGTGGCCATACTTTTCTCACCAAAGAAAAATATTTTTAGTTATAATTAATAAGAAAATATAATTTGTATAATCTTAAATCATAACACAAAACATAATAAGTTTTGTTTTGAAATTATATACTAATTTAAAAATTAATTTATAATTTTTATTAATAATAAATATTATTTTAATTATCAGTTTACTAATTCAATCACCCAATATGACTACATAATCCTCTTACTTTTTAAAATAAGTAAAATATTGTACAATCACACTTCAATTATAGTCCATTTTAATTGCCACATCCACACATCTATAAACATTATTCTATTGAATATGTTATAATTACCTCATCTTTGCCTAACAACAAAACTTCATATATATGCTTCAATAATATCACAATTTCCAATTGAGCCTTTTAAAATTTCCAATTAATTCATATTACCTTCAACATCTCTCTTTATTAGAAACTCAAGAAGAAAGAAGAAGAAAAAAGATTCATAATAGAAAAAAAAAACACTTATCGTGATCAATAGTCTGATTAACTATATTTTGATCCACCAATTGTTTTCTTATTAATGATATTATCATTTATAAACCAAATAATTTCAAACTTCATAATTCTAAAAAACATGAATAAAATAGATCTATAAAGAAAATTTTCTTATAAAATAAAAAAATAGATGGTTATAATTTATTTATAAGTTTTTATTTTTATTATTTTGATTTTTTTCTGCAAAGAAAATTCCAGGCTTTACAAGTTCAAAAGGTTTGCTTTTTGGTAATTTTTTAGAAGAAAAAAGAATCAATAATTGATACCATTTTATAATTTTATTGCTGACTCTGACTAGTACACAGCAAATATTATTTGGAATTGGAAAGTTAACAATAGTTTTCAAAATATCTGATTTAAAAATAATTACCCCAATTTTCCAAGTAACATAACCATATTTTATTTCATAACATGCATCATCAGAAATATGTTTTATGGGCGAAAGATACATGCACGTCCATGCTATTAGCTTTTAAAACAAAATACTTAATCAATCAAATATTGATAATAACATGTAGTTTGACTAGGTTTTCGTTTTACCCTATGTTTTTATAAAGAAAAATTAGCATAATGATCTAAGCTACTACATCATAACGTTAAGAATATATATTAATTGTAATCTTGGTTCTCTTATACTAATTTTCTGTCTTCGTGTTCTAGAAAGTAAGAAACATAAAAATAAATTTAAACGACCTTTCACAAATCACTATATTTGTTTTTGTAACAGTAAGAAGATTCAAACCCTAAATTAAATTAAAAAAGTAATAATAAAACTTAGCTATCAATGTCACACGTTCATGATATAAATTAGTCATATCATTAGCCACCACTATCCTGCAGATATTGATATCATTTCTTAGTAACCATTTTGTTTTTTTAAAGTAATTTTGGGGGGCTGTGAAGGAGATCCTCTAATATATTTATTTATAGATTTAACTATACCTTTTAGTTTCCAACATGGTGTTTGGAGTTATTTTTAGATGTAAGTTAAAAAATTTTAGCAACTACAGGGTAAGTTTTTTTAAAAATTAGTTTAGCCTTATAGTTTAAATTTCAAAATAAATTAATTTAAAAAAGTTATTATGTTAAAATTTATTTAATGATATATCTATATTAATAAATAATAATAATGATAATGATAATATTGTTATAGTGATAGTAACAATATGAATAAGGATAATAAATGTAATAACGATAAATAATATAACCATTGATCATATTATAAAAAATAATTAATGATAATAATATTAATTATAACTTGGTAAAATATAGAACAAATAAAAATCTCAATTCTTCTCTTTTTTATTTTCTTTTTTTTCTCATCATCTCTCACTCCATGTTCTTTTTTTTCTTTTTTTTTCTTCCTTTTTTCTCTTCATCTTTCACTTCATATGTTATCTATTTTATAATATGACCGCACTTTACATTATTTGAGAAACCAAGGAGCATCCTTGTCCAAATAGAGTAAATTTATATTTTTTCTAAATATATTTTATTATCTGATTTTTCTAAGATTTAGTCACAAATTTTGGTGGAATCATTTGAGAAAAGTGATAATCTCAACTCATTCTACTATATATTGAATTTATTCTATATTTGAATAACTTGCATTAGGTCCTTGTAACTTAAAGTTTATCCAGAATGAAAGGATAAAGTTGTAGAGGTTGTTTTGAAAAACAAACAATTAAGGTAAAAAAAAAACTAACTTTAACTCTCAATAGTACCCTAGACTAGAAGATCTCGATGTAGATGGGACATGGTCCGAAGTTTCAATTTCTTTGCAGAGACGTTGTTTGATTATATGTTGTCTGAACTTGTAGAAATATTAGATTTTGATAGTTTAGTATCTAAATGTTATTTTTTTTCTATGTTAAATAGATTTTTTAATGTTGTGAATTGTATTATGAATGATTTGGAGTGTTGAATTTTGGATGAAGGTTTGGAATTAGGTGTGTTAAGTTACTTAAGTTTCGATATTTTCGCTCGAGCATAAGGATTTCCGCCCAAGAGAAAATAACATTGTAATTAGCTTATTCTCGGTCTATTTTCGCTCAAGCGAAAAGAGTTTTCATACTAAGCAAAACTATTTTCACTCAAACAAAACAATACTGCAACTAAGCCTAGTCTTGGGTCAATTCTCGTTCAAGTGAAGGAATTTTTGTTTAAGTGCGACTATTATCACTCAAGTGAGGCAATTTTTGTTTAGGCAAAAATTTCACTACAACTAAGTCTGGTCTAAGTCCAATCTTCCCTCAAACAAGATAATTCTCGCTCAAGCAAATGTCATTTTTGTTCAAGCGAATGTCATTTTAGCTCAAGCTAGCTAAAAAATTAAAATATTTTCTTTTCTTATTCTTTTCTTATTGTCTCTTTGAGTAGAATTATATATGAATATTTTTTATATATAAATATTAAGTGAATATAGGTTTAGATAGTTGATTGAATTGTGAAATTTGTAAAGGACATAAAAAGTTTCTAAACTCACATTAAAAATCTTAGAGACTAACTAATTGAAACTAATTTATGACACTATTTCTGGAGACAATTATTATCTGTAATCAACAATGGGGTAAAGTGAGATTGAAGAATGTAAGGACCCACCAACCTATGATGGGTGTTTGTTCAAAGTTTTGTTGGCAAATTTGAAATTTCTGAATTAACCTATTTGAAAAGAGACAAGGAGGGTGACAAATTCACTTATAAAAAGCAACTGCTTATTGGTCTTGGACCACATCTTATTGGAGAAGATTAAAAGATTCTCTACCCATGTTATGTTCCAATGGAAAACAATGTCAATTTTCAAACTTGTAAATTACTTTCAACTCATCATAGATGTTATTTTTGACTTCATACTTAAATAAATGAACAAAATAGATATATATTTTAATAATTACTAAAATAATTTGATAATAATTAATATTATAAAGGTTTAATATATAAATAAAAATTCATTGTTATAATGTTTTTTTTAGATTTGATTTCATTACTTTAAATATTATTTGATTCACTCCTTTTAAAAATAAATAATTTAATTAATTTTTTTCAAATTGATACATCTCCTAAGTTAAAATTGACTTAGTATAAATAATTAATGATACTTTATAAATTAAAATGGATTTGTTAATAAATCGACTCATGATACGTGTACAAGCGCAACAAGTAATATCAAGCTGTACTATATTAATATTATTGCCATAAATTTGACAACAAAAAATTACATTGATTAATTTTTTAAAAATTAAAGCTAAATTGATAACATTTAAAATAATACAATAAAATTAAAAAATTATTATAATAAAATAAATAAAAAATTATTAAATCTATTATAAGCTTATACAATTTTAAGACTGATTTAAACTATTTTAATTATTCTTTTATCATGATACTAATTTTTTGGCTAAAATTTAAGATGCTCTTTTTTTCATAAAGTTTGATTTTACTAAACTATATTTAATAAATCCTGTTAAATTTTATTATATTATCTTAATGATTATGAATATCAATTTTCACATTACTTAATTTTCATAAATACATCATCCAACTATAGATCATATTTTATTAACATATTAAAATTAAGTAATAAAATAAGTTTCTAAATAGTTTGAAATTATATGAAATTTTATGCACAAAATCTAATTAATAAAATTATAAAATTCAATATTTGAATTGATTAAATTTTATGCTATAAAAATGATTTTTAATATTTGGTGTTTAACTTGATTACTATTGGTATATTATCCTGGTTGAATAAGTATTTTTGTTATTATCAAAATGGTAAATTGTTGAGACCGTAGACTATATCAACGATCTACCTAGATGATTTGTTAAGTCCCTAGACGGTTTGATGACCAAAATATTATATATGGACTTTATGTTCTTATGTTTTGACAATAACAAAAACTAACATAAAAGTTAAATATAATTCACATAGCATGCATTGCATTTGTTGAGACCTTGGAAGGTCTAAGATCGACCTAATAGACTGTTTGTTGAGACGCTAGATGATCTATGATCCACTAGGCGGTTTGATGATCAAAAGATCATATGTGCTCTCTTTGAGAGTATTCTTTGTTCTTTTTTAGAGTTCTTAATCTCAAGTGGAGGTTGAAAATGTGTAACTTAGAGAGGTATAAATACTCGTTGTAACCCTCAAGATGTGAGTATACTTGTTATTACCAAGTGTGTTGGTAGTAAAAGTTCTTAAGTAATTGCATAAGGGGACTAGAGTTTGGGTGAACTATGATAAGTTCTTGTGTGTTGATCTCTCGTTACTTTTGTTGTTGCTCATGCTTTGATTCTTAATGATAAATGATCAGTTAGGCAGTTCTACAAAAATGTTTCTACTAAACGATCTGTTAGACGATCCAATACACGATATAGTAGACAGTCTATTTTTTTATCTATTGCAAAAAGAGTTTAAGGCTCCATTCAACCCTCCTTCTAAAGGCTACCTACATATGTGATGTTAAAAACATAGTAATTAAGTTTTTCAATTATTTAATTCATTTATGTTTAAAAAATATTTTGAAATATTCGTGATATATCACAAAGAAATTTTCAAGATTTAATTTAAACAAATATGTTTAGGAAAAGATAGATTTTAGAGATATACAAAATAAAATATGGTTAAACAGAATCATGCCACAAAACACATAGATTGATACATTTTCATTCTTGAATATAACATCTCTTAGATTGAACACATTTTTAAAAGATATATCTAGAATATTTCATTTTATTGTTTTAAACAAAATCTATTACGCATTCATCAAACCATCTAGCATGAACATAGTTATAGATGCTTAAAGAGTTTATTGTATATTGTAGCTTTCACTATCCCAACAGAATTTCTAATAGAGTAAATTTATATTTACTTTAAAAATTTATTCTTAATTTTTCTTATGATTTTCTCATCAATCTTGGTGTGGTCACTTGATAAAATCAATCATCTCAACTTGTTTTATCATATACTGAAATTCTGTTATGTTTGAATAATTTGCTCTAGGTCCCTAGGTTTTGTGTAGCATTACCGATCTATTTTAGGAAGTTTCTTTAAAGATAAGTATTTTAGGTAATGGAAGCTTGTATTAACTTTTAAATAGAATCCTAAGCTAGAGGGTTTGGATGTGAAGGTGACGTGGTTACAAGTTTTGAATTTCTCTTGTTGGGATATTGATGGAAATTTTTTAATTCTATGTTGTTTGAAAGTGTAGAGATGAGATTTTGATAGTTTGGTATTTAAAATGTTGTTTTTGATGTTGAAAAGGGTATTGAATATTGTTGAGTTGTGTGATGAATAGTTTAGAGTGTTAAGTTTGAGTGAAGATTGAAATTAAGTTTGTTAGGTTTCTTAAGCTTCCGCTTTTTTCGCTCAAGCAAAATTGATATTGCAACCAAGCATACTCTCCGATCCATTTTTTCTTAAGCGAAAGGAATTTTTGCTCAAGCAAAGGGATTTTCGTTCAAGTGAAAACAATACTACAACTAAGCTTAGTCTCAACCTAGTTTTTGCTCAAACATAGAGATTTTCACTCAAGTGCAGACCATTTTCGCTGAAGCTATTTTTTTTTTCTTTGAATTGAAGTATGTAATTAAGTAGGCTTTTATAAAGGTGAAGTGAATGTTAATTGAAGTGTTCAATTAATTTTTGAAATTCTTATGTAATATGTATTGTATGAAAATGATAGTCTTGAGTATTAGATCAAATGTTAGTATTTAATAAGGGCTACTTAATACGAGTCTTCCGAAAGACGTCAGTTAATATTATTCTTGTTGACTATCATAGATGAATAGATTCATGTGTGATCTATATAGTTGTTGTATATTGATATTTGCATGAAATTGGATTTTTGTGGTTGATACATGAATTTTGTACGTATATGTTGAATTGAAAAAGAAACTAAATTATTTATGAATAACAAATCTAATTATTTCTTTACTTTAATTTTTGAAATAGCTTACCTTGTATGTCTTATTTGTGTTGACGAACTAAGTATACGAGCATATGCTAACCCTCTATTATTCACAACATAATAGTTAATAAATTTTGGGGGTGTACACGTATTACTCTCCCTCCTATTTTCCTACAACAATAATTAAAGATGATTTATGAAACATCGGTGGTTTTATATTAATTTAAGATTTATGTTTTTTTTTATTCTTCTCCCTGCTAATTTCCCAAAATAATAGGTGAAGGTGACTTATATGAAACATTGATATTTTTTTATTTTAATTTAAGACTTTTTTGTTTTTACTATATATTAATTCACGTGTTACATGTCTTGTAAGTTTTGAACTCTCTATCTTGGTAGTGATTCTTTTACATCCTTATCTAATTTTTGGTGTGTGCGTTAATAAATAGTTGTCGCAGAAGAGTGACTTGCGAAAGGTTGAGCAGAGAAGAGGTAAGAGTCTTTGCGTGGTGGCAATCTAGTCAAACCCGTGCGAGCCAATCTTCCTCGAACCGGTCAGCAATGGCGGCTCCACCGCCCCTTTCCCACCAAATTCCAAACTCTCTTCTTTGCTTCTTCTCACCCTCAAACATACACTCACATTTATCAATGCAACATTTTTCATGTCAAAAATATCTTCAAATCAAAGACAAAAACTACAAAATAAACTAATTCATAAAAAAACTTCACCCTCTTTACTAATTTACAATCATTTAAACATCACATCATCACCCACAAAAATTGCTAAACTTATATTTTTAGGATAATATATACATTAATGTTAAACTATATTGAATATATCATAAAAAAAAATTATAACAAAATATAAATTAAAAGAGTATACTAAATTTGGAATGTTAGGAAAATGTGTATGTATGATATATAAGTGAGAAATAGCCAGATTAGAAACACATAGGTGATTTGACATTCACATTCACATTCGGGGACAAAGCACATCAACCCCACTTTTTTTTTATATTAATTACAACGACGATCGTTGGTTCATTCTTCACTCGTATATTGAATTGAATAAAATAAATCCCTCAGCGTGATATTACAAGACGTGAAAATGGAAAATAAAGACACAAGTCATTGTGTGGTTCAGAGTTCAATTGTTTTTTTGTCCACCACCACCACCTGGCATAGGTAGACCATTCCAAGTTCCAACAACACAACATACCCCAATGGCTTCGACGTCCTCACCCCAGTTTTGAGTTCCTCAAAGATTTCCTCTTCTTCTATTCCCTGACACAACTATCAAGTACATGAGTTTTGCTAAAACAAGAAAAAGAACACAGAGCACAAGAAAAGAAGGAGGAACATCATTAATGTCAGAGCAGGAAACCGATTCATGGGGCTTCCTGTTTGTCTGTTTCTTGATCCTCTTCTCAGGTACTAACTAACCTAGAACTCTGTTGCTTATCTTTTTTCCAGAAAAGGTAAGTTTTTGCCTCAAACTCCTTTTTGGGTTAATAATAGTAGTTGCTTTACTGATAATGAGTGAACCTCGTGATTGTTTTGGATAGGACACCTTAATACGGAGCAGTGTTTATTATTAAGTATTAAGCACCAGGCTTTGTAGTGGGGTGTTGTTGATTCTCTATTTATTTTTGTTTATTAAGATTTTCCTAGGTTGATCATTGATTCTGTTTTGTTAGTTGTCTTTCACCTTTACCGAGGCTGTGGTGATTGACAGGTAAATTAGTTGTTGGGGATTCGTTGGACACTGACGCAAAGGTTCTGCTGAAGCTGAAATCTTATTTGCAATCCCAAACTCTTGCAAATAGAGGAGGGTACATAAGCTGGAACAGTAGCAGTTCAAATCCTTGTGATTGGTATGGAATCGATTGCAGTTTCGTGAACGGGACAACAAGGAGGGTTGTGAAAGTAGACATCTCTTACAGTGACATATATGGTAACATATTCGATGGCTTCTCTAATCTCACTGAGCTCAGACACCTTGACATCTCTTGGAACTCTCTATCTGGGGGGATTCCTGAGGACTTGAGGATGAGCCAGAAGCTTGTGTATCTCAATCTCTCCCATAATACTCTCGAGGGGGAGTTGAATCTAAAGGGATTGACTCAGTTGCAAACAGTGGACTTGTCTGTTAATAGGTTCCATGGGGAACTTGGGCTGAGTTTCCCTGCCATTTGTGAGAGTTTGGTGACTTTAAATGTTTCAGATAATCACTTGAGGGGTGGGATTCATGGCTTCTTTGATCAATGCTTGAGGCTGCAGTACTTGGATTTGAGCACCAACCATCTAAATGGGACCTTGTGGACTGGATTTTCCAGGTTGAGAGAGTTTTCAATCTCAGAGAATTTTCTAACTGGGGTTGTTCCTCCCCAGGCTTTTCCAGTAAACTGTAGCATTGAAAATCTGGACCTTTCGGTGAATGGATTTGTTGGTAAGGCCCCCAAGGAGTTATCTAACTGCAAGAATTTAGTGGTTCTCAACCTTTCTAGTAACAATTTCACTGGAGATATTCCCCGTGAAATTGGTTCCATTTCTGGTCTTGAGGGATTGTTCTTGGAGAACAATACTTTCTCAAGGGATATCCCAGAGACCCTTTTGACCTTAACCAATTTGTTCATCTTGGATTTGAGCAGAAACAAATTTGGTGGGGAGGTGCAGGAGATTTTCGGGAAATTCAAGCAACTGAAGTTTCTTGTGCTGCACTCAAATTCTTACACTGGAGGGTTGAACTCATCAAGCATATTTACATTGACAAACCTTTCCCGCTTGGACTTGAGCTTTAATAATTTTTCTGGTCCATTACCTGTTGAAATCTCACAAATGTCTGCACTCGCTTTCTTAACCTTAACCTACAACCAGTTCTCTGGACCTATTCCTTCTGAATTAGGAAAGTTGACTCGCCTTATGGCACTTGATCTTGCCTTCAACAGTTTCAGTGGACCGATCCCACCAAGCCTTGGAAACTTGACTTCTCTCTTATGGCTAACACTTTCAGATAATTCATTAACCGGAGGAATCCCACCAGAGTTGGGAAACTGCTCAAGCATGTTATGGCTAAACCTTGCGAACAACAAACTATATGGAAAAATTCCTTCCGATCTAACAAAAATTGGAAGGAATGCAAGGGCCACATTTGAATCAAATCAAAAGAATCTCGGGGGAGTTGTTGCTGGCAATAGTGAGTGCTTAGCAATGAAGAGATGGATACCTGCTGATTACCCTCCGTTCAGCTTTGTGTATAACATCCTGACAAGGAAGAATTGTAGGGCCCTTTGGGACAGGTTGCTCAAAGGATATGGCATCTTCCCCATGTGTACATCTGAGAACTCTGCTAGATCATCACACATAGCAGGGTATCTTCAGCTAAGTGGGAACTATTTGAGTGGTGAGATTCCTTCAGAAATTGGGACCATGGTAAACTTTAGCATGTTGCATTTGGGAGATAACAAGTTCACGGGGAAATTCCCTCCAGGGATGGTAGGTTTACCACTTGTAGTCTTGAACATGACCAGAAACAATTTTTCTGGTGAAATTCCAAGTGATATTGGCAACATGAAGTGTTTACAGGATCTTGATTTGTCTAGGAACAATTTCTCTGGAACATTTCCCATAAGTCTGGCACACTTGGATGAGCTTAGCAGGTTCAACATCTCATACAATCCCCTAATATCTGGTACAGTCCCACCATCTGGACACTTACTCACTTTTGACAAGGATTCATATTTGGGTGACCCCCTCTTGAGCCTCCCAAAGTTCTTTAACATCTCTGATGATAGAAATAACACTTTACACAGAGTCTTGAAAAATCCTACAAAATGGTCTTTGGTTTTGGCTCTAGGACTGGCTATCGTGGTCTTTGGACTTCTTTTCCTTGTGATATGTTTCTTAGTGAAAAGTCCATCTGTGGAACCAGGATACCTCATGAAGAATATAAAGAAGCAAACACATGATTCAGGCAGCTCCGGATCCTCACCATGGTATTCTGACACAGTTAAGATATTCCACCTGAACAAGACAGTTTTCACACATGCAGATATCTTGAAAGCAACCTCCAACTTCACAGAGGAGAGAGTCATAGGAAGGGGTGGCTATGGAACAGTATATAGAGGGTCATTTCCAGATGGGAGAGAGGTGGCGGTGAAGAAGCTCCAAAGGGAAGGAACTGAGGGTGAAAAAGAATTCAGAGCTGAAATGAAGGTTCTAAGTGGTCATGGATTTAGCTGGCCTCATCCAAACCTTGTCACACTGTATGGTTGGTGCCTCTATGGTTCACAGAAGATACTCGTTTATGAGTACATAGGAGGTGGAAGCTTGGAGGAACTTGTGACTGATACAAAAAGATTGAGATGGAGAAGGCGCCTAGAAGTGGCAATTGATGTGGCCAGGGCACTGGTCTATTTACACCATGAGTGCTACCCTTCTATTGTGCATAGAGATGTGAAGGCTAGTAACGTGTTGCTAGACAAGAATGGAAATGCCAAGGTCACAGACTTTGGACTTGCTAGAATTGTTGATGTTGGAGACAGTCATGTGAGCACTATAGTGGCTGGCACAGTGGGCTATGTGGCACCAGAATATGGACAAACATGGAAAGCCACCACAAAAGGGGATGTGTACAGTTTTGGGGTGTTGGTTATGGAGCTAGCAACTGGGAGAAGAGCAGTGGATGGAGGGGAAGAGTGTTTGGTGGAATGGACTAGGCGTGTTATGATGGGTTCGGGAAGACAAGGGTTAGCTCAATCTGTGCCAGTTTTGTTGAAGGGAAGTGGGGTAGTTGAGGGTGCTAAGGAGATGGGTGACTTGCTCCAAGTTGGAGTGAAATGCACACATGATGCACCACAGGCTAGGCCTAACATGAAGGAGGTTCTTGATATGCTTATTAAGATATATGATCCCACTGGGGACTCAAATTATGGATACCATGTATAGTCTTTTGTGACTTTACATAAAAAAAATTGTGCATACTGTAAGTTCCAATACAGTTTACATAGAAAACACATGTACACAGTTCATTCTTCTCGTGTAAAGAAACTCATTATTCATGTTGAAGAAGTTACTCAATTTTGTTCTGTATCCTTGAGACTTGTCTTGTGACTTTACTTTTGTTTTAACACCTTTCAATGAATACTAAGCACCTATGTTCAATTTGTTTTAATCAACGACAATATAAAATATTTCTTCAGTCCATAAGATTTCTAATTCTTTATCGAAGGTAACTGAAGTTATTAAGAATCTCAAAACTCAAACAACAGTAAACAGAGAGTGAATTCTGATATAGTTTTAAATCTATAATATATACAATTATAGAGTACAAATGTTAACTTCAATATTCATATCAGAGAAAGATAAAGAAAGATTTTGAAAAGCCTTATACGCACAATCAAAGCAATTATTTTCTTATTAAGCGTCTAAAGATTACATGAAGAATGAAGAAACCCTAAAGCTAACATATACATTTACATGAAGAATGAAGAAACCCTAAAGCTAACATATACATTTAGAGGCCTATATAAAAGACCTTAAGGGTGAAGAACACAACAACGAATTGCATAGAAACGAAATACGAAAGTGTAGAAAAATCTGTGTAGTTGTGTTTAGAATTGTGCATAGAATTTTTTATCTGCTAGAAGAGAGCAACCTGTAAGAATTTGGGTAGTGTGCTTAACCATTGTAAATCTTTCACTACTGTGAAGTATACCCTGTGAACTTTCATTGTTCTCTCTGAATGAGAATGTTTCTCCTTGTATTGAAAGTGTTGAAGATGGTTGCTGCCCCTTCAAGATTGTGTTTGATGAAGACTTATATGTAGTGTTTGATGAAGACATTTATGCACTTTTCATGTATTTTTGCTTTGCTTTAAGTATGTCTTAGTTAGT
>Ga0123342_1006468_pt1 | contig 16221 bp, 7 predicted proteins | sample Turbeawhitnodule_FD_89960 | JGI IMG/M metagenome (GOLD analysis project Ga0123342, IMG submission 89960) | Root nodule microbial communities of legume samples collected from Mexico - Turtle bean Mexico white nodule | ecosystem: Host-associated > Plants > Roots > Nodule | place: Mexico: Nepantla... | reverse complement strand
TGTGAAATTTTTAAAAGCTCAATTCCCCCCCCCCCCCCCTCCCCCCTCTTGAACTTTGACACTATTGAACCCAACATCCTCAAGAGTCTCACATGTATGAGTTCTTACCTCCGGTTCGGAAAATTGAAGTTTTTGTTCGACCAGGACGGGGTTCTTGTTGCCTTTAGTTGGTATTGTTTCCCAAAATATTTGTCCTCATTATTCTTCTTTGGTAATAATGTTGGAGCAGGGTCTTTGTCATCCTCCCTAAGAGTGAAATCCTATAACAAAGGAAAATGTGACAACTCAAGGACCTCAGTTTCTTGAATACTCCCCCCTGAAGCTGGGAATTAGGAAAGAAGGACTTTGTTTCATGAAAGGTGACATCCTTGGTAACATAAACTTTACGACCTTGAGGGTGATAACATTTGTACCCCTTTTTGTTGGGGGCATAACCAATGAAGAAACATTTGATGGCGTGAGGATCTTAATTACCCCAATAAAGACTATGAACATGGACAAAAGCAGGACAACCAAAGATACAACTCTGAAGACTAGTCAAAAAAGGAATAGAAGGATTGAATGTGGTCATAAGTTGAACATAATTAACACCCTCTAGAACCCGAGAGGGTAATCTATTAATAAAATAAGTGGCAGTCAAGATTGTTTTCCCTCCAATAATATCTAGGAATAGACGTTTGGAAGAGTAGAGCTCTAGTAACCTCAAGGAGATGACGACTTTTACTTTTTGCAACTCCATTTTATTGAGATGTATTCACGCAAGTTAATTCATGAAAAACTTCATTTTCCTCAAGGAACTTGGAAAGATTTTGGTTCACATATTCTCTTTCATTATCATAACGCAATCTCTTAATTGGTCTTCCAAATTGTGTTTGAACCATGCAGTAAATATTGACAAACAAGTGAAAAACGTTGGACTTATCTATCATGAGGAATATCCAGGTAACCCGAGTGCAATCATCAATAAATGAAACAAACTATTTTGCACCTAAGATATTAGGAATAAGTAAAGGTCCTTATACATCTGAATGAATAAGATCAAAAGGTTTAGAACTTATATTACTATTGGGAAAAAAAGTTGGTAGATGATGTTTAACAAACTCACAAACATCACAATGAAAAGACTCAACAGACACTTTTGTAAATAAAACAAGAAATAAGGACTTTAGGGTACTAAATGAAGGATGACCAAGACGTTTGTGTTGAAGCCATATTTGAGACAATGACCAAGATTCAAGGTCTTGCTGAAGATTATAAGTGTGTGCTTGCAGTCTAGCACACTTTTTATTTTCTTCCTGTTGTAAGTAATATAACCCGCCCTGCTCTTTAGCAATTCCAATCCTCCTCCCCGTGGCGAGATCTTGAAAAACACAATGGGAATGAAAAAATATCACTGCACAATTTAAATCTTGGGTAACCTTTTGAATAAACAAGAGGTTATTAGATAGTTTGGGAACATGAATCACATTTTTTAAAGGAAATGAAGATTGAAGGTGGATGTTACCACAACCAGTAAGGGGGATATTGGAACAATTAGCAATAGTAATATGTTGGTTACCAGATAAAGCAGTGTAGGATGAAAAATAAGACAAATAAAGTGTCATATGGTTAGTAGCACCAAAGTCTATAATCCAGATATTTTCAGTACTAGAAGCATTAAAGGATAAGAAACTAGAACTCTTACCACTCATTGTTAAGGAACAATAGCTAGATGTCTTAATCAGGGAGTCCACGAGAGCTCAGAACCGATTGAGTTTTGCATATTGGCAAAATCTGGTCCGGTTCACAAAATTAATTGGAATTTTTTTCTAGTGGTGACGGTCAACACGATGTCAACGTTCAACTATGGTCAACAAAGGTGGGCAGTGGTCAGCAATCAATGGTGCAATGTGACAGTCAACAAAAAAAAAGGGATGGAACAATGAAGGCTGCCTGGAAAAAATGTAAAAGTTAAAACAAAGTTGCAGCATTGAAGGCTGCCTAGAAAACAAGATTGTAGCAATGAAGGTTGCACAAAAGAAATGCAGAAGCAGAGTCTCCCAAGATCAATAGCTTTGATACCAAGTTGAAAGAAGAAGATTGAATATATTTCTGAATGTGTTTACAAATGTGATTACAGTATAAATTTATAGACTATTTACAACCTAATTAAGGAAAAAAATAATAGGTAATTAAAGTTATACAAATCAAATCAAATCACCAAAAGATATCAAATTTGTCCTAATAAATAGAAAACAGAATTTTGACTAATTATAGAATTGTTATCTCCTAATTATGTAACAATCATATATGTGCAAGACCTAAATAACCAAAAAAAACTTGAAAAAAAAAACATGAACGGGGATGTCAGACGATATCTTCGCTTGAGCAAACACAATACCACTAAGCAAGAGACATCAGACGAAGTACTCACTAGAGTCACTCAAACAAAACAAAATTTGCTTAAGCGAGGGTATTAGATGAAGCACTGATGACACTTTAATTCGAAGAGTATATTGAGTCTGAAGTAATAATTTGTTCCTAAGGACGAATATCGAACCCACAAGGAATAGTTCTAAAATCTCAAGTATAATATTCACTAAATATAAAAAAAAAATGTGTCAAAGTTTGTTTAAAATTGTTGGTATCAGGATATTATGCAAGAAATTTAAATAAAACAAGTAAATGATTTAGATGATTCAATTGAGAAAATATGAATTGAGGTTAATCTTTCTCACCCATCTGTATTTTCAACGAATAAAAACATATAACATTCCATCTTGATTGACATTGATACACATATAAAAATCCTTCATATTGATTCCTCGCATACAAAATTATTAAGATTGCTTCATTTGATCCTTGTCTGAACATAGAAATATCAAACTTTGCTTTCATGTAGCATGGTAGTGGAAAAAGTCTTTGTAAAAATTTCTCCTCTACATATTTCCAACTTGTGAGGCTTTGATTTGGATTGGATTTGAGTCATTCCTTAAATTTTCCCACCAATGAAAAAGGAAACAAACTCAAATAAACAAATTCAATATCACCTGATTGAAAGCCCATTATTTCCACCAATTTATAAAATGTAGAAAAATGTGTATATGGATCCTCATGGTCCATTGCTGTAAATTGATGGGTACTAATTAGACTGAGGAATGCAGGTTTCATTTCTAAGGCCTTAGTGGTAGCAGGTATTGCAATACTAGAAATGCCTTGGTCCCTGCTGCATAGCATAATCTCCAAGTGTTCTTTTGGGTTCTGGTGGTTGTTCTTCAACCATGTTGTTTTCTTCCTAGCAAATTTTAATGTGAAGGTTAGAAGTGGTTGAAGATTTTTCTCTAATTTTTTCTTGTTTTTGTTTTCCTTTTTAACCTTGTTCTTCCAAGCCGCATTTTAAATTTTCGATTCAAATTGCAATTGATCTTTAAAAATTTGGCCTCTTAATATCATATAAGACAATTTACTCGAGGAATAGTACAAAGAGTAACTAGCAATAAAAATTTATAAAATACAAAATTAAAACAAATTTGAAATAAATGAAAAATAAAAACACTAGACAATTAAAATATTCACAATATTAAATTAGAACTGTTCCCCGACAACGATGCCAAAAACTTGATGACTCTTTAATTTGGCAAGTGTACCGAGTCAGAAGTAATAATTTGTGCCTAAGGACGGATATCGATCCCACAAGGAACAATTTTAAAATCTCAAGTATAATATTCACTAAATATAAAAGATATGACATAGTTTGTTTAAAAGGTTGTTGGTATCATGAATTTATGTAAGAAATTTAAATAAAAACAAAGTAAATGATTTAGATGATAAAATTGAGAAAATTGGAATTGGGGTTAATCATTTTCATTCGTTTGTATATTCAATGAATAAAAACATATAACATGTCATCTTGATTGGCATTGATGCACATATAAAACTCATTCATATTGATTCCTTGCATATAAAATTATTAAGATTGTCTCCTAAATATCAATTCCTTACATACTTATAAAAACTTTCTTATACAAACAAATGTTATAAAGCAATTAACATTTCAAATATATTCCTAACATTCAAATATGTTAAGCATTATCATTTACATCACATGCTTAAAAGTACTTTTCAGTCAAATTTAAGGATCAAAATCATGAATAAAGATTCAAATTTTAAGAATAAAATGATAATATCAATCTCAATCAAGAATAGAATATTATAAATAAATATCACCTCAATATATAAGAGTTTGAACATATTACTTCTATTTTCTGAGGGAAGACTTAGTAACTCATATTGACCATTACAATCATGGAAAGCAAGAAAAGAAGATTCAGGGTTTCCCCTTGACGAGTGCTTCCTTCAGGGTTTTCTATCTCTGATTATCCTCCCTCTCATATATAGATTCCTTACGCCTTCTATTTAACCTAATTTGATGTAGTTTAAGTGACATGTCGCTTAAGCGAGATATTACTTGCTTAAGTGAGTTTTACGAGAAAAAGCTCAACTTCACTGGAGTGAACTCGCTTAAGCAAGCCTTGGGCGAGTCTTGGGTGAGTTTGCTCCAAAAAACAAGTTTTCCTCTGGAGTGATCTTGCTTGGGCGAGTTTTTAATGCTCCAACTTTGTCTTTTCATCTTGTCTTTAACTTGTTCATTCTCATTTAGTCATTTATCTCCATCTTCCCTTAGATTTATGAAATTAACACAAACTTGGAAAAAATCATTCTTATTCATCTCATAATCCAAAAATGTGTAAAAAAACTCAAATTCTTAAATTAAAGGTTGGATTGTAACTCTATTATCAATTAAAGTTCATAAGTGTCTATCTTTTTTTTTATGAAATATCACTAATTTATGGCATTTATCAAGCATTCGCTAGAGTTACTCAAACAAAACCTCCGCTCAAGCTCCTTAGAATCACTTAAGCAAGACTATCACATGAAGCACTCATTGGAGTGAATCAAATGAACCCTCTACTCAAGCACCTCAAAATTCTTGAGAGAGGTATCAATTAAAATACTCACTAGAGTGACTCAAATAACACATCGGCTTAAGCGTTTTAGAATTCACTTGAGCAAGGGTACGAAACACTCACTAGAATGACTTAGACGAAACCTCTGCTTTAGCACCTCAAAATATGAAAGGATAAACTAGTCAAACAAAAATCAAACCAGTCATACCATTTTTAAATCATTTCTTGAAATTATCTTAAAAAAACAATCAAACAAAAAAAAAATGAGAAATAACATATAATCTTTATAACAGTAGTAATTAAAGGAAATGATTGTCAACTAACAAAAAAAAAAAAACTTATTTGGTTCATATTCGTATGAACAAAAGAGAATGCAAAAAGAATAAAGAATAATATCCTCTAATCCTATAATAAGAACAAAAGGGAAAACATTAAACAACTAACTTTTTTTGCATCCTAGTCCTTGAGGGGTCCAACCCCTTTGTGAGGAATTTTTTGCCTTACCAAATATTACTTATACTTGTGTTTTCGCCAGTGTTTTTATGAAAAGTATTTAAGAATACAAAAATAAGTTTCACTTTTGTGCCCATCAACATCAATTTGATATGTTTTAGTGATTATACATTATATCTTAAAAAGTGTTATAAGTTTGTCAACATTTTAGTCATCTTAAATCTTACATCAAATTAAATAAATCTTACATAAGTTAAATGCATACACGTTAGAAGCCGTGGAGGGTAATTGCAACAATAAACTAAATACTTATTATCAGTAATTTTCTAATCGAAAACACAAAAGAAAAATCTTTGACTTTTGGATCAAGATTCAAGAACGACTCCAAAAGAAAAAGTGCACGGAATAATCTTTTTATAGATGAAAAAATAAAATAAGAGAACGCATTGTCCAAAACTGCATAATTTTCTTTCAGCGTTCATTCTTTCTGGGAAAAAACAAAGCACAGTTAAATTCAATTTAATTAGAAAATGGAAAAACATAACTTGATTTTCTCTGTTCAATCAGAAAGTAAAAAAGAAAAAAGAAAATGTAAAAGCTGATTGGAGGAAGAAACAAATAAGCAGAGAGAGAAAGAGAGAGAAATGGTTCTGCTGTCTCTATTGGCTTTCAACTTTCCCCAGAAGTTACTATCTCTCTTTTTTTCTGTTCTTTTACCTAAGATGAATTAAGGGTCAAATTGAATCAATCACACAGACCCACTTTTTAATTTTGTATTTTCTTTTGATTTCTCTGAAATGGGTCTCATTTTTCTGAGAACCCAGTGAAAAGTTTGTACCTTTGACTCCAAAACTTGCAGAGAAGAGGGAGATTCACCACAATTCCTCACAACCATGGAAGGTATTGTGTTATCAGAGATTTGAGTTTTTTTATGTGATTTTTTTTTTCAAAATTGTTTCTAATTCAGGTATTGAATGGCTTGGTTGGAATCTAGGTCCTGGGTGGTTGTTGTTTTGATGGTTATTATGACATCAAGGTCTTGAATTTGGGGTCATTGGGCTCTGGGATAGTTTATCAAAGTGAAGGGAAATTGGGATTTGGTTGAATTTCTGTCATAATTTGGAATTAAATATTTGATTTGTGTAATAAGGAACGGTTTTAGTTTTCTTTGTTAATGTCATGAAATGATGCCTACGGTTGGATCTACTTTTTGTATTGCATGCTTTGTTCCTTTGCAAAATTCTGGTAATTTTGCAACTTTATTTTCTGTTTTTTAAAGCTTTTTTTTATAATTTTCTTTAAATCTTAAGCTTTATTGTATAATAATATTCAAGTATGAAGCATGTATATTAACTTACACAGGACCTGAGCTCTTAATTTTTAAAAAGCATTTTGTTGACAAAATTGTGAGGATAGGAAGAAAGGGCTGATTATGATCTGTTTCTATATTTTTTATGCACAGAAACCCTTTTTTCTTGGCAGTTAGGAATGAAATTCATTAACTACATGCTCCTAGTGATCTTGTGTAACAACCTCTTGAAATTCAAACCTCTTCTTCTTTTTGGAATCATTTGATGAAAACAAGAATCTTTCCTCTCAGATTCAAGGAAAGCAGTTTTTTCACTCTTGGGAAAATTTCCAATCTTAAACTTGATTTCAATTGGTCTTACATACGTCCTTCTTCATATACTCATTGCTGTTAAGCATGTAGCTGTATGTTTGATTTCATAACATTTTTATCAATTGAAGTGGATGGTATGACATATAAGATTCTTCTTTTTTGTTGTTGGTATTTTTTATTGCAAAGTGTTGTTATTTTTTCCATCTTAACTCATGTGCTTCTGCTTTTCTGTTGGTACTCAGAAGCAACTGAGATGCAATCAGAAGAGAATAAATTGTCAATGGAGAAAAATAAGAAAAGAAGACTCAAAACACCTGCCCAGCTCACGGCATTGGAAATTTTTTATAATGGTAGGTTAACATCTTTTGTCATATGGGTGTTGATGCATCTTGCTGAGTGATGATTCTTTAGAATTTCCCTTTTCACTTTCTTTTTTCAGATCACAAATATCCCACGGAGGAAATGAAATCAGAACTTGCTGAAGAGTTGGAGTTGACAGAAAAGCAAATATCTGGATGGTTTTGCCACAGAAGATTGAAAGATAAAAAGTTGTTGAATGATGAAGTAGGTGCTAATGGACGACAAGATCGTTCAAGTGGTGTTATCCAGGATCGTGGCAGCGGTCTAGTGCAGGATTCGTGTGGAAGCACTAAACATGGTGATTATAGGTATCTGGATCCCAAAGAGGTTGAGAGTCATGGCCTCTATAACCATGAATTTTCAGCTGCAGATATGACCTATCACAGGAATCATCATTATACAGAAAATGATAGTGCAACAGACAACACATCATCTGAGAGTTGCTCATCTTTGCAAGACCCATTGCTTCCTCAAGGACAGGATCCATATGATATGGAGCCTTCTAGTCATTTGATGCCTAACAGGTCTCTTCCGCCCCTAAATCCCAAGGGTGCAAATAATATGGGATATAAACCTTCAGGATATTTAAAAGTGAAGGGAGAGATAGAACATGTTGCTATTACTGCTGTCAAAAAGCAGTTAGGAAATCATTTTCAGGAAGATGGACCTTTACTTAGTGTTGAATTTGACACAGTTCCTCCTGGGGCATTTGAAGGCCAACTTACAGATCTAGCTAATGGTAGGTTGTGTTGTACTATATGTATTCAGTTATCACATTTTTTCAACTCTCACTAGGTTTGCAAGGCTAAAATTGTTTTTTGTTGAAACCATATAATTGCTGCTTTGGGTTAATGGAATATTGTTGCTCACAAAAGACAGTGGAAAATATATTTGGCACACATCACATTGTTTTCCTTCTTAGGAACTGGTAGCTTTAAGTACGTTCTTTCTTTGAATAGAAAATAAAATATACAAGCCCGTGGTTATTTGTGGTGCATTATGATTTGGATGTTTTAGATGTTTTGGAGAACTTTCAAGTGATGCCTTCTTAAATGAATATTGAAAGGTTCAATTGCAATTAATCTGATCAGATTGGCTGTGGTCTACAATAATTTTCAACATGTGTCTGAAGATTGCTAGTTGACATTAGATCTTGTATATCAGAAGCTTTATGTCACAATTCATTAGCCAATGTCTTTTAAAATTTGAGGTCTTGAATGAATGTTAGCACCTACTTCTTTGAAGTTTAGAATACAAATGGTTTATAAAATTATATTTTCAAATGGGTTGCAAGGGCTGAGGACAAAGAATAAAAGCTAAGAGCTCAAACTGCTTTATTAATTGATGCATTTGGATTTTCTTTAGAAAGATATGCCTTAGAAATTGTTTTGTTTTGGTAAATCATGCTCATATGGAAGGAGTTGAGGCTCTAGTTCTTCTTAAAGTTGAAAACTTGTTACCAGCAATGAATGCCTTCCTTTGGGAAGTGCATATGATACGACTTTTGTGTACTCATCTTTGTGCAATATGCTTTTTTTTCTGGTTCTGGTGAGGAGAGTTCATGATCTTTGAACGTTTTACTTTAATAGATTTATCTCAGCTTATGTGTCAAGGTTTGTTGTCTTCATTCTGCTGACTCTCATAACTCTAAATCTAGTTTCTGCTTGCATATGGTCATTTGAAGAATAGATTGAGAATCTTACCCTTCTAATCTGGTGAATCCTTGACAGAAGGATACTATGCTGCAAATTCTGCTCTTCCAAATTCACCAGAAGTCTCTGCTGCGAAAAAGCTATCCAGTAGCTCTGTAAGCTGAACTTTTGAATGCATTCATCTTCTGTTTTGATTATTCTAGTAGAGCATGATCTGTTTAAATTATAAGATACATGCTTCATAAATTGAGCATTTACTTGACTTTTAATGTTAAATCTTACAAGCCTAGGGTGAGTGGTGTTTTCTTTAAAGTCAGTGCTTAATTGTTAATGCCTGGTCTCTCACTTTCTTTTCCTTGTGTGTTGGCAGAGATATGATTCGTATTTTACCAAATTAAGGTTCCAAGATTCACATATGGAAGGAGGTGACTTTGGTTCTTTGCATGGTCCTGATTTCCAGGATAAGAAACCCCACAAGCATATAAATCAAAGACCAACTTTTCACAGTTTTACCAATCATTTTTCTCACAAGAACTCTTCCCTGGATTTCTATGTAGACTCTACTGGGGAAGCATCTGCTTATAATGGTGCTAAAAAACATAGAATGGGTACTAAGCATGGTTTTGAGGGGATGAGGTCAGACTCTGCTTCCAACCCTAGTGACCACTATGAAGAGAATACCCTTGCAGTTAAGCAGATAGATTCACTGTTACATCTCTACGATAACATCAATCTGAAGAATGTACAAAAGAATGAATATGTAAAATCTAAGCCTTCAAATTCAATACATAAGTCTCAAATTTACTTGAATGCTGAAGAAAAAGAGCTTACCAAAAGGATGGCCAAGGTCCGTGAGTACACTTGCATTTCTTTGTGTGTTTTGCATGCAGTCATCAATTTGTTTTGCTTTCAAATGACTTAACATTCTTGTTTGGTTGCATTTGTTGCAGGAAGAGAAGTTTAATGGCGATAGAAAGTTAAAAAGACATTATCATGATCCAGATGGAATTAGGGTGCTTTCAAATGAAAAGATGGTGAGTTTTAGTTGCATTGCATAAACTTCCTGCATCTGTGGTTTTTTGTAACATGATTTTCTAGTCAACTCACTCCCCTTATTCTTTCATTGTGCATAGGATATTTTTCTTTACTATGTGTCCTTATCCTTTTCTACATTAACATCATAGGTTGCAAAGCGAGCTAAAGTTGACCCATTTGAACAATATGATGTTAAACAAACACCTATTTCTGACCTGGAACCAAGAAAAAATCAAAGGTGGCCGTTTATATCTTTTTTATTTTCTCTTTTTTCCTGATTACTTGCTTCTCCTGGTCCTCCTGAAATTCTGTGAGCTTATGTTCCTGAAATTTTGTAAGTAGATTACTTAGAAGTATTTATATTCACAATTTAAATATTAGAGTTTTTGGTCGGAGGTGAGAAGAATAACTTTTGCTCATGTTTGGTTCAACATTTTTCTGAGAAGTAATCGTTTATTTTTTAAATTATCTTTTAGGAACAAACAGCTTCTAAAAGTGTAAATAAGATGTAATTTGAGTCCTACACCCCAAGATCAATTCTACCCTGCTTAAAAGTTAAAAAATTTCACTTCTCCCAAAATCAATTCTTATCACCACAGATTTGAAAATCACTAAAGAAGAATTTAAGAAGTGGAAAGAAATGGTTATTGAAGAACTATTGAAATTTTAATTTGTTAATTAATGGTAAAATTAGCCATACACTTAGCCCCATTCCTTCCCTTTTCACTGAACTGGATATGAGTTTAACACATTAATCTTAAAGTTTATAATAACTTAATCCTTGAAAAGTTTAATCCTACTTGTTATTGACTTATTGAATGTAGAACTCTTCCTAATACCATACATGTTCATGTAGGTCTGCTGCAGAGATGCCATCTAGCTTTAGTGAGGATGAAACTGCTGAAACCAGTTCCTCGGTGGATTAAGTGTTGTTGACAGATATGATATTTGCAGGGTTTCTCTGAGGTACTGGTTTTGTACAGTCTAGAAAGACAGGTTCATTTTGCACAGTAACATCTAGAAAGACACACTAACATGACTAACATGATTTGCTGTTGTGCTTGCCTAGTTGCTTCTGTAAGAACAAAAATCCCCCCACCTACCCCTTTTCTTCAAATTTTGGATGTAAATCTCATTTTCATGCAGCTGTTTGTTTGTGTTAGGTAGGAAGGATCCAAATGCAGTTATAATTATACACAACTTCCTTTCTTAATGGTTTATGGTGTGTTTGGTTCATCATTTCACCTTGATGAAACACCAATCTAATGTGAGAGGAGGATTGATGATCAGAGTGCATTGGAAAGTGAGATTTTTCCTTTCAAAACATGTTAAGGCAAATTCTTCCTGCACCATACCAATTTGAACCTGCACCCTATCACCTTTCAAATTTTCCAAAATTTCTAACTATTCTGGATTTGAAAATCCAGAATTCACAAATATACTTCGAAAATCAAAATCTCATTCCAGAAAAGTAAATCTGCAATGTAAGAAGTACATTTTGGATAAGAAAATCCGAAACACTAAATCTGGAAATCCATTCTAGAAAAAGATTTCTGAAATTCATAAATATATTTGGATCGAAAATCCAAATATGGAAATGTATTCTGGAAATGTATTTTGACTTATTAGCCTCATTTATTTCACATAAAGGGCTTTGTATAAAAGCATTCTTCTTCTTTAAATTCTACATCAGTTTTTTTAAATACAAAAGATTTTTTTATGAATTATATATTGAAAAAAAAATAACATTTAAATTTTAATAAATATAAATAATTAATTAAAAATTATAAAAATATCACATATGAAATATATTTCTTTTTGGTTAAATTATTCATATTATTTTACCCCAATAATATATAGTGACTAAATTTATAAATAGTTGGATAAATTATATAAGTATTTATAAGGTTGGATAAAATTTTATTTCATATTTTTTTAATTTTATATAATTTTTAAATTATACAATAACATAATATTATATTAATTATTTTTCTCACTTCTTTCATGTAATTAGATTGGTTGACAATTTAATGTTTAAAAGTATTTTATTTTCTACAACTATTAAAAATATATCCAATAATTAAACATTTAAATTAAAAAAAATAAGAATTATTTCATTAAAAAAATAAATAAAAAATAGTCAAACTTATAACTTTAACAAGTAACGAATAAGAAAAATGCAAAGAAAAAAAAGCATTTATTTCTTTTCAAGTTAACTGAGATCTCTCATAAATTGGTTAAAGTATTGGTTGAAAAGAAACAAAGTGGTGGATAACTAAGTATGTCTCTAGCATAATTAATTATGTCATAAGACATGATTGATTATGCATATAAGCATAATCATTTATATGCTCTCTCTCTTAATTCTTATTTTTTAATTAATTTCATTTTTTTTTTTCATTGTAAGTACAATTGAAATAACGGGTAAAGTAGTAATATATTTATTATTATTCATCTGTCTTCTTCTTTATGCTATTGTAGGCCAAAATCCCAATCTTTACTTATTTTCTTATTTCACATTTCATCAACAATTAGTATAAACAAACATCCAAAGTACACACCTTTTAATTAACGCAAATAGTAAACTTAGAGAAGCAAACATAGCCTTAACTTCATCTTTGCATATGCTGATTTGTGAAGAAAAGGAAAGATAAATTTGTGAGAAATGGTGTTTGGGTTACCAGGCTTAGTTTGAATTAGAGGGTGTGGGGGACTCGAAAGTTGAGGATTTGGAGAGTGAAATTGTAAAGAAAGTGTGAAGAAAGTTGAGATTGTTTGGATTGGGGTATGTTAGAATGGATGTGTGAGGAAAGTTTATTGAAATTGGTGAGTGATGTGATGATTGTAAGAATATTATAAATTATTTTGAATAGTAAAATTTGTAAGATTACAAATTTATCCTTGTATATAAAAGAAGAATAAATAATGATTAATTTTTTTTTACATATTTTAGTTAATTAAAATAATTTTAAGTTTCATTTATAAATAAAAAAATGTAAAATTGAAAGAATTATAATTTTAAATTTAAGTATAATTTTATTATTTAACATTTTATTAATTTAAATTTATTTTTACTTAAGTTAATTTATTTACATAATTTTAATATTATTTATGATTCTTTAAATTATGTTATATATATAAAATTAATTTTAATAATGATTTTCATTATTATAAATAACAAATTGAATATATTTAAAAAAAATAGATATTTAGATCAAAGTGTGCCTAAAAAAATATTCAAAAAATAAATCAAAAAATAAAAAATTTGGAAAACCATGAACATAATCGATTATCACTTCCCTTAAAAAAGCCACATAATCAATTATCCACAGTCATAATCGATTATCCACAATCATAATCGACTATTCTTGTAGTTCAAAATTTAACATAATCGATTATGGTAACAAATAATTGATTATGGTCAAAATAACAAAGGTCCCATAATCGATTATGCTTGTCAAAAATTCTCATATAACCGATTATGTCACGATTATAATCGATTATCAACTGTTTTTAACTACATAATCGATTATGTAGTGCGTTATTTTTCAATGATAAACGATTATGCTTCAAACTAAAATGAAAATAATGTAACCCCAAGGCAAACATGAACTACCAAACTCACTTTCCTACCTCTATGCTCACCGAAGACCCTCTCCAAGCACCTTATATCAATGCAACTCTTTGTGTGAAGGCTAGACAGATGTGGTATTTGCTTCATTAACTTCGAAGACCCTTATATAATGGTGCATCACAATTATGATGCACCTACTCTCTCACCAACACACTCCTGCATTCATTTCCATTCAAATTGGTCAAAGAGATTCTTGAATCAAAATCAGGGATCTCATGCGTACTCACTGACCACTGTGGTGCGGTGCTTGCAGCAGCTGCTTTCAATACAAAGTAAAAGAGGTTTCTGTAACGTGAATAAGGGCACCATGGTCATTCAACCAATCCTACATGGCTTTTCATGCTTTCCACTCTCATTTCTCCTCATATTTCAGATGACCCAAAAAACACTCCTTTCCACTCACCCTCTCCCTCTCACAGAACCAAAAGAGGTGACCACCCTATAATCCGTTCGCACTACCAGGCCACCCCCGAATCCAAACACAGGCTAAAGGATGTGAAAGAAAAAAAATTATATATTTGCTCTTATTTTTTTATTATAATATAACAGTAAAAAAATTATATTTTCATTGATGATTGTATAATTGAAAATGACAAAAAAAAATTATCCAATCAGATAATCAATCATGATATGACATAATGGATTATATATTTGCGTATATAATATAATGTAGACATATAATACTTCATATTTTAAAATATTTTATATACTATCTTAATAAAGTTTATTAGAAACAAATCAAATAGTTTTTAATAAGCATGATTAACTAAAATAAAAAATAATAATAAGAAAAAAATAATAATTAAAGTATTAATTAATAATTTAAAAAATTATTTAAAGTAACTTTCTAATTATATCAAGAGATAATAAATAATAAGAGATAAGATAAGAAAAAGAAAAAGAAAAGAAGAGATTTGATTACATTTAATGCATATAATCATGAGTTGGAGAAATTTGGCTTATCAATATGAAGTGAAAGAGAAGATGAGAAAAAAGATGAAGAGGTAGGATAGAAGAGAAAAAAAACAGTTGTAGTGAGATTCAAGAAATATTAACCTTTTAAAAGCTTCTCCAATCAATAAGATAACGTGTTTTATACTAATATTAATATGATTGTGTTCTATTAACATTTTTTATTTATTTTGAAGCATTATTGTTTTACTTTCCTTATTTTTTAATATTTCTATTATTTAATTTATTTTTAATTATACATTATTTTCTTTATAAATTTATATTTCTGTCATTTAATTTATTTATAATTATGCATTAGTCCTGTTATAAAATTATATTTATGTTATTTAATCTTTTTATCTTTAGTTACACATTCTTATTTTTATTAAATTTATATTTATATAATTTAATTTCTTTTCAATTTTACATCAGTCTTTCTTTAACTTTATATTTAATTTTTCTATAATGTCATCTTTATTAAATTTATATTTAATTTATTTTCAGTTATACAATGGTCTTCTTTATTAAATTTATATTTATGTCAATTAAATTATTTTTAGTTATATATTAGTTTTTTTTTTAATTTTAATTATATCATTTAGTTTATATCTAATTATGCATTGATCATCTTTATTAATTTATTTTTTTTATTTCATTTGTCTGTGATTTACTGACTCATATCTAATTATCTACTTAAAGTTCTTGTTCTTATTTTATTTTATTTCGTATTATTTTAAACACCCTCCTTTTATAATTAAAAGAAAAATATATAAAGTAATAATAATAAAAAGTAAAAGTAAATGTGTTTTTATTGAATTTAGATAAAAGAAGGTTACTTATATTCTCTATTATTAGTTTTATACGTTTTGTATATGTTTGAATGTGTGTATAGAATATTGGTTAAGATATCATCACGTTATGTGATCATTGAAAATGTTAAAGAGTATGTTAGTTGAGAAAGAGTTTTAGGTCTCATTGCAATGAGTTAAGACCATGTATATAACTGTTTGTGTTTCGGAAGTCACAGTTTGGTACACTACGGGATGAAAGGTAGGGAGCATGGTGGGGTCTAGAGAAGTATTTACCTAGTAGGTAAATATTAGGATGTCGACCCATGGAGAGCTTAGTTTTAATATCATTGGAAGATATTAATATAAAAATGGTCATCTATTCTTACGTAGAACTTTTATTATTGTACAAAATCTATATGCTTTGTAATATACTGTGAATAATTATTAAGATAAAAGATGTTGTATGTACGATGTTATGTTATGATTAATGTTTCTTATAAAAAAATCTTATTATTCAAAGAAAAAAAATTACTCTCAATTTTTAATTAAATAATAATTACTATATAATTGTTGAGGTGTTAAGGCTTTCATCTTGTAAGTTTAACTCATTTTTCTCTAACACACAAAGTCAGTCTTTGCTATTAGTTTACCTTCCATGAGATTAAGCAACAAGTGCATGCTAGACTATGTACACAAAATCTTTATAGGCTTTACAATAATGAAGTTGTTTCACAAGGAAAAACTCTCGCTTGGAAATAATACAAAAGCATGCTCTTTC
>Ga0123342_1006467_pt1 | contig 16222 bp, 4 predicted proteins | sample Turbeawhitnodule_FD_89960 | JGI IMG/M metagenome (GOLD analysis project Ga0123342, IMG submission 89960) | Root nodule microbial communities of legume samples collected from Mexico - Turtle bean Mexico white nodule | ecosystem: Host-associated > Plants > Roots > Nodule | place: Mexico: Nepantla... | reverse complement strand
ATTTTAAATTATTTAATATTTAAAACTATATCATGTATAAATTTTTATTAATAATATAAATTATTTTATATATTAATATTTTTTTAGTTTATAAAATGATATTTAATTTAATCAATAATAACTAATTATTTTAGCTTTTAAAATTAATTTTTATTTAATGATTTTATTTTTAACCAAGTGCAAAAGTAAGTTTTGAAAATATAATATAGAAACAATTGGTACTTCTTTGTTTAATCGATTAAGCTTTTGAAATTTACAACAATCAATAAGATGAGTATGTCTACTATAAATAGAAACCTCACTTAAGGCTTACAAATAAGTAGTAAGAGTTTAGAAACTTTAGCAAAATGACAGACCTATATCAATTTCAGTCATGTCACAAAATATATATATATATATATATATATATATATATATATATATATATATATATAACATTGCAACACGAACACACTATATAATTTATTTTTTTGTCGGCAACACACTATATAATTTGATTACACATTTGCTAATTAGTTATAACTTGTTTAAAGATTGATGTGGAGAAAGTGTTTCATATGACTCATGACTCAATTAAAGACATGGAGTTGATTGAAATCAAAATTGTTAAAATTTGTTTTTTCTTTTTCGATTGGATCATGAACCCACATGTATGTTTGAAAATTTGTTATAAATATGCAAACAGCGTCCACATGCTTGGCTTAGTCATGTATATTCTCTGGACGCTTCTCTACAAATTTATGTTATGTTGTTGCTCTTGGTATGTGCTTATGGGTTGAAAAGGCATATGAGATTTTGTATGTAGGAACTTTGCTGGAATTGGCATGAAATTTATGTAGTTTCATTTGGGTCTGATGTTGATTTCTTTATTCCGTTTTTATATGTGTTGTAATCACTGGTCTGTGCTAAAAGAAGATGAAAGGTATTTGTTTGGCTATTATGCAGGAATATAGGAACTGTTATCTTGTAGCTAAGGAATCCTTGTTGTAAGCAAACCAAGGATTCCGTTTGGTGGTATCGGTATATATGCAGCTGAAACAGTCTTGGGAAGGAACATATTGGCAACTTGAAGGGTTGGCATATACGTATTCCCTTGTCGGCGACTGAAGGTTCTTTAAGGGTTTGAGTTTTTTGTTTGTGGAGTTCTGCACATCTGAAATGGAAGCTTTGCTATGCATAAACTGGGGAGGATGAGGAGATACCTCTGCAGATTTCAGAAAATCGGACTGGGTTGATGGTTCTGCATAATTCAGTGTGGATATGTTGATGGCTCAGGGTTATGAAACAAATTGGTTCTGGGACATTCAGGGGGAAATATGAGGCATGATTTTTTGCTAGCATCCTTGAGCCAAGGACAGTAATATTTGATGCAGGTTGTGGATACCAGCAGCACCTGTGATCCATGTTTAGCTGGGATAATATTTTGTTTAATATCTGTATGTTTTGATGAGAATTAGTACTAACGTAGAGTTTGTTTAGCAATTTTGGTTACCAAGAATGTAGGTAATCTTACCTCTCTTTTGTATATAGAGTTTTGATAATGTGCTCATTAATTTTGTTTTCTGATAAAAAAAAAACTTGCTTAAGGATTTAGCTAGCCTAATGTCTCATATCCCCACCATTAAAGCTACATGTTATCATAGCAATATTTCAATTTCGAAGATATAAAAAAGTAAATGTGAGTGGACAAACCATATAATTGATAAATAATCATACACATTTAGAATGCATATTTAATTTTTCATGGCTAGAACCATTTATATAGGATTCAGATGTATAGGTTTTCTAGGCAATACACTTTAGGCCTAATCTAGTTTTTGTGCACCTACATAGGTAGGAACCTGAGTGGACATATTTCCTCATTCCAGGGATATTGGTAACAACAGTCTTTGTAACGTATATATAGTTATGTGATTTTTTCTTCCATCGGGTTAAAAAAAGTACCCAGAAATATGCCTAATATAGATATTAGGAGCACGACAGTATTTAGCATAAATCGATCTATATAATTGAAAGAAATAGTCTTAATGATTTAGTTAAGTAAATGAAAAAACAGGGAGGGATCAAGTCAAAGATATTGATTAATTAAACGGAAGAGGACCAAGAAGGTATCCAATGTTTTTTAAGGTTTACTTGACTTATTGTGGGACATCATCTTACATATTTGTGGTGATACCATGCTTCATGGATTGTGAAAAAGTTTAGTCTCTATATATATATATATATCTCTCATTTCCTTTTTAGTATCAATGTTCATCTCACTGCTAATTAACCAACTTATTTGAGGTCTGTCTCTTAATTTATTCAAATATACCATTGCTGACCAAAAAATAAAATAAAATAAAATATTCAATATACGTCTTATTATATTGCATAAATACGGAAAAAAATATATATTATGTATGCATTTGTAGATGCAGGTATGATCGCGTGAAAGATTCTATCTGTGCTTACACATATTTAAACACCAGCAAAATCTGCCAAAGTTCCAAGAGAATCAAAGGATACCAGTACCATGCAATATCATACACCCTACTTGAGAGAAAATTCAAGATTATTTTCATGACTATATATATATATATATATATATATATATGTTTGATAGTGTATATATATAAGTGAATACAATACAGGGACTTACCCCAATGTTAAACTCTTCGTCAACTTCATTCTAAATTCTCATTCGAAATAACAAAATACACTTCTTGACTTATAAAGACCATGGAAGGGTTAATGTTGCAGGGATATGTCTAGATAGTGGATTGTGTTCCAAGACTGCAGCTGAAGTTATATCCAAGACCTAGCCACAGATTCAGGATTTTGAAACAACTTTGGGATCTGAAATCAATTGAAAGTGAAACCCAAAATTAAATTCATGCAATATATATATATAGATCAGTTACACAAATCCCTTTAGGGATACAACAAATATATATATATATATATATATATATATATATATATATATATATATATATATATATATAAATATATATAAAAATTAAAAAAAAAAAAAAAAATATATAAAATATATATATATATATAAATTACAAATATACATATAGAGATACAAAAAATATATATATATATATATATATATATATATATATATATATATATATATATATATTTCCCTTAAGATAAACAAAATGTAAAAATGCAAGAAGATAGAGAATGTCCATGGTGATTGTCAAATGAGTTTGCAGTGTTAGCAGGTAGTGGAAAGACGATGCGATTTATGTACGAATAATGTCACATATACATATAACAGCACGAAAGAAAAGGACATTCGTATGATGGGAAATGAGAAAAGAAGAAACAAAATTCGTTAGAATAAGACAAAACTTTATGAAGGCAAGAGATTTTGGGTTCTAGCTAGTACGCCAATGAAATTTCTAAACCACGAGCAGACAAGACTCTAGAAACAGCATCTAATTTTTCCCACAACCATGGATCTTGAACCTTTTCCCCCAAGATATTTTTATAATCAAGATAATCTGTTCATAAATCTAATTTTAAATTCTCAAATTTCGTATATTGCAGTGCTTACATCGTTTGTGGAAGCCACAACAAGAGAGTACCAACAAGGAAGGAAGTAAGATCGTGCGGAAAAGCAATCTTGTATGCAAGTAAAAACATATTATATCATAATTTATATCACAAAAGACATAATTACGAAATGCAGAAACTATGATAGCATTGTCTTGTTGCATGTGAGAGCCACAAAGAGACAATGGATGATGAGAGTGCATTTACCCATTCTTCTACTGTATGCTCATTCAGTGCAGATGTTCAGAAGAAACAAGAAAGTAAGGTAAAGTACGTATTTACTATTAGTACACAATTTATAACATGTAACTACATATAAGATACATACAATTTAGGGTTTTGAACTCCGTGAATTAGGGTTTAATGTAGAATGAAATGCAGATGAACTTATTATGCTCTTAATAAAACTGTGTGCTGATGGGATATATATGATTGATGAATTTTCTTTTTCGCAGTGCTGAAAATTGAACCAGCAAACATTAACTACAGAGTGTATTATCCAAAAACTATAGCACCCAATTGTTGAATTGTGTCTTTTCTATGCATATAACAATGCGAATGCTTCAAGTACCATCCTTAATTCCCCATGTGAAACACAGCAGCAAGCAAATCTAGAAATTAAACAGTAGTGAGCAAGAAAATTTACCACATGTTCCTCATGAAGGGTAATTTATATATATAAAACTTATATTACTGCAAAGGAAAGTTTGAGGAGGTGTCTCCGTTGGGCTTGATAATATTCCTCTTCTTCTTTTTCTTCTTATAAGGGATTCCTCTAGCTTTAGCTTGAGAATCCCTGACCTCTCTAAGATAGACTCTTATGGCACCACTTGCAAAGGGATTGGTCTCAGGAAGGCCTCCATTTTCTTCATATGCAGCTCTCAACCTTCCAATGAGTGCATCAAGGCTTCCCCAAGCTTGTCTAAGAGGGCAAGTGCAGGGTCCAGGTGGCTCACTTTGCCCAAAAAACAAGCACCCTTGTAAGTGCACTTTGGTTTTCCCAAACTGATCCAAGTAACGAAGGAACTCAAGCACATGGCTGGAACTACACTGAGAAAGTGCCACAGGAGGCCTCTGATTCCTCAAGTACTGTCCAAAAGTGTTCCAATCCCTTCTCTTCTGAGACTCATAGCGACTCAGTGGTAACTGCTGCTGTTGCTGATTCTGATCATCACCCCCTCCAGAGGGTCTTGATGACCCTTCTGCTACCTCCTTTCCCTTGCTGGACATGCCTGCTACTGACAAATCATTTAGTATTTCTTTTTGTGAAGTGTGAAAGGGAAATTTTGGTGGGGAAGAAAAGAAGACAAACAGAAACACACACACAATACAATAGCAGTGGAAGAAATTTTTATAAAACATCATTAGATATATAAAAAATTTGGAGATCACATCAAAGGGGTAGTGAGGGGACATGGCATGGGACCAATGAAAGTGCTTTAGCCCTTCTTTTTCTTCCTTGCCTACATTATTTCTTGCTTGAATGGTACTATTAGTATTAATCATGCTTTATTTTTTCCCTTATTTTTTTATTATTGTGCTTCCATCATCAAAGCAATTATTATTGGGTAATTAGCACTACGGTTAATAACTTGGTGACCATTTAGTCACACTCTAGGTCATCTACATTCAAGGCATTGTTTGCCACGCATTGGCAATTTTTGGAGATTAAAAGTTAAACTCAATGGCTTCCGTAACCTATTCTATAACACATTTTGACATGGTAGGGAGTATGGTATCACATCTCTTTCACTCCCCACAACTTTTTCAATCACGTCGCCTCGTGCATTTTGCTAATATAAGCAAATTAATGGTGTTCATTCAAGAGTTTGAACTCAAACACATCAACCATTCTTTTAGGATATATATTATTTACAGAATCTAATTTTAGTTAGACTTGTAGATAGGGTATTTCACCCTAATAACTCTTTCAATAATAAATTTCAAATAGTCAATTAAAATTATAATTTTTTAGCATAAATTATAAAAAGAATTATAGTTTCGTATGTGGTACTTTCTTTGTAAGACTGAAACTTGCATGTTCTCTGAGTGCTTGCTTAGGGGAAGAAAAAAAAAAGAAACAAAATAATGATTTTAAGTGGAAGAATGGTGTTAACTTGAACAATTGTTTATAGTATTCGTCAACCACGCGCTGTCACATAAACGTACGCGCATACAGAGAAGAAGTTCTAGTATATTTTCACTTTCTTTTAATTAGAAAATCGAAGTGTACCTAATTTTGGATTTATCAAAATAGTTTCAAAAATTCATGTTAGTATAATATCTCCTTAAAAAATAAGAGTATTTTTTTCAAGATTTAAAAGTGTTTCAGTAAATTACAACTTTGAAATTTTGAAATATTTTCAAAAATGTGTTTTACTAAAGTAGTTCTCAATAGAAAGCGTATTAGTTAATGAGAACGTGACAAGATTTTAACTATAAAATTATTATATATTAATAGTAAAATGAAATTATTTTACTTAAATATAATATTCACATTTTATTCAGATATATATATAGTAAAGAATAAGTTTTTTAATAATCACCTCTCTTAGCACAAACACAGACAGATAAAATAAAAAGATAGGCAGATCCTCTTAGGTTAAAATCTAACCAATCCATCTTTGGAATTAATTATATTTTTTTAGTAAAAACAAATTCAATATTTTAACAACTACGTATGATGTAATCATGTGATCATTCACAGGTGAGATCTCTCAACAAACACTTACATGGAGATATTTTTTATATGAGAGTGAAAAAAATTATTAATTAGTGAAGTTAATCATAAATTATATTGTTCAGATTAAATTAAACACAGAATGTACCTTTTTAAATAATGATGTGACTTTAAGTAATATTTAAATTTAGTCATTATAGGTAGTCAAGATTTGTTCCTCTAACTTTCACATTAAATAATCTCTCACTTGTAATCCCAAAAACACAAATATATTGAAATTTATCTATGGAATCATTTATATATTGATTATTCTCATTAAATAGACTAGATTTTCAAAATATTCCTATATAATTTATTGATTATAGTTGTTATTTCATCAATCAACTTCAATTTAACATATATACAGTTAAAAACATAAATAGATGTATAGGCCAAATATTATATTGTAAGTATTTGTTTTATTTAAGAATTGATAGTGAGCATCATTAGATGAAATTATCTTTAATGATCATACTTATTAAATGTGTATTTCTTAATAATTATTTTTGTGAAGTAAAAATAGATAAATAGTGACTAGAGACTTCTTTTTAATATTTATGACATATAATGTTATTTCTAATTATTTAGTTATTTTTTGAAAAAAATATTTTTAATTATAGTTTGATTATTGACTTTTTATTAATTCGTAAAATGACAAAACCATTTTTTAAGTACTTATACAATAATTTATCAATCATACCATTATGAAAAAATACTAAATTTCTTTGATTTCTCCGTATCCATAGAACAAACTCACAAGTATTTTCTTATTAAGTTATCATTTTCTTTTAATTGTGGAATACAAAATTGATTAAAAATGTGTCTTTGCTTGGCAATGTAAGATATTGTTGGTGCTCACCCATCTATTACACTTATATCATACATAATATGCTATTTTACACATAAAAAAAAAATAGTTGTTTTTCCGTGCTCTCCATGCATAAGGCATCTATTATCTTCTTGAATTTTAGGTAGATTATTTTTAGTGACAACCCTCTTGATAAGAATAAGCCAATCAAAGTGTTTCGAACTTGGAGGGGTATTAGTTTTCATGAGAGGAGGTGAATAAATCATTCATCTCCTCTATGTGTGTAGTTTGGTTCAGTTGCATGCGGTGTAGCTTCGTGACTTTTGTAGGAGTAACTCCTAGTTTTAGATACAAATTTTATGTTTTTGCTTGAGTCATAAATAGCTTGATCTTGAGTTTTTTTTTCTGTTAGTTTGTATCTAAGTAGCTGAGTTTTGTACAAGGGTTGGAACACCCCTAAAGTTTCCAATTTTATTTATTAATTCATTGCTGATAAAAAAAATCTCCTCTATAATCTTATTATCTAATAACTTATACGTTTTTACTGTAAATTTAGAAGTTTTACTAACTTTTCATACTAATTATCTTCCTTGTCCATGTCTAGGGAGCTCCCCTTAGGTTCCTCCATCATTTTATAGGTATCAGGTTTTTTTCATTCAAATTATTCTCTCTTCCATATAATTTTGTCATTTCCATTAATCATTATTTCAGTAGTCAACTTCACTAAACATTTATGAGTTATTGATTGAATTCTCATACATTATAAGGAATAATTTCATAAGTGGTGTCTCACAAAGCCATTTGTCTCCCCGAAAACTTATCTTTTTCTCATTTCTTACTACTCAAGCTATGTTATCATCAAACCACTCATTATCATTAGTTGGTTTACATACCTCTTTTATATCATTCTACCATCTAGATTCTTTCCTATTACTCATATCCTTCATGTTTCTCCAATTGCCATATTTGGATTCGATTACCTCATTTTCATAATCCTTTTGTTTTTTAACCAAATCTCAATTTTCACTTAATTAACAATGTCACATTAAACAATTTTTAAGTTTTTTTTATCTCAAGGTCTCTCACATTACGATATCATCCCACTTGCTTGACTCACACTATCTTTCGTGTATCACTCCTCCAATTAAAAAAAAAATAGTTTGTGGAATTTAAGTTTAACTAAGTACTTAAAATTATGATTAAAATAATATTTTGTTAGTTAATTGATTTTAAGATTTTTTAAAATTAAAAAAAAAAACAAGAACTGTATTTTTCTATTTTAATGGATAAAACATACCTATTATATCCACTTTTTTTTCAATCATAAATAAATTAAATATTTTTTCCAATAAAAATCTTGTGAATAGTAATTATTAAGTTTAACCATTAATGAAAATTTATTTTCATTATTAATATTATTTTCAATAACATTTAAGGTTTCACATTACTGATATATATATATATATATTATTAAATACTTTGTATATTATCAAAGTGAAACTCTAAATCTAATTGGTACACAATTTTTTTTATATAATTTTTTTTTATTCAGTGCATATATGCATTTCAAAAACACAAAAGTAAAGAAGTTCATGCAATTTTCAACAATTTATTTAATGGTATAATCCTATGGCCGGAGATTCACATATATAGCCAGCTACGAAGTTGCTAAAATCTTAACCAATTATAATCATACTTTATTAACATCTCCCTCTCTTAAAAAAAACAGTACATTTCCTTAAATAGAGGGCATTTTTCAATGACAATGCATCCATCGTTATAAGAAGTATAAAGAATATCAATAGTTAGAATCAATTGCTAAATTAGTTTTCCTTATGTGCATTAAGTTTAAAATCGATTAATATATATAAATTGAAAAAAAAATGTTGATGTTATTACTGTTAACATTTTACTTTTTACTTTTAAATTAATTTTTTGAAAATAACTTGAGTTAAAACATTCCAGCAATCTTAATTTTAAGTAATTTAAAAAAAATTATCTACCACGCGCTAAGATTTCAAATCATCGACCCAGCAAATATTATTTAATTTCTTAGGCTCACGAACTCAAAATTATTTGATTTTGACTCTTGCAGCAGAGAGGATGTGGACACATAATGTTTTAAAATTGGTCAATTGACCTAAAAGCATTTTTTTTTCACAATATAGATTATAATAAACTAGCCAGTAATGATTAATTAAAAACTTAGTGAAAGTTAAAAATTCCCATGCCCACTAACAACTGTTTAAGACTAATACCATAATATATATATCTTTCCACCAGCATCACCAAATTGTCCATTCATGTGTCTTAACGATAGCTCCTTCACTGAAGAATTGTATTGCTATATGATTTGTCGCACTTTCACTAGCTAGCACTAATTAATTCACCACTCTAATAAATGAGTCCAATACTATATAATAATAATATCTATAAGATTGCATCCATGGTGGTTTTGTTGTTTCCCTCGAGTTTTTTCCAGCATCTTTCCTACACTTGGACTTTACATGGAAACGTGTAAACCAACCATAGCATTTGGAAAATACACTTTTCCAACCTGTTTCCATTATTCTAGCAACAAGTCAAATTGTCCAGAGTCTAGTATATATGGTACACACTAGTCCCTGCCTGTGACCATCACGAACCTTCATCTATGTGTTTATTCCTTTCCCTTTTAATCTTTATATTTATCAACTTAATTATTCCATAAATTTCCTTCTCATTACTGCATGTCAATGGAACAATTAAACATTTTTCTTCACTGTGTATCCATGTTTATTGAATAGGGTTTTCAGAAAAAAGGGGTGAAAGGTGTATTTGAATGGTGCAACTTAATCAAGTGTAAACCAGTTCACCTAACTAGCTAGTAAGATCAAACACAATACACATATATGGAAAAGTGTTACAACAATTCCTATATAATTATTACAAGATAATTATTAAATAAAAATTAATTTAAAAATAATAATTAATCATTATATTGATTAAATTATATACTATTTTAAAGATTAAAAAATTATTAATATTTAAAATAATTTTTATTATTAATAAAAATTATAAATTAATTTATAAATTGATATCTAATTAGTTATTAAACTTTTAACAACTATACTTTAAATTTTGAAATGTATAGTTAAGACATTGATAACTAATTAGATACTAATTTAAAAATTAGTTTATAAATTCAAAAACTATTTGTTAATAATTTTTTAATCTTATTTAATTTAGTTAATATAATAACTAATTACTTTTTTATTTTTAAAATTAATATTTATTTAATAATTTTTTAATAATAAATGCTTAATAATTTTATATGAAAAATGGATTAAAGTTTTTTTATTAATAAAAAAATAATAATATATATATATATATTATTATTATTATTTTATTAATAAAAAACTTTAATCCATTTGTAAAACATAGGATTCCTCAACTCATATACATAGTTATGTACATAAAGAGGATAAGTATTACAATATTACAATATGCACTACATTAACCTCAATAAAAAGGAAACTTACAAAATTTGCTATAACTCTCTTTCCCAAAAAAACTCTAGAAGAAATTAATATCCACAAAACAACATATTATGTGTTGAACTATGAAAATATGAATGACTTCCAAGGGCACTATGATGGTATGATCATCAAACCTGAGCACCTCCCAAAGTTGTACCAGCCAAATGAAAAACTTGTTAGGTCCCAAAAACAAGGCTTCCACCTCAGAGAGCTCTTCATAAAGTCAATCTTTTTATTTTACAATATCCCTTCATGCCAGTTTTTCTTGCTTTAACCCCGATAATTTTAGTCACTTGTTAAACATATCCAAAGGCAAAGGCTAGCAGAATATATACTCACAGTAATCACAGTAACAGCAATGAACCAAAATCATGACATATGAAGACACGTTATAGGACTCAAGCACCAGACAAGATAGAAGAAATCAGATTTTTTATTTAAATTAGTGATCCATACCCATTTTTTTAATTGTGTTATGATAAATATTTCCTTCCCCATATATTGCATTGTTAAACATTATTCTGTTTTTATGTGACTAAATTTCAAACATGATTGTTGTCCACATACTCTTGTAATAAGATTTTCCTTTTACTTAAACCTGATCAATAAACTGGTAAATTTTTTCATAACATCACATTTGAAAATTCGTTTATATTGGGTTTATGTTTGGTTTTTTTTTTCAGCAATGAATTAATTAAATAAAAGGAAGGTGTTCCAACTATGAGGAAAACAGAGAAGAAGAAACAATATTGCTAAGCTGAAAACAATAATTCTGTATATTATGAAAATATACCACCAAGGGTATATTTATAGAATACAACAATATTGTATATTCAGTAAACTAAATACAACTTATGAATATCCCTAAATACCCTTATATAAGGCAAGCATTAGATGGGTTCACATACATACTTAACATCCCTCCTTAAACTTGTTGTGGGATTAATGACTACCATAAGTTTATCTCTTAAATGAGTAAAAGCTGACTTAGAGAGCGTTTTGGTAAGCACATAAGCTACTTGATATCGTGCAAGAAGGTGAACCAAAGACACTTTCTTCTTTTGAACATAGTCTCGAACACAATGCATATCCAATTGAAAGTGTTTGGTCTTGGAGTGCATAATTGGGTTAGCACTTAAGAGAACAACTCCCAAATTATCAGAAAAAATCTTAGGCAAAGAAGGGTGAATGTGTAGCTCATTGAGTAAAGCCAGAAACCATATAATATCTGCTAAAACTGCTACAATACTTCTATACTCAGCTTATGTACTGCTTCGTGACACAACTTTTTGTTTATGAGAACTCCATGATATAATGTTTGAACCAAGGAAAACCGCATAACCTGTCGTTGATTTTCTATCATCCAGATTTGTGCCCCAATCATCATCAGCAAAATCAAGGATGGATGAATGAGAATTGCGTTTGATAAGAAGGCCATGATTTGTGGTACCAGCAAGGTAGCGAAGAATTCTTTTGACTGCTTTCCAATGATGATCTTGTGGGTTATGCTTGAACTGACATGCTTTGTTCAGTACATAAGATAAATCAGGTCGAGTGATGAGAATATATTGTAAAGCTCCTACCACAGATCGATATAGAGTAGCATTTGAAACAACAGTGGAGCCATCCTGTTGAAGGCGAAGAGTAGACAACATAGGGGTTGGTTGAGCTTTTGCAGTGGTCATATCCAAAACCAGATGACAATTTTTTACTACAAAACTAGCAACGCCATGTAGTTAATATTGAGAAACATTGATTATACTATTCTACATTTATTTTGTTGCCATATTAATGCATGTTAAAGGGATAACATCCAATCGGAAAAAGAGAACTTCACTTTTCTTACTTCATGTTTCATCCATACCCATGATTGGACTTGTGCCATAGTAAAAATTTCCTCTGCATCTATTTGTGCTTGGTTAAAAATAACCTTGTTTCTAAGCTTCCAAATGCACCAAACCATTGAGACCCATAGGATTTTCCATAATCCGTTGCCTTCTTGATTAAAACATATACAAGAGAATTGTTCAAAATGATGAATCAAGTCATTGTGGTTTACCGAACTAATCCTTATCCAACTAAATCACATATTCCATACTTTAATTGATACCTTACATGAAACAAGAATGTGTGAAGTTGACTCCTCCTCCCTTCCACATAAGACACATAGAGTATCCCCCAATATCGCACCCCTTTTATGCGAATTTTTCTTAGTTGCTATCCTATCCGAGAGGGCCCCCACACGTAAAACTGAGCTGAGGGCATAACCTTTAAATTCCAAAGATATTCAAACACCACCGATACCCCCCCCCCCCAGATATCTGATTAACTAACTTATTATAAGCAGATTTTACCGCCGAGAATGTGTATGATGGAGGATCGTTCCATAACCGTAAGTCCTCTTTATTTGTGCGTAGTGATGCCTGTGATATAATTTCCATAAAATTCTCTACCATAGTTCTTTCCTGCTCAAACCATTCTCTTCTCCAACTAAATTTTCACTCCCTCCCTTCTGTAGACCATCTTCCAAAACTACCAATAGTCTTGTCTTTAAGCTGAGATTTTATTATATATTATTTCATACCTTCCTTTGAGTTGACCATTGACTAGCCACTCATCTTCCCAGAATTTGATCTTCTCCCCAGATCCCAGTTGCCAAACCATATTTGAATTGAACTAGTTGTCCCCTTGGTCTGAAAGGCTGACTTTGGATAAATCATTCCACCATCTAGATTTATACCTGATTCGATTCGGTGTAAATGAGTTTGTCGAACTCCACAATCCGTTGTAAAAGTTTATAAAAGTATTTATGTTATGTTTGTAAAATTTTATATTGAATTCTAATTTTTTTAAAAAAGATAGACAGTCCAGTATCAAATAGACAATTTAGTGTTAATTGATTAGATAGTTTAGTTTGTGTTTCATGTTGACCGTCTAAGTGTTTTCAGAGTAGACCATATGTAATTTGTTTTTTCTTTTTAGTATTTTTTTATTTGGTGATTAACTAATTTTCAGTATCTCTTTCTCTTTTTTTATATATTGTTCTCGAACGGGTTTGTCGTCCGGTCGTACCAATATATATATATATATATATATATATATATATATATAATTTTTTTTATAATGTGTTATACATTAATGCTGCTTTCATCTCATTAAGTTTGTTATATAGATTGATTTTTAAATTATTTTGCTACTAAATCGAAATCTGGTAAGTGATGTATTAGAATGAAAAGAAGTTTTCAATTATTTGAAAAACTAAAACTAACTATATCTTGACAGATTAAGAATGCTTTTTAACCATTATAAAGCATGAATGGACTTTTGTATATGAAAAGACGTATATTAAAAAAAATCTTAATTTACTTTCTTTAGTCGATCCATTCGATTTGATTCAGTTCGCATTAGTCAAATATTAAACTAACTTTTAAATACTATGTTCATAAAAAGCAATTATTGCGAAAGGCATGTTCCAGTTATTTAAGTATATGTATGAGTCCTCTCTAAATAAAGTATATGTATAAGTTGTCAATTTAGGTTAGCATGACCCTTAGACTTCACACCAATGTGTTAGATTGTTAATTAAGTTATGGGCTAAAATATTGTTGATCCAACTCATTATAAGATACAGATCAGCCCATTACCCTACTTTTTCGTTCTTTCTTTTTGGTAAATTAACATGTGCATCACCTTTATATATTAACTGTTCATTTCCCATCTTATTATAATATTTCTATATGTATGTCCTTCATTAAGTTTATATATATATGAGGAGGGACTTTGCTAATTTACACCTTATTTTTTTAGAAAAAAAAGTAAGATATTAAGTTTTACTTTTTTATATATTTAAAAAAAAACACTTATAACTATTATATCTCAGTGAATTACTTAGTCTTTTTTATACAGCTTGAGACATCTTTCAAATTTCCTCCTTTACTTAGATTTATTCTTTATTGATAAAAAAAATATTCATACAAATTATCTTTTTTATACACTGTAAAATGTATTAACTTAAAAGAAAATTTGGAACAAAACAACATTATATAATAGAAAGCTTTTGACCAAACAATAAAACAAAACAATCTTGATGAAACTCTTTAAGATAAAAAAAATATGAAAGGAAGTTTCATATTCTCAATATACGTAAAATTCTTACAAATATAATTTTTTTTTTCAAAGTGTAAGTGATACATGATGGAAAATCTATTATTTATAGATGGAAAGGTTCAACACTCTACTACCATAAATAAGTAAAAAAAAAAATACAATCTTCATGAAAGTGATATATAGGACTTTTTTTTAAAGTGATATGTAAGAAAGTTACACTTTTCACATATATATTTTGTAACATTTTAGAAATTTTCTCAAAAATTATAATTTATTTTCCTAATTTCCTTTTTAAATTCTCTAAGCTTCTTTTTATATTTATTCTTTATTAGACACCAAAATTATTTTTTTGGAAGATATTTGGGTTTCAATATGTGATAAATTGCTATCTTATAGTCATTTTATCATTCAAGGACTCATTTTTTTAAAAGTATACTTTGATAGGCTCCTTCCTTTTGCATATTTGTAATTTTCATCTTCGAATGGGGCAATGAATAATACTGATAGTATTCAATGATTGAAGTGGAGAAATAGTAAGAAGGAGTCTAGTCCTAGAAAGAGCTCAAGAATAAGTTGTATGATCAAAATTGGACAGCATAACATTACTCATTCAAGGTTAAAAATATGAGCTAAAAACAATTATTTATAATTAAATTAGGTCAAGAGGGGTAGAAAATGAAAGGGAAATTCAAACTTGAATTCTCACTCACACTTTAGTGCCAAGTTTCCTTCACATGGAACACGTGAATAAGTGTGGAATGCAATGAATTAACCTTAGGCACACTCTCTCTTCCTCAATGACTAGCCTAAGATTTTCTTTAGGCCTATGGAAGCCATTAGAAATCCTAGGTTAAAAACCCTAATTCTAACCCTAACCTACTTTAGACACAAATACAAGTATAAAAACCCTCTTTTACTTGATCCAAATACAAGGCACAAATTATTTAAACAAATACAAATTAAAAAAAAATTATTCTACTATATACATTTATACAAACTAAAACTTGACTTAATATGATAAGGGTTTAGTCTTGCTAAGTTGAATTGAGCCCTACCCTTCTTGTATTCTTCTGAGTATGGTTCTATTTGTTGGCCATTTGCTTAGGAGTCTTCCATCATTTGTTTTACCAAATCCAGAATATGATCTGATAAAATAGTTTGGAGTAGGCCCCTTAGTGGTGAATTTGTGATTCATAGTAGTATATCTGTATTGCAAATTCTTCCAACGAGTTATTTAAACTGATTGATCCCCTTCTCCAAATTTTAAAATTTTTGAAATTTCAAAAGTCCAATGAATCCATCAATTTAAAAACAATATTGCATTAAGTCCAACACGTCAATAACATCAAAACAAACCTTAAGTCAGGATCTTTTCATTAAAAGTTACTAATCAAAAGAAAATGTAAAGGATTTTTTTTGAAGTTAAAATACTTATATACATTCATATGCACTACAAGAAAAAATGGTTTTAACGAGGGTTTATTTTTACATTACCAAAGGTTAAAACTTCCATTAAGTGGT
>Ga0123342_1006466_pt1 | contig 16223 bp, 12 predicted proteins | sample Turbeawhitnodule_FD_89960 | JGI IMG/M metagenome (GOLD analysis project Ga0123342, IMG submission 89960) | Root nodule microbial communities of legume samples collected from Mexico - Turtle bean Mexico white nodule | ecosystem: Host-associated > Plants > Roots > Nodule | place: Mexico: Nepantla... | reverse complement strand
GCATCTTTATTTCTCAAAGGAAATACATCCTTGATCTTCTCAAAGAGACTGGTAAGTTGGGTTGTAAGACCACTGGAGTGCCAATAGAGCAAAATCATAGGATTGAGAATGATGAGGAAAACCTAAAAGTGGAGAAGACACAATATCAAAGACTTGTGTGAAAACTCATTTATCTATCACACACTAGGCCAAACATAACCTATGCAGTTAATGTGGTTAGTCAATTTATGCATGATCCAAGAGAAAGACACTTGCAGGCAGTAGATAGAATTATTCAGTACTTAAAAGCCTCTCCAGGAAAATGATTGCTATTCAAAAAGGGGGAAAACTTATCCATGAAAGTATATACTGATGCTGACTATGCAGGATCGATTGTTGATAGGAGATCCACCACAGACTGCTGCATGTTCTTGTGTGGAAATTTGGCGACATGGAGGAGCAAGAACCAAAATGTAGTTGCAAGATCAAGTGTAGAGGTAGAATTTAGAGCCATGGCTCAAGGGGTGTGTGAACTGTTATGGATGAAGATCATATTTGATGACCTAAAAATAAAATATGAAGTTCCTATGGGCTTGGTGTATGATAATAAGTCCGCTATCAGTATTGCACACAATCTGGTTCAACATGATCGTACAAAGCACGTAGAGATAGACCAAAACTTTATTAAGGAGAAGTTGGATGATGGTCTTATAACCACTGAATACATCCTTTCAAGACTCCAATTGGCAGATATGTTTACTAAGAGACTTCCTACAAAACAATTCGAAGATTTTACTTGCAAGCTGGGCGTGATAGATATACATTCACCAACTTGAGGGGGAGTGTTGCATAATCAGGAGAATTATGCGGTAATTAAGTGCATATTCCATTCTATATTTATTAGGACAGATTTGTTAGTGATTTGATTTGATTTGTACAACTTTAAACACCCATTATTTCTGGCTTTCATTACCTATTATTTCTTTTCTTAATTAGGTTGTAAAACAATTTATAAATAGAGATTGTAATCACATTTGTAAGATAAATTAGAAATACATTCTATCTATTTATTTCAACTCTCTTAGAATTCTTAGGAACCCATTTTAGAATACCTTTGAGAACAAAAAATTTTCTAACTCTACAGAATTTGACAGAGAGACCCTTTTTCATACAGTAGAAGCATGAAACTGTTGGGTCTATCAGTGTCTAAGTTCAAGAGGGGAGGAGTGAATTGAAGTTATAAAATTTTCGCAAACACAAACTGGTTTACAGTTTATCAGAAGAAAAAACGAACATATTGATTTTAAAAGGAACAAATTAATTCTTCAATACACTTTAACAGAATCGGAACTTGTTCAGATTGAGATTGAGATCAAACAAAGAAAGTTAATAAAACTAGATTGGTTGATATTCAAACAGCTTGAAGAACACAATTTATACCACGAGATCAACTAAGTTCTTACTCCACAAATCTTCAAAGAAGATGAATCTTTAACCAAGATTTAATGAAGAAACTGTTTGTCCTTAAAACAATTAAAAACTCAGATTCAAAAGGCTTTGTTTATGATTAAAGAGATTTTCCAGATCAAGAAGAACAATTTGAGTAAACCCAGAAATAACTGGTTCAATTTTAAATGAACAGATTTCTTTCTTGACAGAGTATTAAAAAATCAGAAAAGAGTGCAGAGATGAGAAGAATAAGGCAAACACACTTTATACTGGTTCACTCATAATGAGCTACATCCAGTTTCACCTTACTCCAAGGTGGAATTCACTAAAAACCAGTTGCAATCAATTACAACACACACAACAGTTCTTGAACCCTACAAGAACAATACAACCAAAGTTGAAAAACCCTATTTCAGCACACCTTGCACTTCAAGAAACCCTATCAAGGAGTGACTAACACAACTACCTTTACAAACAAGAATTAAAGGAATGATAACACCGGAAAGAAGATGCAAAAACAAAAAACCAGTTGTCCCAATTGCAGCAGAACCGCACCAGCACCTTCACCAAGATCAAGGCTGTCTTAGAACAAGCACACTTGAAGATCTCTTTGAAAAACCTTTCAAAAACTCATTCAATCTTTTTTCTCATTCTGAAAATCACTTGATCTATGTTAAAACTGTGATTGCTCGACCACATTTCATGTGAGAAAAACCTTTCATTATATAGAAATCAGTTTCTAACAACTTTTCAAAAAACAGTTAAAAAGCTGTTATAAAAACATTATTTTTCAGGAAAACTGTCAGCTCAGCTTAACTGAAATAACTGACTGAATTGCATTTTTGGTGCCCTAATAGAATTTCGAAAATCCTTTCAGCAGAACAAAAATAAACCTATTGATTTTCAAACATATTTATTTTTGTGCAGTAACCTGATTCTTGAGAAAACCTTAAAAAGCATTTTGGAAAACATTTAATCACTTCTTGTGCTTGCTCTTACCACCTTGATTTGGCAAATAGGATAGGTCATGAAGCAAAAGGCAACCTTAAACATACTAATGTTCGACCACCGAGTACATAGTTCTCCTATTCTGATGTTCGATCACTGAGAACAGAGTTCTCCTGTGCTGATGTCCGATCACTGAGCTCTCCTGTGCTGCATTTTTGGTTTCCTAACAGAATTTCGAAAATCCTTTCAGCAGAACAATAATAAACCTATTGATTTTCAAACAAGCATTTATTTTTGTGCAGTAACCTGATTCTTGAGAAAACCTTAAAAATCATTTTGGAAAACATTTAATCACTTCTTGTGCTTGCTCTTACTACCTTGATTTGGCCAATAGGATAGGTCATGAAGCAAAAGGAAACCTTAAACATACTAATGTCCGACCACCGAGTACAAAGTTCTCCCGTGCTGATGTCCGATCACCGAGTACAGAGTTCTCCTACTCTGGTCCAATACATACATTATAAACTTCAAAGCAAACTAGTTATTTTCTTCATCAAACTCACACTAAGACTTGGTAGAAAAGAAACTTCATCCGTCTTCAACAGAAAAAACCGGTTGTTTCGACTTTTAAATCAGTTGTTTTTCAAAGAAGGTTGAAAAAGGCTTTGAAACACCACTTTTCTTGTTTTGTGGATTAAAACCCAAACCAGCTTTACCAAAGACACATATTTGAGAAGAAAGAACAATATCAAAGTTAGATTTGCATTTAGAAAGTTTGTCCACAGTTTTCACAAGATAGTGAACCTTCTTTTCAAGAGATTCACAATTTTCACAAACACTTGAGTCACATTTGCAAGAAGAGTTTTGTAAATCAGTTCCAGATTTTCAAAATCATTTTTCAAGTTATCCAGCTCTTCTTCCAATGCTTTGACTCTATTTTCCATCCAATTATTCAAGCCTTTTAACCGGTTTTTTGAAAGGGCCAGCTTATTAGGTTCTTCATGAGTTTCTTTAAAAGCATCAAGAAGTTGGTTGTAGTTTTCAAAATTAATTGAAGTGCTGGAACTTACAGTGCTTACATCAGTTTCTTCTTTTGCCATCAAGCAAAGATTTGCTTCTTCATCTCCTGAAAATAAGCTAGAGGAAGAAACATCATTATCTTGCCAATCAATGTAGACTTTTTTGGCTTTTCCTTTCTTTTCACCTTTCTTGCTTGCTCCTCTTTTTTTATTCTCATTGTTGGGGCAATCAACTTTAATATGTCCCTGTTCACCACATCCAAAGCAGGTATATTTGTTAGAATTAAAATCATTAAGTTTCTTACTATTATACCTGTAGGAAGATTGATTCTTGTTGCTGTTTTTCTTCAGGAATTTACTGAATTTCCTGGTCAGCAAGCTCAGGGTTTCTCCTTCACTGTCATCACTTGAGTCTTGACATTTTTTATGTCCAGCAGTCTTCAGGACAATGTTCCTCACATGCTTTTCCTCATTTTTTTGAACATTCAGCATGTTCATCTCCAATTCCTGTTCTTTGAGCTTCCCAAACAGTGAAGCTGTGGTCATTGATGTTAAATCTTTAGATTCAGAGAGGGCAGTGACCTTGGGCTGCCAAGATCTGTCTAGACACTTGAGGATTTTGATGTTGAGTTCCTCTTTTTTCAAACATCTTTCCAAGACTCATGAGGTGATTCACAATATGGGTAAATCTTTTTGTACTTCAGCAATTGTCTCCCCTTTCTGCATCCTAAACATCTCATATTCTTGGATAAGAGCATGCTTCCTTGCTCTCTTCACGTCATTTGTTTCTTCATGTGTGACTTCTAGAGTATCCCACATTTCCTTTGAGGATTCACATTGTGATACCCTTAAAATCTCATTAGAACTTAAGGCAGATGTAATAATATTCTTTGCAATACAATCATATTGAGCCTTTTTGCTTTCATGCTCAGTACATTGGGACCAAGGTTTTTAAAAACCACTTTATCATTTTCAAGCATAGGAACAAAAAGACCATTTTGAATTGCATCCCAAATTCCTTTTGTGAATTGATTTTACAAAGATCTTCATCCTTACCTTCCAAAATTGGTAATTCACACTACAAAATAGAGGTGGTCTATTAATAGATGCACCCTCTCCAAAGGGTAGTTTATCAGCCATGAAAAAAAGATTTTAGGATCAAAATTTGAATGACTTTCAAGAACCTAGCTCTTGATGCCAATTAGAATTATAGGCCTTAAACAAGAGGGGGGTGAATTGTTTATAAAATTTTCGCAAATTTTAAGGTACAATGAAGGCATAAGAGAATCAATTAATCAAAAATTTGTTCAGCTGAATTTAAAAACATTTTTCATAGAAACAACATAAAATCAACCGGTTGTTATTGCGAAACAATCGGTTGTTTATATCAGTACTTATAAATTGAAAGCAAAAACCGATTTAAAGAGATGAGGGATAGAGATATTCACCCAGTAAATTTATACTGGTTCACTCTTAGCTAAGAGTTACATCCAGTCCCCAGAAAACCTTTGAGAATTCCACTATGCAATCACAACACCTTGATTACAACACACACCAAAGTGGTGATCTTGAACCCCTCAAGAACACACACCACCTTTGCTAATCACAACAGAATTCATAACACCCTCTGAATCTGCACACAAACAATTATTATTACAGAGATACAATTGTTAAGAGAAAAGGAATTATCACACATGATACAATCACAGATTGAAAAAGAAAAGAAAATACAGTGCAATCCTATTGCACTCTTAGAAAGAATTCAATGCCTTGAGCAATCTTGGAAAAACTTGATTTAAAAGCAATCTTATGAATCAATAACAACCAGAAGCGTAAAACAGATTATATATACTCCAATTAGTTGTTAAAAACATTTAATGCAATAGTCAAATCAGTTTTAAATCAATTAAAAGAGATTGAACTAACTAAACAGAATTCTGTTAAGAAAATTAAAAAAAAAATCGATTTGATTTTTTGAAACAACTGATTGAATTGGTTTGACAGTAAAGTCAACCAAAGTCAAACAATTTCAAATCCTTTTAAAAAACCTAAGTGTAAAACAACCGGTTGAAACGACAATTCAACAGGTTGATTTTCCACTTCTCTTTGAAAACACATATTTTTAAAAAGGATTAAAATCAAACAACCTTGGATCAAATCTATGAGTGGATTACATATTCAAACTACCCAAAACCCAATCTTAATGGATTTGGAGACATCAAAGCCTATCTTCAACACTAGGGACATAAGAAAACATTATCAATAGATAAAGAAAGAAGAAGATTAATAGTACCAACACCATGTGATGGTACCCTATATCAATTGGCCATGGTAACCGAAGGTAAATAACCCATAGTAGACATGGAAGAGAAAAAAGATTGATTACCAGTAATGTGATATGTAACACCTGAATCTAGAACCCAAGGGCCAAGGGAAGTAGAGTGAGTGAGGCCAACAAAAGATGTACCTGAATGTGCAACAGAAGCAGTGGAACTAGGGTTCTGACGATCCTCATACCATTTAAGAAATTCATTGAAAATAGAAAGTTGGCCAGGGTTGTACAAGAGCAGTTTGGGCAACTGCAACAAATTTAAGAGGATGACCATGTAAGGGATAACATCTGTCAATTTTGTGACCAAGTTTGCCACAATGATCACACTTGTGATGCCCTTTGTCCGACTTGTGATGACGAGTACAATTATTATGCTGAGAGACTAAAGTAGAAAAATCATCAACATGAGGTGTTATATCAATAGTGTGTTTACCTAGCATACGTAAAAGGGTAGAACAAGTAGAAGTAAAATTGGGTGTGATAAGAGATCCCAAAATTTGATGACGAACATGAAAATAATCATCAGGAAGACCATGTAAACCCAATAACATGAAGAACTTAGATCTTTGCTCTAGTTCTTGAAAAGGAGTCAAGGCAAAATCATGAAGAAGAGCATGAATTTTACCTAAATATTCCGCCAATGTACTTTCAAGACGTTTGGGAGCAACAACTGTGAAGAGATTTTTGACACACCTTAAAGACGTTGAGTATCATTGGTGTATAATAATTTTGCTTGTTCCCAAACTTCTGAATATGTCTCATAGGTATGGAAATTTTGTTTTAAAGATGAGTGAATGGTAGATTTGATAACAATGCATAGTTGAGCATCAATTTTCAACTCATTTTTAGCAACATTGGGACGAGTAAGATGATCAACATAACCTTGACTCTTAAGCCATAATTTAATATCTAATGCCCAAGTGTTATAATTGGTTCCATCCAATTTGTCACTGGAGAGATGAACATTGACATAATTAGTATAAATAGACGGATCCGACATAGTGGCAGCAAAAGAAGCCATAGATGACAAGGACGAATCTAGTCATTGGCCAATTGGCAGCAGCAACAACAGTAAAGGCTCTAGTGAGGCTCCAGCGTCAAGGAGACGGTGGTGCGATGGCTGGAAAATTCCAGTGAACAGTGAGTTCACCAACAAAAATTGAACGCTAAACCTATGCTCTAGATACCATATTAAAAGAAAAGAAAGAATAGGGTAAATCTTTTGTGTATGTTGAACACATAAGATTATGTTTATATAGAAAAAGAAATATATGAGCTAAACTCATTACATAAATAGAAATATCTAACAATATCTATAGTATCTCATAATATCTAATATTATCTAACAATTTAAGTGGAGAAAGGTCAAACTACTCTCATTTGAGAGACTCATTATTACCAAAAGAACAATGACGACAACAAAGAGAGAGGAAAGATGTAAAACCTTTGTGATTTTCACACCATGATGATTTTACCAAATTTCACTGAGTGCCACGCAAATCTTGCTCAAGAGTTGAGCCAATTTTGAACTAGGATCTTGAATCAGCCTAAGCCCTAGAACCAATACTCGAACTAGCAGTGTGACACATCAACAAATGCTTCAAAGGATCATAACCAACAACAACAACTTAGGCACCTTCATTAGAATTTTGACCAAGCCATTTTGAACTAGTATTAACACTAGAAATAGTTCCAGAACCACAATCAAATTTAGCACCACGATCAACTCCACTAAACCAGAACCATGACTAGCCTCAACAATTGGTCAGCTTTTGCACCAAAATTTTACTGATTCATATCTCTCAGTTAGGTTTTGTGACAAATTTGGTGACAATTTTCAGAGGATTTTGTGGCGAATTGGTGAAATTGAGTGCTTTCCTTACTAATTGACACTAAAATGATTCATATAAGTCATGGATTAAGCCTTACTATACATACCAAACAAGGGAACCTTATAAGGAGTATGGAAGGGTGAATCCTCACCTACAATCCCATCAAATCCAATTGGCCATGAGAGCGAATCAATTTGTTCCAGGTTTTTGTAAGATCAAGACCAAAGATTGAATGACGTATTTTCTATGGAACATGAAAATGTCTCATGTTCAACTTCAATGATGAATTCAAGAACATAAGAACAATATCGGAAAATATTAAAAATAAGTGATTGAATCAATTGTTATCGAAAATAATAACAAAAGCACAGTATTCATGGACTTTAACTTTCCATTGTTTGTGAAATGCAAGTTGTTGACAAACCAGCCTAGGTGGAAGATAGTGCTTGGCTATTGGATTTTAACCTTAGATATTCCCCATAATAAAAAAACTTGGATTCAACCATTGGTTGTCTTGTTAAGGAAACCATGTAAAGAGGAAAATTTTCTTGAGTATAACTCATTCTCTTACAATAAGAACATTGGGGACGTTCTGAATCAGTTCTTCCTCCTCTATTTACAGTGCCTCCCCTCTTGAGAGTAGACACCATGGCAGATGATTTAACATAATCGTGAAGATTTCTATTGGTAAGAGTGAGAACACAAAGTAGTCGTGTTCTTAGGCTTTTTGTTGATGGAATTTCTTGATCGATCAAGATTTGGTCCGAAACATGATCAAAATCTATGTTCATGGCACAAAGGATCATAACCATGTAGAACTTATCCAACTTCTTAATCTCTTCTAAAGAATCAACTTCTAAGTGTCATTTTTTGTTTTTTTGCCCCCTTCATTGATCATAATACCATCTATAAACATTACAAAGATATTTACACCATCAATAGCAATACTGGCACAATTATTCTAAGTTTAAATGTGTTTAGTCTTCTAAATGGGGGTACTATTTCTTGTGGTCATCTAATTAAAAATTTTCAGTTTGATTTTGCAAAATGCTATTTTTAGTTTTTGGGGTTCGATGACATTAGTGACGTTGATGATATAGCAAGCAATGGTCTACTAAGCATTTGCTACGTGGATTTAATTGAGTGACATGATTTTTTGGAAGTTTATTAACGACTTAAATATGTTTTTAGTCCTTTGAATTGGGTAACATTGCTTTGTTTAGTCCACTGATTAAAAAAATCATTTTTAGCCCTTTGGTTTTGTTTTATGATATTTGGTCCCTGAGTGAGGTTAGTGACATTAGTGATGTGGCAAACGGTGGTCTACATGACACTTGTCATTGGCGATGCAACTTCACTCTTTGGTAACGTTTTAGCAATATTGGGCACGGTGGAGGAGGCACATGAACTTGTGTGATGTAGTATGATTCTAATGAAAAGGTTTTGGTTGGTTTTGGGGTTATTGCATCTTTGACCGAGACTTTGGACTATGGAGTGAAATGAGAAAGGTTGGTGGTGTGAGGTGTTTTCATAAGGTTGATTGAGATTTCGAACAGTGATGCCATAAAGGGAATGTCACTAATGTCATCCAACCTTGAATTAAAATATAACATTTCGCAAAATTGAAGGACTAAAAAAAGAATTTTTTTAATTTGAGGACCAGAAGAAATTGTGTACCCAATTTGGAGGACTAAAACTTAAATAAACTTCCAAAAAACTATGTCACTCAATTAAATCCACGAGGCAAATGTAGAGTGGACTACTATTTTCCAGATAATCAATGTCACTAACGCCTTCTAATACCAGAGACTAAAATAGCATTTCACAAAAATTAAAGGACTTAAAAAATGAAATTTTTTAATGGGAGGAACAAAAGAAAGAATGTCTCCAATTTGGAATACTAAAAACATATTTAAGCCATTATTTTAAATCCTATACATAGTGAATACACAAATTTCTAATTTAAAATAAGTAGATTATACACAGAATGGAATCAATTAAAAACAGTAACAATGAAAACTTGGATAAAGGGAGGCGCCGCAAACAAGGTTTGATAAGCCTATCGTCACAAGAATTGGTGAATTCTTGATAAGATCGCAAGATGTAAGGAAAAACCCTAACGGAGATATATTCTCTCTTGAATTGCCAAAACATTCATCTTCATTATGAATTCCAAAAGTGTATAAATACAATTTTAGTTATAGGTCTCTTCTCGTTTGTAAGTAAATAAAATAAAAATATAAGTTGATACTTCCTAATTGGTTTTGGGTTCAAATCCTAACTCCAAGCAAAATAATAATATTATTTTATTCTAATATTCCAAGCATGTTGTGCATGTAATCAGCTTAGTCTTTTTAAAGTGTGGCTCATTCAACAATTGGGCCTCCAAAAGATTAGTCACCTTGTGTTGTAATGTCTCTTTGGCTTTTCTAAGCCTTCCTCTTGTCATGGGTTCACCTAAGTCTGGAATTATGTCTTGGTCAAGTTCCTCCTCACCATGCCCTTGGGCTTGGATGTCCTCATCACCATCAAACCATGACAAACAGACTAGCCTTGATACCTTTACTTGAGAGTGAAAATAGAAAGAATGCTTGAGAGAAAAATAATCTTTTAGCTTATTCATATATTTATAAGGATCCTTACATTTGAGATATTAAGAAAAGATATGAGCGACCTACACATAGGTGATAGATAGGCAATACAAGAAAGATAAGTTAACCTATTCTAACAAGCTGACCATTCAAATAAATTAAACAATTCTGACAGAAATAAAAAATAGGGTTTAAGTTCTTTTAAGTTTACTAATAGCACTCCAAAACTTCCTCAATCTACCACCCTAGTGTTTATTTCTCCGTAGGAGGTTTGATGATAAAAATAAGCTTCATGGCCGTTGTTGAGAAAGTGCTAAACCACAATGGGCTATTATGTAAAGGAAACAATAACTTCCATTATAATTAACTAAAAAAGAGCACTACAAAAATAGAAGTAACTTAAGGGGTGCTTTGTTAATTGAAAAATGGAAAAAAGGTGAAAAGTTCAAGGGAATAATGTGTTAACTTTTCCAGAGAAAAAATGCCTGTTTTGGTCTCAGTAAAGTGGATTAGTTTATGTTATTACAATAATATTTAGAAACATCCCCCTTTTCTATTAGTTTTTGTGGTTAAAGTAATTAAGAGAAAATACAAACAGTAAAATTTGTGGCAGACTAGTCTTCTCTCGAAGTTGTAATGAGTACTTGCTAGTTACTTAGATTAAGCAATTGGAGTGCATGTACACTCCAAGTCAGGTAAATGCTAATCTTGCTAGGTCTGCATCTGGCAGCAGTGGTATTCACAGCATAGCCAAAATTTGGTCAATTTGATCATCCAGTGTTCTTATTTAACTATTTAATGAATGGAATGGATGCTTAAATATTTTATCCTTTACTCTGCCAATGCTATTTTTTGTTGACACCATAACAATCTATTGATAATGTGTGATATATGTGCTGCTTATGGAATATTAATTTCATAACTTCTATAACCTACAATCCATGTAATATGTTAGTTTTTACATCCAGCTGTCACTAAGTTATGAATGACTTCTCTTTCACAAAATTGTCACATAACAGAGCCCTTAGTCGCATAGTATGATACAACATAGCAATGCTAGAATTATTAATAATTGAGGAATGATGCTACAGCATTGATTCCCTTATGACACTTTGACGTAGACAATCAATTCAATTGATTTTAATGCAAATATTGCTCACAGGTTGCTGCAAAAATGATAGGAGAAGTTCAAGCACTTATTATTTTTCCAATTATACCTTATGGTATCCTTGCTGTCTTCTATATCTTCTGGATTTCTGCTGCTCTTCATTTGTTCAGCTCTGGTCAGGTTGTTCAGAACAACTGCAATTCTAACTGCTGCACGTATTACCTCATTGAGAAAAAGGTGATATGTGATCGGTGTTGTGGATATAGCATTCATTACACACCACATATTGGAGCTGCCATCCTTTTTCATCTATTTGGCTGTTATTGGGCTACACAGTTTTTCATAGCTTGCTTGTCAACAGTGATTGCTGGATCTGTTGCCTCTTATTATTGGGCCCATGGTGAAGCATCTGTAAGTCAAAATACCATGCTAATAAAGAAATGAACAATTCAGAAGAATTTGTTTTGCCATAATTCTGAGGATGTAACAGTAACAAAGTAGATTGCGTGAGTTTTTAGCTCCATGAAAATGGATAAAACCAGACCGAAAAGAACACCACAGAATTATTAAAGGAGATTTCATGGTTTATAACATCACTAATAAATTGGTTTTCAACTAAGTTCAATGGCACTGTTTCACCCAGGAATCAACCTCACAATCTGGGATTGGGTGGTGGTTGTTGTATAGTTCTGATGATGTGGTAAGGAAAGGTCATATGAAGAAAAAACTACTAAAGTTTAATGAGATTGAATAATTTGTAGTCCCAGTCATAAAGAGGCAGTTCGCATTTTGGCTCAGAAATGATTCTTAATCAGTATAAGGAATACTGGTGTAGGATTAGAAATTGTTGAAATATGAATATCATTTTACTATCTCCTCATATCTTTGATGTTTAAGGATATTAACCATAGACTAAGAAATATTTAATGGAAGTAGAGTATTATTATATTTGGACTAAATTGTCCTCAGTACCTTTTTCTATTAATGTTTTTCTCTCTCTAATATATCCTTGTTTAATATCTCAATAATAGTGGTGCTAGCATCTAAAGATATGGGAAAGAGGAAGTATCAATTTATCACAATAATTTATTGGGCTTAGCTAGATTGTAAATTTCCTTGTGCCAGGGCAAATTTTTAGCTTCAAAATAATAAAGACCAAATTTAGACTAAATGACAAACATCAGGCTTTTGTCTGTTTGGCTGATTGGAATTTGGTTTATCAATGGACTAAACCTTTTTCTTTTGATGGTTACAAATTATCCTTTATATGATATTAAATGTATTTCATCTTTCTCAATGCAGCCTGAAATTCCTTTTATTTCAGTATTGTCCTCCATGAAGAGGCTTATGTTTTACAGTCTTGGTTCTGTGGCTCTTGGTTCTCTGACTGTATCATTTGTAGAGTGAATCCGCTTTCTGCTCGAATCTATTCGCCGGAAACTAAAAGTCTCCAGTCATGTACCTGATAGCTGGATTGGCAAGGCTGCTTACCAATCTTCTCAATGCTTTCAAAGATGTATTGGGTGGACCATCAAATCAGTGAACCGAAATGCTTACATCATGGTAATTTTTGTTAATCTTCCATAAATCATTTATGTCTGCACCTTGCAGATGGATATGTGCATGTTAATTTTGAGCAGCTGTTATTTAACAGATAAGGACAGACAAGATGGAAAAGCCAACTTTAATTTACTTTTCCTTGTCCTTATTGTAATCTGAAAGTATGGGAGAGGCAGGATTACATATAGATATTTCATGTGTTCATATTGATTTTAATTAAAAACATGGGGCAAACAACTTTTTTAATGTTGGCATGTTGTTTATAAATAGACTTGTATAATTAATTAATTTGTCTTTCTGCATTTTACTTGTCTTCCTCACATCTGCAGATTGCTGTAACGGGTAAAAGTTTCTTTAAAGCCTCTGCTGTTGCAACCGAATTGATCATGAATAACATCCTACGGATTGGACGTGTCAATGTGATTGGAGATGTTATTTTGTTCCTTGGAAAATTGTGTGTCAGTCTCTCTAGTGCTGTTTTTGCTTTCCTCATGCTGGACACGCACAAGTACAGATCAGCGCATGACAAGATATCATCTCCACTTTTGCCTGTTGTGGTATGTTTATAATCTTGTAAGAGTTGGGCTTGAAAATCAATAATGGTTCCAAAGCATGAAATATGGTAATTCAATTTTTAACCAATAGAATGTGTAGTTGGTCAAAATATTTTAGCATGCCCATAGGTTTTAGTTCCAAAATTTATGGGACTTGTTTTTTCTTTCATCATGGAGAGTTAAATTTGTTGCTCTACACCACTGAGTAAAAGATTGACTTTATATGCATTCAGCATGACCATAATGGATAACATGCTCACTTAAAGGATGGAGAGCAGCAAAATATTGCAGAAAATATATCTATACTAATTCTCCCTTTAAATTGAATTGTAATTTTGTGCAATGCAGGTTTGCTGGGCTCTTGGATATGTTGTTGCAACTCTTTTCTTTGCAGTTGTAGAGATGTCAATAGACACCATCATTCTCTCATTTTGCCAAGATTCTGAAGAGCATGGAACAGCACAGTATGCTTCACCTCTTCTCATTGAAACCCTGGGAGACCAAAATGAGATGCAGAGACTTGCACAAGCACCCCAATGAAGTATTTTCTTGCTCTATTTTCTCTGTGATGAATTTTAACAGGGCTTCAGGAGGATTTAGAATTTTGTTAAGGTGCTTAATTTTTCCACCCGAGTTCTGTTCTTCTCCTTGTATATATATACTATATACAATGTTCAACAAAGGTTCCCTATGATTAAGGTAGCTCTTTAGGTAGTTTTACTTTTTGACAAATGGGTTATGCTAGGATATCATGTTATGGCCACAACCAGAACAAATTCAATTTTTGTTCTTGTGTAATTATAACCTTTCTCAAACTTGCAACTTGTGATCAATTATAAGATCTTCCGTTCTTTAGATTCTATGCTTGCTTTTCATATCTTGCAACACAAACTTTTCTTAAGAAAAAAGTTTATAGACATTCGTTTCGTGTTATTCGAGCAATCCTTTAGGAATTACACCATTATATATCTTTTAATAGAAATATCACAAAGAAAGAGAATAAAAACATAATGGGAACTAAACTTCACACCTACTAATCCTTAAACCCTGCAAAAGGGTATGTCAAATTTATCATTGAAAAGTTCAGTAGAAACAATTTCCTATCAGTATAACCTTGAGATCTATAATTAAACTCAGCAACTTCATTAACACTTGATTAACACATTGATAATCCTCTCTAAAAATATACGAAAAATGAGTACACATAATAATACTATTTACAAAAAAATTTAGTGATCTGTCATAAAGATTAAAAAAAATATATATATAAGCATTGGATCTAGCATAAATAACAAGTTGAGAGTTATAGTCAATTAAAATGAGTTCATCCAATGAAAATTACAAGTTCCATTTCCAGAATCACACTTCAGCATATAAAGCATTATGAACGCTAAGATATGAAAGAAACAAACCACAATGGAAGCATGAGTATTTCTAAAAATATCCTCACAACCAGATATATCATAAGAACCTTTAGTTGCCCCTTCTGTATTACATTTAAACTAATGAAAAGAGAAAAAAAAATAGGAACATAGGATGCCACCTTCCTAGGATATATTTCTATTCTAAAACTTTTAAGAATAATGAGCTCTTGCACATTATTTTTCATGCAACGACTGCTACAACTCCTAGGCTTCACTACACCAAATAGTAAAATTAACCGTAAAAGAAAGTGAAGGTGATGCTAGAAACCCTAAATAGTATCCACTAAGCCTTCATTATTAAAAAAAATAAAATAAAGTGTGGGTTATATTGACATAAACTAAAAAAAAGAAAAAAAATTGTGTGGGTCAAACGGTCACAACTGAAACTATAAATAATAAATAATAATAAAAATTTAAAATTTTGTAGGTTAAGCCCACACAAACATAATATATATATATATATATATATATTTAAATTAAATTTAAATATGTAATAAAATTATGAAGGTTAAGTTCATGCTTGTTTAAAAATTGTGTGACTAATCCGTTGACTAAGCCCACGCTTCTTTGAATTAACAATATAAAATATAATTTTGTGTGGGCAACATGTAGGCTAAGCCCACGCTTCTTTAAATAAACAATATAAAATATAATTTTGTGGGGAACATGTAGGCTAGGCCTACGCAAAAAACACATCACTTATGTCCCACACACCCGCCACTATTTTTATGTCGAGCATATTAGCTTCCAAATTTTAATGATAAGTACACTTTTACGTCCATTTATTATAGCTAATGTCCCTTTTTGACCCATGTTAATAAACATATTTTTTGTAGTGCTTATTGACCTCAAAGTACATCATGTTTTTAATTTTGTCATAGGATACTGTATGATTATCAAAACAATATGTATATGCCTAAATCCTAAACAAAGTACATCATGTTTTTAATTTTGTCATAGGACACTAGATATGTATATGCTTATATGTATAATTAAACAATATTTTAATGTATGAAGGTGGAGTAAATTATACATTTACATGAAAATTGGTGCAAAGACATTGAATAAAAAAATCTTATTTAATTATTATATAAATATATTAATGCTCGTACTGTGGTAAATGTTAGAATATATGGCTTTAAACGAGAGGGGGTTGAATTGTTTAAGAAAGATTTTTGTAAACTTTTAACCTTAGAATGAAAATTCTTCAAAAGAACCTTGATTAAGGATTCAGTTTTTCAAAACAAACAACAAAAGCACAAAGCTGGAAAAACAATCGGTTGTTTTAGCGAAACAATCGGTTATTTAGCGAAACAATCGGTTGTTTATACCAGTTTCAAAATGACAAAACTGAATTTAAAGAGATAGGGATAGAGAAATTGTACACAGTTGTTTATACTGGTTCACTCCAAATCCAGAGCTACATC
>Ga0123342_1006465_pt1 | contig 16225 bp, 10 predicted proteins | sample Turbeawhitnodule_FD_89960 | JGI IMG/M metagenome (GOLD analysis project Ga0123342, IMG submission 89960) | Root nodule microbial communities of legume samples collected from Mexico - Turtle bean Mexico white nodule | ecosystem: Host-associated > Plants > Roots > Nodule | place: Mexico: Nepantla... | reverse complement strand
TCCTCATGAGGATGATCTAGTGGTGATATCTGTTATCACCATGGGAAGGAAGGTACATCGGGTTCTCATTGACCAAGAGTGCTCAATTGATGTGATGTTCTGCTCAACATTCAAACAATTTTTAGTTATCCCCCGACCAGCTAAAGGCGTACGATGGTTGCTTGTTTGGCTTTGTGGGAAATCAGGTGGAAGTACGGGGATACATCAAGCTGAGGATGACTTTTTCTGATGGCACCTTAGCTCGGACAATTAATGTCAGGTACATTGTGGTTAATGCCTCTTCAGCTTATAATTTGCTTTTGGGGAGACCTTCTTTGAACAGGTTGGGTGCGGTTTCTTCAACGAGGCACATGAAGAAGAAGTTTCCTTCGCTTGATGGAGGAGTGATCAGAATCAAGTCTGATTAGAAGATGGCGAGGAAATGCTACAAGAGTAGTTTGAAAAGTAAAAGGGGAACATACTCAATCACTGTTCAGGCAGGAGGGCTAGAAGAGATTGTGGAAGCTGGAGTCGCTAGTGAGAGGTGACTTGAACCTGTTGGTGAGGTTTAGGAAAAAGAAATAGGAGGGAAGAAGTTCAAACTCGGCACATCGATATGTCAATAGTTGCAGGACAAGATAACCGAGGTGATATCCAAGCACATGGATGCTTTCACCTGGTCATCCGTGAACATGCCCAGGATAGATCCAGATTTTCTATGCCATAGGCTTACCATGGACGAGAAGGTCAAGCCGATAGTCAAGAGGAGGAGGAAGTTCAATGAAGAAAGGCGCCTAATCATCAGGGAAGAGACTCAGAAACTTCTGAATGTTGACCACATAAGGGAAATCCAGTACCCTGAGTGGTTGGTAAATGTGGTGTTGGTGCAGAAGGCTAACGGGAAGTGGAGGATATGCATCGAATTTACTGACCTGAACAAGGCTTGTCAAGGATTCCTACCTGCTTCTATGTATAGATTCCTTGGTGGACAATGCCTCGGGTTGTCGACTGTTAAGCCTCCTGGACGCGTTCTCGAGGTACAACCAAATCTGTATGCACCCCAGAGACGAGAGCAAGACTGCCTTCATGGCCGAGTTCGCTAGCTATTGTTATAAGGTCATGCCCTTTGGCCTCAAGAATGCTGGCGCCACTTACCATAGGTTGATGGACATGATTCTCACCCCAATGATTGGGCGAAATGTGCAAGCGTATGTAGACGACATGGTCATCACATCAGAAGAGAAAGATCAACACATTGTTGATTTAGAGGAGCTATTCACAACAATAGTTAAGTACAATTTGAAGCTGAACCCAAAGAAGTGTGTGTTTCGGATGGAAGTAGGGAAGTTCGTTGGGTTTTTGCTCACTGAAAGGGGTATAGAGGCGAACCCCGATAAATGTGCTACAATCATAGGGATGAGGAGACCTGTTAGTGTGAAGGAGGTCCAACAATTAACTGGATGTATGGCTGCCCTGTCTCGATTTTTGTCAGCTAGTGGAGATAAGGGGTATCCATATTTTCAGTGTTTGAAAAAGAATAACCGGTTTGTGTGGACTTGTGAGTGTGAAGAAGCCTTCATCAGGTTGAAGGAGTACTTGGCCAACCCTCTTGTCCTTTGTAAGCCGCTGTCAGGTACTCCCATTCGTATTTATTTTGCAATCACAAATCGGGCAATCAGCTCGGTCATTGTGCAAGAAAAAGGTAGGGTCCATAAATCGGTCTACTTTGTGAGCAAGATGCTGCAGGGGCCAGAAACGCGGTACCAAGCCATTAAGAAATCTGCTTTGGTGGTGGTATTCACAGCTCGGCGGCTCCGCCACTACTTCCAGAGCTTTACTGTGATAATGATGATTGATCTGCCCATCCACAAGGTCCTTCAAAAGCCGGACTAGCAGGTCGGATGGTCCGTTGGACAGTTGAGTTGTCCGAGTTTGATGTGCAGTATATACCCCAAGGGCTTATCAAGGGTCAGGTGTATGATGATTTCATGGTAGAGCTAACATCTAAGGGTCCCCAACCTGATCCTAATGACTTTTAGTGGGTCCTCTCAGTGGAGGGATCCTCTAACCATCAAAAGAGTGGAGCTGAGGTCATTCTAGAAGGGTCGAGTGGATTGTTAATCGAGCAGCCCTAAGGTTCGCCTTTAACGCCAACAACAACCAAGCTGAATATGAAGCCTTGATAGTTGGGATGTTGCTAGCCAAGGAGTTGGGTGCTCGAAGTTTGTTGGTGAAGAGTGACTCGTTGCTTGTTATTGGGCAAGTCATGGGTGAATACAGGCTAAGGATCTGCAGTTAGCCTAGTATCTCAGATATGTTATGCTTTTGAAAGCAACTTTCTCTACGTTTGAGCTAATCCACATCCCTAGAGAATAGAACTCCTGAGCAGATTTGTTGTACAAACTAGCAAGGTCAGAAAAGGGAGGTCAGTCATTCAGGAGAACCTAAAGTCGCCCAGGACCACAGCAGGAGAGGCAATTGAGATCATTCGCGTGGAGATCCTGACGTTAAGCTTAGGACAAGGGAAAAGGCACAAATCGTTGACCCAGGAGACTTTGAAAGTTCCCAGGATAACCACCTATGGGTTGTTAAGAGATGAGTCTCTAGAGGTTCTGCAGGTCAACACTGTGGAGAAATGGATAACTCCATACCAACGTTACTTAGGTGATGGTTTGCTTCCTGTAGAATCTACGAAGGTAAACGGTTAAGAGGAATACGGGGAAGTATACCCTCGTGGATGGAAAGTTGTTCCGTCATGGTTATACCTACCCAATCCTCACTTGTGTAAGTGGGGATCAGTGTACCTGCATCATGGGGGAACTCAACAAAGGCATTTGGGGAGTCATGTCGGACGAAGAACTCTCTCGTTGAAGATCGTCCGAGCTGGGTATTGTCGGTCGACTATGAAGGAGGATTGTGTGAAGCATGCACAACGATGTGAGCAGTGTCAGAAGCATGCTGATTGGCATCATGCACCGACCGAGGAGTTACGATCAATTTATAGTCCATGGCCTTTCCATACCTAGGGAATAGACATCCTAGGTTTTTTTATCTTGGCGATACGTCATATGAAGTATCTCATAGTGGCCATTGAATACTTCACGAATTGGGTTGAAGCCGAGCCAACCGCGCAAATAACTACTCACAAGGTGCAACATTTTGTGTGGAAAAACATCGTATGTAGTTTTGGGATACTTAGACACTTGGTGTCTGACAATGGAACCCAGTTCGTAAGTCAACAATTGTGCAAGCTATGCTCGGAGCTCGGCATAAAACAAATATTTTCCTTGGTAGAACACCCTCAGATGAATGGCTAGGTTGAGTCTGCCAATAGAGTCTTGCTCAGAGGGTTGAAAGAGGAGACTAAAGAAGGCCAAGGGAACTTGGTCAAAAGAAGTTCCTCGAATTTTGTGGGCTTACCACACCGCTCCTCAGTCAACAACTAAGGAGACGCCCTTCAGTTTGGTATATGGGCCAGACGCCATGATACCAGTAGAGATCTAAGAGAGCTCTCCTCGGTTCTAGAACTTCATTATTGAAGAGTCTAACGAAGGAAGGAAGGTGAACTTGGATTTGCTAAAAGAAGTGTGCGAACAAGCTCATATTAATTCAGAGGCTTTGAAGAGAAGGATGAAGCTGAGGCAAAAGATCAAGTTGAAGTCTCGTTAGTTCAGGGTTGCCGACTTGGTGATGCGAAAGGCTCACTCCTACCAGCTGGAGAATAAGTTGTCTCCGAAGTGGACTTGCCCATTTCGCATAGTTGAGGTGCTCGGGAACGGAGCTTACAGGCTTGAAACCCTCGAGGGGGGAGCTATACCTCGAACGTGGAATGGAGCGAATCTCAAATTTTATTTCAGTTAAGACATTTTGTTAATGCGTTCTTTATGAACGATGTAATGATTAAGGGGACATTCTTTTTCCATTACGAGGGTTTTTTAATGAGGTCACCCAAGGAAAAATTGTTCTTGGAAGATGGGGCATTAGATTTGTTTATTTGTTAGCACACGATAAGATGACCTATCTCGGTAAGATTATTCGAGTAGGCACCATGTGTGTATAACTAATTTTTTGATGCCAGGTAAGGCAACCTGTCTCGGTGAGATTATTCGAGCAGGCGCTCTGTTTGCAAAATTTTTATCCATGATTCAAAGAAGGCGACCTTTTGTTGGTAAGATTCCAAGTTCATGCGCTCTGAAGTTCAATCGGCCATAACTAAGATTGTTTGGGTTGAAACAGGTAAGGCGACCTCTCTTGATGAGATTATCTAAGCAGGCTCTCTGTGTAAAAATTAGTCATCTATAGGCAGGTAATATGACCTAGCTCGGCATCGGTGTGGCCACCCGAGCTCGGGCGCTCTACAGATGAGTATTGAGACTAAAATTGTCTAAGTACAAGTGGAGAGTAAGGCTACTCTTCCACCAATTATCCATTGACTACGGTTTTACCCGGGCCAAGCACAGAGAAGTTAATTTTAGGGTGAAGACCAGAGGCTTGCTCAACAACTTCCTCAAGTCCTACAAGGTAGGATTGAGCAACATCGTTCTAGAATGCTTTTATTTCTTTGACAAGGTCCTCGTCTTTCTGCGCTAGTTCTCCCCTGAGCTTTTCAACCTCCGCCAAGAGGTTATCTCTTTCTTCAGTTAAGCTCATGGTCTCCTTAGCCTTTTCAGTTAGGAGAACTTCAACTTCTTAGTATAGGAGGTTGGATTGCCTGAGCTTTTCTTGAAGACTCTCCATTCCTTTATGGAGCTCAACAATCTCGTGGGCCTTTTGATCTGCCGAACCCCTCCAATTCTTTAACCTGGTGGCAACCAAGTAGCTAGCGACAAGGGCTTGCCCCAGTTGCCTCATGGTTTCATGGACCAAGCGGTCTTCCTCGAGGACAATGAGTTTTTCCTTCTCCTCGTCGGGCAGAAGGGCTTTCTCGAGGTAAGTGGGGACATCCAGATCCAGGTCCCATAGACCCTTTTTCCTAGCGTCTGTTCCTTCATCTTATTGAACCACCAGCATATCACATGGCAAGGTTTGACCCGCTGAAGGACATGGTAGGAGAGAGTGCACCCATCTGAATGGGAATGCTCGATAGGGGTGGTGGTGTTTTCCTTTTTCTTTTGAAGACCATCCCAGAGTTGGTCTCCTCGTCATCTTCGGTGGGGGTTTGGACGATAGTGATTGGAGCTTTAAGTTTGAGATCCTTGGGTGTTTGAGCAGTCGCCCTCATCCTCTTAGCCCTTTCTTCCAGCTTTGTCCTGTCAATCTTAGCCAACATACTATCTGCGAAAGAGAACAAGAGATAATCATTAACAATAGCAAAGTTAGTCCCATCAAGAGTAGGGAATGAAGAGTACCAATACAAGCTTTAAGAGCCCTTGGGGTGAACTCTCTACTTATGAGAAAGGCAATGTCGAATACCACCTTTAAGCTTGACAAGAACTAGCAGACCGCTGGTCACACTAGGGTAGATCTTTCAGGCGCCGAGCACCTTGGAATCGTGGTTCTTCAGTCTAGTGTAAGAATTGATGGCTTAAACAAAAGGGGGGAGGGTGAATAGTTTAGTGAAAGATTTTCGCAAAGACTTGATTTAGAATGAATCTTTATCAAACAATCAAGATAAGCAATTAAGGAAAGCAATCAAACAATTAAACAGAAACTATTATCACAATTTTAACCGTTTAAAACTTCGTTTTAGTCGGTTGTTTATAGCAACAACATAAATGAATTAACACAAACAGTTATAGAGAGTTTGAGAGAATGAGAGATTTACACAATAGGTTTATATTGGTTCACTCACACAAAGCTACATCCAGTTCTCAGACAATCTCTGAGTTCCACTAGTAATTAAAACCAGATTACAACACACCACAAAGAGGTGACTTTGAATCCCACAAAGCCTACTCACCCTCTTTGCAACACTTCACACCTCAAGACAGTAAAACCCTCTATCTTTATAGGATTTCAAACACACTTAACAATAAAAAGAAGTACTATTACAAGTAACTAAACAAGGATAGAAAACACTTTGATTTGCACAATACAGGAAACTCCTATGATCAGAACTTGTTACCAAAACAAAGCTTGAACAACAATCTTGCACTTTTGAAAAACTCTTTTCAAAAAACGAATATCTTTCTTTGATCTCAAATCTATATCAATACTTGTTGTATTTGAATGTGTCTTTTGCTTTGAAAGAGAGACTATATTTATTGCTCTGAAATGTAGCCGTTTAAGACAGTTTTAATCACTGAATCACTTAAAATAAGTTTTCAAATTTTTTTTATGAAAACACACATTTAACCAGTTGAAACCACGATTTAACCGGTTGAATGAGTTATGTTGTTGCATAACTAATTCAAAAAGCAATTTCAAAACCTAAAGCCAACTAAGTGACAAACAACTGATTATCTCGATGATTCAACCAATTGTTTTCCCTTTGCTTGAAAAAACACTTTGTTTCTTTTAAAATTGATTGATCAAGCTTTGTGTAGGAATTAGAACTGATCTTAACATAGATTCTAAACAACCTAATCTAAACCCAAACCAAAAAGCAGCATAACTTCAAGCTCCATGTGGATTTGAAACATCAAAGCTCTAAAGTTCAACATCTAATACAAAGGAAATCCATCCAAAAGGGTTGGATCCCTTTTGTTGCATCAAATCTTCAAATTTTTACCCTTGAAGCTCTTATAGGACTGTTAGAAGAGCGAGAGCAATGCCCTTCCATTGAAGGAAACCCACAGTTGGCGACCCAAGTGTTTGGCCTCAAAGAAATTCAGGAAGACCTCGACAGACGACAAAAGGTCGAACTGTGTGCAAAGAATAATGAAGCCTCGAACGAACGCCCAACTATTTGGGTGTAGTTGGGTAGGGTCTGCATTAAATTCAGTAAGAAGTTATTTTTCGAAGTTGAATAGGGGAAGACGAAGGAGAATCCTTTTAAAAATGGTAGCGTAAAAATAACAAAAGGGACCCTAAGGATCTGAGGACTCATCACAACAAACAGGTTCATACTCCCTACATGGGATTATCCTAAGAGATCTATCATTTTATTTGCCAAACTTGCAATCATTCTTTCTTAAGGAAACTATACGTTCACGGGAGGTGTATATAGAAGTCTCCTCTAAAAGGGTTGGAGGTACCCAGGGATATAGGGTTTTGTAGTCCATCTAAAAATGCAAATACAAGCAAAATGCAAAACGGATTTAGACCAGGCAAGGCAAGTAAGTCACATGCAGAAATGAAGATACATTCTAGATTCAAGCAATGCAACCAACAAATATAACAATCATCATGGGCAGAAAAGAGTAAATCCAGAGGAACCCCAGCTCAGGCAACATGGTCATCGTATTCGTAAATGCTAACAAGGTGAGGATTCAAATGTTAAATGATAAGTTGATGAAAGAGAGTACCTTTCATGATTAAAGAAATTAGAAGCTTTGAGAGGCGGCGAGATCGAAGAATGTGAGAAATACCGAGTGAGCAAATGTGAAGAGAAGCGGGGAAGGAAGAAGGGTTTCAAGAGTTGGAGAAATGAAACAGTGAGTGAGAACGAGTTTTCGAACGTTGGCTTATACTAGTATGGGAATGTCAAGCCGCAACGTTTTCCTGCCACTGATGAAAATGCCATGTGTATGCTTGAGATTGAGTGTGGTCAGATGTCACCTAAAAAATGCTTCGTGCACTACGCCACACCTAACCCACTGAGAAACTGCCATGTCAGTCACCAGAGCACTCGAAAAGCCTCTTTGCTCAGCCAAGCTCAGCTCGAGCATGGAAGCTTGTGTACTGGATAGAGTGCTCAATTCTCAGAGCTTGGTGCCTGGGTAAGTCATCTCGGTAGTTGGGCCTATGGTGTGGGTCATGAGTTTTTCCTTAGTTATATTAGTAAGCCCGTCAGAGAATAATTAAGATAATATTTTAATTATATGCTAATATAAGGTTATTAGTAGAATATATTTTAACTTAAGTGTGCATTTTAGGGTACGTAGTGGTTAAGTTACATGCATGTTGAAAATATAACGTTGCACCATAAGTAAGGAGCCATGTAAACAGAGTATTTTCCTGCTATTAGCGCCTAAGGTGTTGTTCTGTCGGCAGGTGGTTTTGCTATTATTATTTTATACTCTCAATAGAGATAAGATTCTTTTTTGTTGTAGCATTGTGAGTGAATGATGAGAATAGAAAATACATGAAGATGACCAAGAATGCTACACTTGAAGGGTCATCTCAACAAGCAAATAAAGATATCACTAATAGAAGGAATGGACAAGGGCCAAAACATTTAAAGTTCTTCTTATTAGTCTTTTCAAAAGATGAGGCCCAAGCCTAAGAAGCCCAAGCCCAACCCATGAGGAGCAAGGCCAAGCATTAATAAATGAGCATCAATGGATGTATCTTTTTGTAATTATTTTTGTGTAGTTTTTAGTAGAACTTTAAAAGGAAGATGTAGATATTAAATAAGGGGTGATAATGTACAAAACAAAGTCACACCTTCCCTGTGACATAAAAGAGTAGGTGTAGATATAGTTTTAGGAGGTTCCAAAGTAGGAAAACAAGTCACACTTTCATGTGACTTGTTTTGGCTCCCATTTTGAATAGTCTAGTTTTTGAATTGTGTCTTTTCATTTTCAACCCTCTTCTACTATAAATAGAGAGGCAATGCTCTTGTAAATTCAGATTTTAGAAATTGAAGAAAGGAAACTCTACTCAAATTGAGAGAGAATTGTGGGAGATTTGATCTCTTTCACTAAGTCTTATCTTGTGAGCTTTGGAGGGCTTCAAGTGGCGGCAACTAGCACTCATCTTGGAGCTTTCAGCATCCAAGTGGCGTGTCCATCTCCTTCAAGTCTTCATCCAATTAAGTTCCTTCTTCCTTCCATATCCATTTCCATGTTTCTAGCAATTCCAATCGATCATAAATAGAATGTTTTTCTGTTATGTATGCTTTCGGTTGAGATTATATTGTCGTGGATGAAAGTTGTTAAATGAGTAAGCTATAAAAGGGGCTTGAGACTCCAGGTAAATGTACATTGTTTCTGAGAATGAAACTGAATACTTATTTAATTTTAGTAAGTTGGTAATCTGGCCCACCCTTCTTTTTGGTGAGCCAACAACAGTTCAAGCCAAAATGGGTGTTAGTGCTACCTTTTTAGCTATAACTTCCCGCCTAGGACTACAAAATTTTGCTTTGTAAGTTGGTAAGCCAATGCTGCTTGGGCTACTATTGCCTATAAAATTCAATGTGCCTTGGCTATGAGAATATATTCACATGTGTAATAAATCCAAAGGCAAGAAATAGAAATTTGGTAAACAATAACAATTATCTTTCCATGTAGATTAAGGGCCCTTGGGGTGCCAATTTTTTGAAGGGTATTGTCAATGAGAGTGTCAACTTGATTGACAAAGAAAGAAAAAGCACTTTTTACTTTAAAGAGGTCATTTAACCCAGATGCCTCAATACTATCCAAGTAAACATCAATAACAACTTCGTATCTTCATCAAATATTTGCTATATGATGGGGCATTAATATTTGAGAAAAAAATTAGGAAGTAAGAACTCAACAAGTATGTTAACATAAGTAGTAATCATTGGCAAATTAAAGTTTTGTTTAACTTTAATTGGCCTTCTAAAATAACATACAAGAGAAGGTTGTTGCATTGATTGAGGTGTAAATACAAATTGAAATTAGTTGAAGTGGAGGATTGTTGGACTTGGTCATATAAAGTAAAAAAAAATGTATGGAAGAGCGTATTTGTTGAGAGAAAGTAGGAAAATTGTTCTCGTCGGTTGACCTTCGGGTTGACTGGATGGGCAAGTTCCGCTTCTAGTTTATCTCCTTTTGGTGCACTAGAACAATGCTCCGCTAAGACAAAGGGGGCTCTACCTATTGATCACACTCCGACGATCAAGTCAGTGAGAGCATAAAATAATAATCAGTTTCAGTCTCTAGTACTCAGAAACGGAATACCTTTACCGAGGTCTCAAGCCCCTTTATAGTTATTCCTCTAACAACTTTCACTCACGAGAATATAATCTCAACTGAAAGCATAAAATAATAACAGAAAACCACCTGCTTCCGCGCACCTTTCATGTTTGGGTGCTAACAATAGGAAAATATTTTGTCCACAGACACCTTCACTCATGGTGCTAACAATAGAAGAGAATCTTGTGCAGCTTTATTCACAGGTGCTCTCCACTTATTTAACAACTTTATGCATATATTCAAATAACAACTCTATGTATATTCACATATATTCTATTCTAACTACTTAATATATATTGACATATATATTTAACTAACAACTTTGTATTAATATATAACCAAACTTATTATTTTCTCTATTTTAATTATTTTCCATCGGGCTTATCAACGAAATTGGGTCAAGCCCATGACCCACTTTTGGGCCCAAAGTCGAGCTGACCATACCCCAAATACTTGGACCGAGGTCCTGAGCACACGAGCTCTCCTGTCCAGTACATAAACCAATACAAAAGAAATGATTCCATAAATATAGGAAACAAAATATGAGGATTATATATTTTCCATTATATATAAATATCATCATGCAAAATCTATTATTGATTCCAACAATAAGAAAGAAAAAGAAAAGAGAGAGGATTTATTTAGGTATTGACTTGAGTGTTTTGTAAGAACGCATTTTATAAAAAAAATTATTTCAAACAAAAGGTCTACAACAACCTAGAAACATAAATATAACTGGTTGAACTTTGTTTGTGTGTTATTATTCCACATTTAAATTGTTTCTGTAACACCCCAAAAATACATTTAACTATTACATTCCTACATGTTTATATACAAGCTTAGAGTTTTTCAAAACATTCCTAATACATGATTAGGACTTATAGAAATACAAAATATTTACAATATAAGGTTCAAAAGAACATCCTAAAGCTCTCCAGAACCTCTGACACTTGTATGATTATCTGCTTGTGTACATAATACAATCATCGCACTTCACAACACAACAAGAAAAGTAAGGGTAAACTAGTGAAAATAAATTTTTATAATATACATAATTAAATCCAAATAGAAAACAAATTACATGGATCAATTTCTCAATTATGCAATCTTATTTAAATCCCAACATAAAACAATCACATGGATCTACACATCCAGGATATTCAACAAACAGAATAATAGCTAATGCCTTCCGAAAGATCCGTATTAAGTAAGTCCTACCAGAGACTAACACTTGATCTAAAGATTACCATCGAATCCAAGAGAAAGAATCAGGGTAAGTTCAATACAACTCAAGTCGTGCATCTCCTATGTCACAGTGTGCATGAACTCCCCCATCAACTTCTCACCACCTGATATCTTAGTCTATGTGACTTAGATCATCAATGAAGCTCGGAGATCTCTGTTACCACATAGAGGTCAATACTTTATACACACCAAACATCAACCCATACATTATCCCAAATGTATGAATTCAAATCCATATCATTTTTATCACAATGTATCATTCAAAATGCAATCCACAACATTCAAAAGTCTATGTAACATAAAAAAAACAACACTTAAATACCAAACCATCAAAATCTAATATTTCTACAAGTTTAAATAATATATAAACAAAGAACACAATATATAACACACACAACATCCCATCAAGAAAAATTGAATATTGGGACCACGTCCCCTCCACGTCCATATCTTCTAGCCTTGGGTGCTATTAAAAATTAAAGTTAGTTTCACTTACCTTAATTGTTTGCTTTCCAAGCAACTTCTAGAATTTTATCCCCTCAGTTTGGATAAGTTTCAAGGTTTAAGAGCCTAATGCAAGTTATTCAAACCACTACAAGAAAATTATTGATTAGAACTCAATTTTCGAAACAAAAAATAATTAGTTACTATAGTGACCAAATTAGAGACCATTTTAGATAATAATTTTTTTTTTCTAAATTAGTTTCTATTATCGTTAAATGGTTTATAAATTGGTATCTAATTAGCTACCAAGGTTTTTGCTACCAAATTTAGAATCTAAATAATTGGTAGTTAAAACCTTGATAGCTAAATTAGATATAGTTTTTCATAAATTTGATTATAAAAGAAGTGTGTTATTTCATAATAATTTAGTACTTCAAATATTTTTATTTAAATATCATATTATTTGATTCTTGTAATTAATGTTTTTTAACTTCATCTCCAACTTATTAATCAACTCATTCATTCCAATTTAAATATCCATTTAAATATGATCTAACTCACTGATGAACTTTTTTTTTCAGAACTTTTTTTTTCAGAGTGGATTGACTGATGAATAAAAAGAGATTGAAGGGAGAATATAAAAATAATTGACAAATTAAAAATAAGAAGACGAGAGTAACTATATATATAATTTTACTAGCAATAAAATTAAATAAAAAATGAATGATAAAAATATTTGAAAATAAAGTATTTGAAGCTTAATTAAATACGGAAATAAAGTTAAACTCCAGCAGGTTTCAACCATCTAAAGGCACTTGGTGAAATTAATATAGTCAAAAACCGTGTCAAATTAATCAATAATGATTGCTTCTAAGATGAGAAGAAATGAGGGAGTTTTCAACCATATCAAGCAAGTCATAGTCAGAGTTGTCAGCTGCACAACAATTGCAACTTAGAAAAACCCAATTGCCTTCTCAACATAACATCCCTTAAAAGTCAAAACCAAATTCTCTTTTGATGGAAGGGATATTCATGCGTCACTTTGATTTTTTATTACAATATAATAGTCAATATAAGCTAACAGACAATAAACAAATATAATAACACTGTTATAAAAAATAAACAGAACAACATAACACAAGGAAGGAACTAAATTGAAGCTATGGACCATTACCATAGACTAATATATATTAAGAGATACGTGTGAATGTAAATTAGGGAAAATGTGAAAAAAGAAGAAGAAAATTAGGGAATGAATTAAAAGTTCCTTATTAGAGCTTCATTTCATTTGTTTATTTATAAGTTATAATTATTGATAACCGAATGCCCTTCAATTATAAGCTTAGCTATAATTATGAGATTCAATTATAAAGGCTCTAACACTATTCTTGCATAAAAAAATATATAACTTTAACTTAAAAAAAAAAAAAAACCTTAGAAAACTAGCATAAAAATCTAAATTGGATAAAACTGTAGGACTAGGGTATAAGATTAGTTAAAAATGTGAAATTAAAACATTTATATCAAGCAAACTCAATTTGTTACAATGGATAAAAATAATAAAAATAAAGAAAATAAATTATTTTATAAATGATTTATAATAACGCTATAATTATAAGTATAAAATATCACTTAATATACTGTATAACTAAATTAATTGTCTTCCGTATGTCTACAGAAATATATGAATTTTAATTTTAGTAGGCAATCGATTCATTATTTATAGAGACATTCCACATATAGGATCAACGACTTTAAAAGAAATTATGTTGGGGTGACTCTTAAATTAGTGAGAGTTAAATATGTTGTCAAAGTAAGAACTTCTCCTAAATAACACAATGACATGTGTCCTTCAATCAATAAAATACAAACAAGTTCTACTAAATAATTATTTTTTTTCAACAACCTTGGTTTATTCATGTGTATTTGAACATATAGTTTAAGTAATAGTTTTTATTATCTTCTAAATATTCTGGAAACTTAGAATTTTGACATTCTCCATCACCATCAATATGGAAACCATGAATTTGGACATGATATTAAGTTCTTACCATTTTATGAAATTTTTTAAATAATAAAGTAATGAACTAATTAGGTTCACCTAAAGTTTGGATTTTAAATGGTTTCCAAACATCATAATGCATTAATACCGAAGACTTTTATTTAAAATAAAGGGAAATGAAATTTTATAATTTTGCACATGTTGACAACGTAAAGTAGAATTATCATGCTTTAAAAATGAACCAAATAACTTATTTAAGTAGCTAAATAAGATTAAAAAAAAAGGCTAACAATCTAAGAAATTGATTCAATATAAATTAATTTTTTTTTAAAATAATTATTATATCAAATAAGATTTTATAAAAATAAATTAGTATCTAAAGTAATTTTTATTTTAATGAAATTTTATAAAATGATTTTTAAATTAATATATAAAATTAGTTATTAATATTTTAATTACTAACTACTTTAAAATTTAAATTAATCTATAATTAAATGATAATTTTAAATTACTAACTACTTTGAATTTTAAACTAATTAATTAAATAAATGATAATATATTTATATTGGTAAAAAAATTATAAATATTTGCTATATAAAAGTTCTAAAAAAATACAATACTATTTGTACATTGTACAAAGAGAATAAAAAAATAAACATAAATTCTAAGAGTAATAATTTTAAAATATAATTTATAAAATATATCTTGTACATATCACATTACTTAGAAATTACTTAAAAGTCATTAAAATATATTTTTCTCCCTTAATTTATTCAGATATTTTTTAATAACAAAACCATGATAAAATTTTAAGTTTTAAAGTAGACAATACATATCAGATGTAGTCAAATAATCTCATAATAATGATAATAATTGTACTGGCCAGACCTCAGGTATCAACATTAAAGATCGGCATCAGACGTCGACATCAGTCATCAGTGGTCTGGTCGCGGTAATGGGCCACGTAAGCGGGGTTCCAGGAAGGGTATGTGTTGAAACCTAGATATAAGAAGGATCTAATTCACGGGAGAGTCCATGCACGTGGTGTGTATAGCACATTCGGGTGCAACACAAGTAAGTATTTCTTGAAGGCGCCCAAGCCCACGAGTGTTAGGGTTTCCAGGGAAAGCTGCATGCATGGCACGTGAAGAATTAGGGCACCTACAGAACGGATGAACCCCGCAGAGCTGGTGCATAAGTTGCTACCCTGACGACCATATCGTTAGACTTTGCACTCTAGAAGAGGAAGGTTTTGCGCCGCTGTTGTGTTAAGATTGCATGACAACACGACATGATGTCTTCCTAGTAACCCTAATTTCACTAGAAGAGAAGTTTTAGTGGGACAGGGAAGTAAACCTAAAAACAACCTATAAAAGGGAGTTGAGATCCTTGGTAAAGGTACGTCGTTTCTAAGACTGAAACTATTTTACTTAGTCATTGTTTCTAGCCCAGTACTGACTTGATCGTCGGAGTGCAATCAACAGGTAAGGCCCCCTTTGTTTCAACGGAGCCGCTCTCCAACATCCAAGTGTGAGCACAGAAACCGCCAGGAGAAGGAGGAGTCACCGCCTTCCTCTGAAGTCAACGACGACTAAGTCAACCGAAAAGAACAATAATAATAATAAGAAATAAAACTATTAATACCAAATAAGATTATTTTACTTGTTCTTGTCAGTTGACCTGCTCGCCAGTTGACCCTAGCGACAAGTTCTGGCTCTGTCTATCTCTGCTGGAATCTGTTCTTCCCTTTGTTGTGTTGGAACGTGACTTCGTTGAGACAAAGGGGGCCCTACCTGTTCATTGCACTCCGACAATCAATTCAATACAGGGCTTAAGATACAAGAAGTAGTAAGTTTCAGTCTTAGAAACAACGTACTTTCACCTGTGATTTCAAGTCACTTTTATAGACTACCTCTAGGCTACCTCTTGTAACAACCTTCTCTCACGAGAATCTTATCTCAAGTGAAAGCATGTTTAATCACTAGCACAAAATGTATAAACAAAGACTTTATTTAATGCGGTTTTAGGGTTAGCCGTTGTCATTCAAAACGCGGTGGCATTTTTGAAATTAATATCATTTACGAATGCGGCTATTTAAATAGCCGCATTCTTAAATCAAAACGCATGATTTACGAATGCGGCTATTTAAATAGCCGCATTCGTAAATCAAAGCGCATGATTTAAGAATGCGACTATTACTAATAGTCGCATTCTTAAATCATTGTTTACCCTAATTTTGAAGCGCACCACTTACGCTTTCATACTTTCTTCCTTTTTGGCGCTTCGTGTTTTCTCTTTGTTTTTGCTCTGATGTTCCTCTCTTCTGCGAGTTTCATTGTGTTCTCGTACCAATGTAAGTTCGTTTCAATTCGCTCTCTTTCTTCTTCACCAATGGTTTATAATTTTTTTTCGTTTCACTTGAGTTTTTGTTTGTTTTCTTGCATTGGGGAAGGGTTCTCTGACGCTTCATTTTCTCTTTTGTTTATGCTCTCGTGCTTCCTCTCGTTTTCTACGAGCCTTCATTGTCTTCTTTGTGCCATTGTAAGTTCTTTTCGAGTTCTCTTTCTTCTTCACC
>Ga0123342_1006464_pt1 | contig 16225 bp, 9 predicted proteins | sample Turbeawhitnodule_FD_89960 | JGI IMG/M metagenome (GOLD analysis project Ga0123342, IMG submission 89960) | Root nodule microbial communities of legume samples collected from Mexico - Turtle bean Mexico white nodule | ecosystem: Host-associated > Plants > Roots > Nodule | place: Mexico: Nepantla... | reverse complement strand
TAATCACTATTAATGGGTCTATAATTAGTCTTAATTACAAATGTTATGTTAGAAAAAGAATCTGTACGGTTCTGTACGGTTCTAATGCTATGGTTATATATATGTATCATTGCTATAGATGAAGGACAGATTGAATAAAACAGAAAATATTCTTTCATTTTTCCATTAGTTTAAACATTATAATAACAAAAAAAATGATATTTGAATAAGAGTTCAGTGAAAAGAGAAATTTTAAATTGTAATTTCTATTTATTTATGAATTCTATAATGGATTTAAACTAAATTTTGTTAATATTTTTTGTTTTTTCTTAATTTACTTCTCTCTATTTCTTTTGCGGTTTTCTTAATTTTTTTTAACATGAAAATGATATAACTATTCAAGCTGATAAAAAAAAATTTATTTCACAAAAAGAAATGTTCTCAAACGGGGTTGAGACCCAGAGAATTATTGAGACTCCTCCTTGATTGGTCGGTCGGTGCACTTTAGTTACTCTTTCCACAAGCTCATTTCTCTCTTTTGCTCGCTCTATTCCTCGGTCTTCCGTAATCCAGATTCAGATAGTACCTGCAGAAGACACTCCCACGCTTAAGTCAGTAAAGGTATTCGACACTCGGTTGTCAAAGCACTATACTTGATGATGATGTACCTGTTTCTTGGAATATGCGCTATTTATATTACCTATGATGGACTTCCTTTATTAGACCAGGTTAAGGGTTGGACCCCTAACTCCTAATCACGGATTAACTTTGTTTATCTTAGTTAAGTGTAATTGGACTTGAACTATTGATCGATCCAACGGACGTGACTATATTCGGTCAACCTAGGATCTAAGACGTTATATCATTCGTGCAACTTTCATCGATTAAAGAAAATATAAGTATAATAAAAATAAGAATAAAAAATGAGTATATAATTTCGAATAATAACAAAAGCTGAAAACAGTATAAAAATGAAGAATTATAGTTTAAAAGTCATAAATTTTGACCGATTGTCTTTTATTTGGATAACCAAAGGATCTTGCTTACTTGGGAGGGCTTTGTATGATTCCCTTGGGATTTTGATGTCTCCTAGAAAATATATAGGAGCTATGTATGAAAGTGGCAATAGTCTATTTTCTGTGGTATATTCTACTGTGGTTTGCTTTTGTGGTTTTTGTTTGTTTCTGTAGTCTCTTTTACTCTTTTTGATTTGGTGTAATTTTTAAGAAAATGGATAAGTCGTGTTTTTGGATGAAAACATTCATATAGAAAAATACACCGATAAATTAAAAAAAAAAAAAAAATTGTAATTAAATATAAATGATTTGTCATATTAAAAAAAACATGTGATTTAATTTAAACAGAATTTATGTTTGGGTGGATATTTTTTCATTTGAAAGTCCTGGGTCAAAGTACAAGTTACACATTTTAATAAATGTTGAAAAAATGACACTAAATCCGTTAAAAAGCTGTCTCTTTTGAAAAGGAATTGATGATGGTGTAATCCAGCAGTAACACCTCACTCACAGCATATTTCATACTCTTCTGTGATTTTGAATAAGTTATGAAAAAAAGGAAACACATTTCAAATAAGTTTTGACTGTTGCTGCTTAATTACTGTTTCTGAACTTTCTATTACAATCATACTTCATGTGTAATTCTTAAGATTTTAAAAAGGAGAAACTAACTCTGCAAATATTATTTTCTTTTTCTTTCTATTCTCTTTCGTCATGCATAAATAAAAAAAAAACAAATTATAAAAAATTTATATAACAACAAATTATAAAATAGCTTATGACATATATGCTTATATATATATATATATTAATTGTTAATTAATTATAAATATTTAATGTTTATTTAAACACAATAAACAGTTTGACTTAGATTTTATTTTTAATATGAATTTGAACCAAAGTTTTAGATTTTTGGAAGCCTATAAACAATAAAAAAGAAAAAAAAACATGGGAACTAGATCAAATTATGTAAAATAAAATAAAATTCTAAGAGTAGCTTAAGCAATTGGAGAGTTTAAACCAAACAAATAGATAAATAAAGATAAGAAAACTAACAAAATAACATTCTCGTAGCTTCCCTATAGACAATAAAGAGAAACGATTGAATCTAAAAAATTCAATCAGATTAACCTTCGCTTGCATTCAGTAATAAAATCTTATAATATTGATGCAGGTCACTATCATTACTTTTTTTTTTTGGGATTGGCCTATTTTGGAAGTCATCTTATTGATTTTTCACTTCAGTTTTATGAGGACGTTTTGGTCTCCTAAAGATTTGAACTGTCTCTTGAAGGTTTGAACCAGTTCATTGTCTTGACTTACTGATTTCTCCCTATCCATCTTTTCAACCTAAAACTTAGAGATAAAGTTAAATTCTTATAAGAAAATATTAGCCGAGTTAGATTTAATTATATCCGCTACCAAAATGGTTGAACATGACCTTGAGCCTCCTTTTCATCACTTGAAAATAATTTTACAAGACTAAATATTGATAAACAACTTTAGAATTAACCTTGTTTGACACCAATTAATTTAAGACTTGTTGTATTATAGTTAATAAAAAAACATGATTTTGGATTAGTTTACTCTTATTCACTGGTGCAAAAAGGATTTACAACGGCGACTATTTAGATGCATTTGTTGTACACGTAGTCTTAAATCGAAGAGATAAGAATGCGGCTATTCAACGGGAGATGAAACGTCACATCCATCTCAACCGTTAGATCTTCCTCGATCCAACAATCCTCGTCAAATGGCACCAAAAAACCCCTCATCAATGCGCGTCACGTCACGCAACCGGCACCGCCAATGTCACGTCCAACCTCGGGAAGCCGAATCGTCACATCAGTCTCGAACAAAGACTCTTCGGATTAACCATCCTTGAACCTGGGGGACAAGTGTACTCGTAAGGCCCGCATGACTGAGACTATGACTCGGTACCCGGTCATTATGCCGACCGACACCACAAATCCAATTACTCTTAAACAGAATTAGTGAGGCTAATCAACAATCAATAGTTAGGTAATACACTTCTAAACATGACCCAACTATCTAACCTAACCGAATAGGAAAGACCCATCACAATCATATAAATAGGCACAAAATCCAAGAATAAGGTACATCATTATACAATACTTAAATATACCGAGTGTTGAATACTAAATCTGACTTGAGCGTCAGAGTGCTTTTTGTAGGTACCATCCGAGTCTGGACTTTGGGAAGACTGAGAGGCAAAGAGAGACGAGGAGAGCAAGGGGCTTGCTTGGAAAGGAATAAGAGTGCAGACCGACCGATCAAGAAGTCAAAGAAGAGAAACAACTTAAATCATTCTCTAGGCTTCGATCCCATTCAAGAAAAGTACTAAACTAGTTTATATCTATTTTAAAATAATGACTAAAAAGATCAAATTCTAAATATAGAAATCAAATTCGGACTTATACATTAAAAACATATTTACAATGTTGTATAAAAAGCAGGTATGGGGTGAAAAACAAGAACAGAAACATGAAAATTCTCCCCTTTGGAAAAGGTGGGAAGACATATCAATGGTTGAAATATGAAAAAGAAGAACAATAGGTTGGAAAGGGAAATAGATTTGACCCCTTTGGTTGTATAGCTAATAAAGTGAGATTCCCTTAAAATAATCACTTTCATGGGCCACTTGTCCAGTTATTGCTCTCATTAACTCTGGCTAAGCACATATCATTTTCCTAAGCATTGTGATTAACTATGGACCCACTTTGACAATTGGCCTGGCTAGCTCCTTTCATGAGGAATTTTGAGATTTTTTTATACTTACCTCTGAAATATAAAACCAACTTTTTAAGAGACCTTTCTTCATTTCACGTTATCATCATATTAAGAAGCATCTCCTCAATAATCCCACCAAACACATGGGAAGCTTAAACACTTTCACACCATTTATTTTTAAACTTAATTACCTTTTTAGTCATAATATTAAGAGTTAAAAATTAATTCTATCATCTAAATTTTAAAAAATCAACGTAGTCTCAACTTTTTTTAAAAATTTCAATTTGATTCGATTTTTTAAAAAAATTTCGATATAAGTTCCAAAATTTTCAAAATAATTTAATGTGATGATCTTAACTTTGTTTAAAAAAATTTCAATAACAACACATAATTTAATTTGAAGTAACATCGTTAAAGATAAATTTATTTTAATAAGAAAATTTTAAAAAAAATATTAAATCATTTAAAAAAATTAAGATCATATTAATTTTATTTTTTTTATGTTGGAACTGAATTGGTTTTTATCCCTTTATATAGAGATTAAAAAAATAATTAGAACTTTTTTTTAATTAATTGTGATAACAAATTAATTGCTAATAAAAACCATCTTCAACACTTGTAAACAATATCCATAGATGCAATTTTTGCAGTAATTGAACATTGGTGTTTGAAAAGTTAATTTATAATAGACAAAATCTAACAAAAATGATTTTTTTTTTCTTGTAGTCACAATTTATATTACTACTTAAAGAAACAATAATTACTAAAAAAATGAATTTTATTTCTTCAAATAAGTGCTTATTATTTTCAGGTATTTTTTTTTCAAAGAATCTCAGTAAATTCGAGAAAGCGAGCTAGTAAATAGATTAAAAGTTAAAAAGTTCATTCTTAAATGTAAAATGTTGAATTAACATTGTACATTGAAATTAATCGTATTAGTTAACTAATAATATGAAATGATATATAATGTCATATCTGTGTGTACATATAATTATTTTATTGGTAGTGGGCAAAATATATTTTGTTTTTTTTTTCTCTTTTTACAAAAAAAAAATACATTTATGTATAATAACTATAATTTATATCTTTTTTAGTTGATTTTGAAATAAAAGCATGAATAGATTAAAGCCACGTTTGCCATGAGCTTTCACATCATTTTGAATTTAGGGCATATATAATCACGTTGGTAAAAAACACGTTCTTCAAGCTTTGACAGATAAAATGCAAAGCCATGACTCATCTGAGAAAAAGGATCATAATTAGCAGTTATGGGTGCAGTGTTTGTGTCGCTGGAATAGAATGGAACACCATCATTATCAACTTAACAAATGCACTTCTTAATGTTATTGTTACTTTCAATCTCATAACTCTGTCATTTTCACTGCTACCTGTTAAGTACTTTTTGCCCAATTAATACACGCTTCATGTATATGAAGTCTTAGTTAATTTTTTGTCATTTATTTTAATAACCTTAAGAATAACACGTAATTAATTGAATGCGAATTCATATCCAACTGTGAAATTAATAACATGCATGTGAAGAGCACGTCAAAGTCCAATGGCATGTGAAAAATTTATCGAATGGTAGATTTCTTTTTTAATATTGCTAAAACCAACAATTTTTTTAAAATTACACTCATAGATAGTCGTGTTTTTATAACTTAACTTTATTAAGGAAAAATTGAATTTTATAAACTCGACTTCAACCTTTGATTTTAAGTGAAGTCATGTTGTCAACAATAATTTTCATGTTAGTGATATAGTCGTATGATACAAATACGACTTTGATTAACAGAATCTAGACTTAATTTGTTTTTTTTGGTTCAAACTCAAATCATTAGAGCATGACAGAACTTGGACTTGACCAAAAGTTGTGTAGAGAACATAACTTTAGTGTGTAGAATTTAAGTTAAAGTCATGTAGGGGTAACATGAATTGTTTGAGTTCTATTTGTTATTTTTTTTTTTTCGTTTTAGTTGAGGAAGTCTAGAAATGTATGTGTTCATATAATTAGGGTTAACATGAAAATTAAATAGTTTTGAAGTTTTTGCTTGTTGTTAGCATGAAAATAAAAGTGTTTTAAGACTTTATGTATTTGTATATTTGTTTTTGTTTGACTATTTTTTAGGAGGATGGAAAAAAATAATATAATTTTTGTTATATAAAAAAATAAGAGAAAATTTAAGAATGAAAATTAATATAAAATTTGAACATGAAAATTGTTATATAAGGGAAAATAATTTATTATGAGAGGACTTGTCACAAGGTAGTATTCTTTTTTTTTCCTTCTAAGTCTTCTTTGATGGTCATGTTTGGTAGACGTGTGAGGGGTATAACTAAATCATTATTATTGTCTTCTTTGTTGTGGCAATGATTATCATATCCTTATGAAGGTATTGTGGGTATATAAAAGTGCTTGTGTGATCTAGGATTGTACACATATGGAGGTGTGAATGTGGAAGTTACAAAGTCTTTGATGGACTATTAAAAATATTTGGTTAAGGAAAAATGTAATCTATATGGAACTTGTTGGTACGAAGAGTGGGAAGACAAGTGGTGATGCCATGTATTTGGACATTGTAGGTTGTTCGAAGACTAGACTGACCAAATGATTGGCCATGAAAATGTTGAACATACAAAGAAGACCCAACATGCTGATAAGGAGGGTGTGGTTGGGGTTGTGTAGTCTCTTGTGACGTGTCATACTATTACAAAAATAATCGTAAATTTTAGATAACTAAAATACATTATTATTGTTTTAGGAGTCAACTTACATCATCGTTGGATGTTGGTTCTGGAGGTGATATGTAATGAATAATATATCATTGCATGTATGTTGTGGTGTCATGCAAATGGTCATTACAGTTGAACTAAATTCCTAGAATTATATGATTATGTCAATCATTTCACATTGCTATCCATTTTTCATAGTATTGTCATCAATATCTATTTATTCTACCTCTCATATCTTCTTTTTGATGTTGATCTAAGTTTAACGGGCTTGTTGGAATAGTTTTCTGAAACTCAAATTGTTGCATTACCCAATCAGCTTGATGAAATTCTACTATGGAAAAATAAATCAAAGAAACTATTGTTCGACTAACATGAGAAATATCAACAGTAATCAAGAATCTGAAAACCTCCATACTCTAAGAAGTCCATATAGAAAATATCATTAATATGAGCTATAAAATGTTGTCAATATCATATGTAAGTATGATTTGATTAAGAACTTGTTTGGGTTGTAACTAGTCCAACATTTTTCTTATTAGACTAATTGTATTTGTAGGTTTGTTTTGCTTTTGCATCGTTTCACAATGCCACCTTTCATAAACAATATATGTTTCATTTGGACCACAAAAGTTAAAATTTATTGTACCTTTAAATAGGGAAAATAATTGTATAGATAGAAATAAACCTTTTGGCAAGTGTAAAACCAAGTTATGCATCATTTTTAACAATGGCTCAATAGTTAGAGAAAGACATGTAATGTGTTCCTTAGCCCATCAGTGTAAAAGTAACATGCAATTTATGATGTTGTCTTGATTGAAGTCAATTATGTTATCTAAACTATGATAAAGATACACCAAGATAATTAAGCCTCAACTATAATATGAGACGTAATTCAAGTAAGGGAATAAATACATAAGATAAACTTTACTAGATTATGTATCTGACATTAATAAACTCTCAATTAGTGAACAAATGTGTGTTTGTGCATGTTGAGCGATAACAACATTAATTACATTATCAGGTATTTGTTGAAAGGTGTTGTTAAGCCATAATAGTTTTATTGTATTTCCTTTGACCACATTTGGGGGAGGTATCGACCCTAACAATTGTTTGCATAGTGGTATAAAGTCATAACTAGTGACACTAGTGACAAGTTCTCCATTAATAAGAATACCCAATTGTAGTGCGGTGATAAGTGCCAAATTTCATATTAAAATATAGGGACTTATGAATATTAATTGTTAAAACAAGTATAAAATAACCCCTAAGTTATGAATTTATACCTTTTTACATATTTTTGTGATTTATAATTGAATAAGAACGATTTATTCCCAAATTTGGTGTTAATTTCAGGATTCTAGGGGAGAATGGAGATGATTGCACAAAAGGAAAATATATAAAGCTAAAAAGAGAAAGTTGGAATGCATCAACACTCACCAAAGCTGCCCAAATTCGCAAAAAACAAAGATGCCACCAATGGATCTCTCTCAAGCAAGTAGAATCTCGCTTGAGCAAGATAGCGCCAGTAATGTTGGGCCTTTTTACATTTTATTTGCCCAAGCGAGCCCATTAGCGCCCAAACGAGAAGTCACTTTAGTCCAAGCAAATTAGGTTAAATAGGGGGCTTGAGGCACAATCCTAGAGTGTCAGGCTGAGAGGAAAACACCATTGAGTGACTTGCAATTCAATTGGGAGAATATGAGGTGTAGAAAACATTATAGGAGGCAACCGTCAAGGAGAAACATCCAGGATCTTCTTTTCATGTCATCCTTGCGTGTAATAGTCATCATGAGTGGCTAATCCTATCCTTTGGGAGTGAGAGTAATTTGTTCAAACTCTTATGTATTGAGGTGATATTTGAATATAATATTCTGTTCTTGATTGATTATTGGTATTGTTGTTTTGTTTCTAATTTTTTTATCTAGAATCTTAAATCTGACTGGAAAGTATTTTTATAGTTCTAACCTAAACAATAATACTTAATATATTTGAGTGTTATGAATAGACTTGAAATGTTAATTGCTATCAACGTCTAAGTTTGATTCTAAGTTGTTTTTATAAATATGCGAGAAATCAATATTTAGGAAGCATCTTACTAATTTTATTTGGGAGAAATCGATATAAATGAATTTTATACGGACATCAATATCAATCAAAGGACATAATGTTACCATGCTAATCAAAATACACAAGAGTGAGAAAGATGAAACTTAATCTCTATTTTTCCAACTTGAAGCAACCAATTATTTGCCTTGTTTTCTGATTAATCATTGTCATCACAACAACTTTCAACACATTTTTATTATTCTGTTTTATATTTAGTGAATATTTTACTTAATTATTCAATTGTTCCTTATGGATTCGATAACGTGATGCACTTGTCGTAAAAAGTCATCATGTGACATCTAGTAATGTCAATATTATGACAACGACTGTCAATGGCGAATACGAGCATATTTTAGCAAGATCTGACATTAGTGAGAGATCAAAATAATTGAAGTACCTCATACTTGTTTGTAAATTGACGTCCATTTAGACTTAATCCAAAGTGCTTTAAGTGAACTCAATTAAGGGTAATCCTTGCTTTCCCATGAAAATTTTAATTGTTGAAATAAAAATTCGTTGTAATTATTCAGTGATGTATAGAAAAAAATGGATTGTTGAACAAAAGGCTCTTGGTATGAGTTTAGCGATTAGCAGGAATCATATAATGAACTTCCAAGATGGTTTCAAGATGTGCAGGACAATGTACCAAACACATTGTGCAATATGGTTGTTCTCTTATGTTGTGGACGGTATTTAATAGACCTCATGTTACATATGAAACTTGTTTTTTTGGTATTTCAAATCTTGCATTGACGGATTTTATCGAAAGTGTCATTCAATATAATTTCTATAATTTAATATTAATTTATAATAAAAATTATTTATCAAATTCTTGATCAATATTCTTATAATATTAACAAATAACAAATTCAAAATTACTTTAAAAAGTTAGTGGTTATATTCCCATCAATAGTCCGTTAGTTATTTACTACTAATAATAAGTACTTGATAAAAATGGTGTGTGGTAAGAATAGTTTGGACAAGATTAAGTAAAAGTTGGACAATGTTGACATTTCACGAATAAGGAAATGCAGACTTACTTGGCTTACACACGCTCTCTCGTAAATAGTCATGTTCTCTCGTAAATAGTCAGGTCTAATGTGGTATGTTTCACCTCACTTTGTAAAGTTCAAACTCAAATTTCCCTGTAAAATAAAAATACAAAGGTGAAATTGTGCCACCTATGTACGACTTCACTTAAATTCCTTATCAATGTTGTGCCACCACATAACCATTTAAGCACAAAAGATTTTCAATAAAAAACGTCTTAACTAGGCACGACATTAGTGTATGTTTGAATCTTTGGTAGCTAATTAGATTCTAAAGTTCGTAATTAAAATTTCGATAACTAATTAGATACCAATTTAGAAACTATTTACTAATAAAAGAAATTAATTTAAATATCAATAATTTTTTTAATCTCTAAAATTGATTTTAATTTAATGATTTTCTTATAATGATAATCTATCTACATCTATAATTATAATTATATATAAAAAAGGAATATTGTTTTCATTTTTTTTAATATATTTGTAAAATTATTTAATTTATTTTCTTTTATATTATCTTTCAAATAAGTCTCAAAATTTAGTATATCTCACTTCTTTATTTATTATTTATAACTTCTAAGTTATCTATTCTTTCGCAATCTATTTCTCTCACTTCAATGAATTATGTTATGATTTTTAGTTTTTAATTTAAATTTTTTAAATTTTAAAAAATAACATAAAAATAAATAAATGAAACTAAAAAACTTAAAATAGCATACATATTATTATATAAAATAATAAAAGTTATTAAAATAATTAAATTTTGACTTTAATAAAAGAAAAATGTGAACATAGAGTCATTGTTTTCACTAGTATTTGTTGCATGGATAACATTTGAAATACAACATAGTAGAAAAAAACCTTATTAATTGTGCCACACACACTCAATTAATTGCTTAAAAAAATTAAGAAGATTTAATTAGCCGAATGCATGGGTTACTACAAACTACTAATACGTGTAATCCATATAATAATACCAAGATTAAAGGGTTAATGGTTGCACAATTTATAACAAACCATCTTTTAATAGAAAGTATGCCTTACTTTGTGGTATTGTTATACTAAATAAAGAAGCCTTAGTGGCCATCACTTTATCAATAATGAAGATATGCTTTCAAACTTTGAAAAAGAATATATAAACCATTTATCAAGGAATTTATTACAACACTTTCAGTAAATTATATATAACAGCACGCTTCTTGGTTATTATGTCAAAATATCAAATTATAGGTTCATTTCATTCTACCTATATTTGTCACAGTTTAAAATAATATTTACAGAATAAGTGTTTTACATACAACAAAAACAAGTTATTACAATAACCTTAGTTATCTATGTTTATGTTTGAATGGAGAAGGTATCTTTATTCTTCTGTTGTGTATGGTCTGAAGTTTCGGTTTTTATTAGGTGTGTCAGACGAGTACTTACAAAAGATTCTCTTCGGTAATCAAATTAGTTTTTTTTATTTTGGATAGTTTAGTGTAATTAATGCTTAATAAATGTGTACCTTGAAATGGTATGTGTCAACCTATTTATAGAGATGAATTGAACATTTTTGTGTCTGGACATATATTAACACAATTTTTTCGATTAATCCTTTGACACCTTACATATCTAATTTTTCTCTTAATCTTGTGTTAATTGAGGTTTATTGATAGCAGATGGGTCTCGACTCCAAATGATACAATTTACATTTGTTTTATTAAATTTTTTTACTTTGTTCAACTCTTGTTGACAAATAATTTCACCATCACTAGAATTATTAAGTGGAAAATGGAAAAGAATCTGTTTGTATGGTGTTCCTTGGAGAAAGAATGAATGGAATTGAGAAGGAATGTAGGGTTAAATTCGGAGGGAATATGCATTGAAAATAAAGCAAAAAGAGATTTTAGGAGTTTGAAGAAAATGAGTTGCGAAATACAAAGAATTACGTATTCAACTTGGCTTCTCCCACCTCATTCTTTATTTTGATGTTGAAATGGAAGAAAGTGACTTGCCATAGCCATCGCCATAGCCAAGAAAATTATGTGACGCACTTTCCTCAAAGGACAAAGGTGGGTTGGGATTAGAACTTGTTTAAATTGCTAAGAACTACACAACCACCACCAATCCTCATCATATCTAATCTCATTCTAAATTTCTAAATTTCAAAGTAGTAAACAACTTAAATATTAGTATTTATAATAAGATTTTAAATACTAATTGCTTGTACTTCCTATTATTTAAAATCATTCACTTTTTCTATATATAAGATACTTAACATGAGTTTTAAAGAAAATAAAACTTAAATATTTAAGAAAATAATTTTATTCTCAAATAGGGTTAGAGATCTCACGATGATTAGAAATTAAAATATTTTATTCTTTATAAATAGGTTTAGATTTTATTTTATAAGTCGATTTTATGAAGTTGATTTAGGTTTAAAGTATATTTTTTAATAATTAATCTCATTAAATTATCTTATTCTAAGAAAAAAAAATACTATCAATTGTCATCTTATTATTTATATTATTTTAAAACAAAGTTTTATGTATCACGTAGAGACATTGTATTTTAGTTTTTGTTCGTCAAAATTTGACTGTTTTTATTATAAATATACATTTACATCATGTAATATAATTAACTGCATTGAGTGTATATTCTGATTTGAATTAACTAAAATCATATCTCTCTCTCCTCTCTCTCTCTATAGAGAGCATTAACTATTATTTAATATTAATTTTTTTAAAATTTAGTATAGTAGTTGACCAAAAGCAATTTGAATGGAAAATAACTTTAATTTATTTAAATTTATGAAAGAGAAAAAGTTATTTTAAGATAAATTACAAAAAAATTTAAAACTATTGTCATATCGTCAAAAGAGTTTCTTGTTTTTTACTAATTATTTTTTAGTTTTGTAACTCCAATCTATCGGATATTATGGGTCAATAATTTTTACTTTTGCGTTCGGACAATATTATGAAAATTATATAATAATTTCCAATTTTGTACTGAGATTCCAGCACAAAAGAACTATTGTTTGACTGTTATGACACTTTTATAGGGTTATTAGTTAGGGGTTGATTTTGTTTTCAATGAGAATTCTAACTTAATCCTCATATCAATGGGAAATGAAAGTTTACATATACTCTATCAACTATGGTGTTGTACATAGTGTATATTTGTGTGAGAGAGGAATTGGTAAGAGAAAAAAATTATAACAAGTGGTATTAATTAGCTAGGGGAAATTGTGATTAATAAGGAGTTAGAAACATATGAGAAATTTTTGGAAATATTGGTTGTTGTTTCACAAGAAGCTACACAACAATCTTTACAATAAGTTGTTGAAGGTTCAATTTCTTCTATTGCTGCTATGAGCACTCTTAAGTAGATTCAACCTTCTCTTTTTGCAAATCAAGATCTTGTGGAGTCTTCTTCTACGATTCTTGATAGGACTTAGTTGTATTTTTCATCTTTTGATGGAGCCAATTTCAAAGACTAGAGAGCCAAAGTTGAGCAAATTTTTTGAATTGGAAGGCACACCAATTCATCATTCTTTCTATGAAAGACAAAACACTTGCACGGCAACATCATTACATTAAGAGCTTTGATTTCTAACATCAATCTTGACACAAATCTGGAAAGATGTGACACACATATTTAATGATGGGGCCTTTGATGATCTCGTGGTTGAATTGACTCGCTTAAAACAGAGAAGTTCTTTAGTCGAATATTCCAAGCATATTGATAATATTTTGGATAGAGTTATGATTTCTGAAGATATTGCTTTGAGGTTGTTTTCGGTTAGATTTAAAACTAGAAGTCAAAAAATCAATGCACCTTCATAAACCTTTTACCATTTAGGAAGCAACTAGGTTAGCTCGCTTACGGGAAGACATGTTGGAAGAATTGACTAAGAAAATTCAAGTGGTTTCGACAGGTAGTTCGGAGGATCAAATTCAACACTCCAAATCTTAGAACTAGTCACAGTTCTACAATAAATTTGCACATATTACTACTTTGCAGTCTAATTTTGCACTGAGTTCTGATAAGCCTATGTTAGGATCGGACAACAAAACTAATATGCATGATCTATTTCCAGAAAAGATGTTAGTGAACTTCAAAAGGGTTATGCAGGTTTTGTAGTGAAAAATAGGATAAGAACCATCGTACAAAATGTAAGGTTTGAGATAAGTTAAATGCCATTTTTGTTTCCTAAGATCAGATGGAGGATGGGGATGATTTAGATGTCGATAAGGATTCTAATATGGCTTTGATAGCCCAAAGTTTGGACTTTTTGCCTGAATCACAGGATGGAGAGATTGTATGGAGTTGTGCTCAACGACTTGAGGTCGAAACAATGGCGCCCACCGTGGGGCCGAAGAGGCTCCTTCGCCCCTCAACTAGGGGGATCAACTGCCCTTAGACCTCGACTGTGGGGTTTGTTCCCGTATGCCAATATAGTCCCACATCGCTCAGGAATTGAGGCCAAGGGCAGTTTATATACTCCCTCCTCCGTTCACCCTTCGAGGCGCCTTTTAAGGACAAAACCATGACGGAGCATCGACCTCCAAAGCGGACTCGGAACCTCAAGTCGTTGGACAGCATCACCGCATCCGAGGTATTGTCGCCTCGAAGGGTGAAAGGAGGTGAGAGTATATAAACTACCCTTGGCCTCGATTCCTGAGCGATGTGGGACTATATTGGCATACGGGAACAAAACCTAAGGAGCGTGCAGATTGCAACAAATTCCCAGCTTATGAGTTTGAGCGCAATCAGACATGCAATTGAACAATTTATTACATCATTTTGAATGTTTTTCAAGAATTGACTAAACTTCCACCATCTAAAAGGTATGATCATCGAATCATCTTAACCAATGATATTCATGTTACCTTGAAACCTTATAGATGTCCTCATAACCAAAAAATGAGATTAAGAGACAAATAAAAAAAAATGTTATCTACTAGATTTATTAGGGAAAGTTCTAGTTGTTATGATTATCTCTTAGCTTAGTTAAAAAGAAAGATGTTTCATGGCATTATTGCATCGATTTCAGAAAACTTAATGCCATGATTATTAAAAATAAAGTTTGCATGCCCTATAGAGGATCTTTTATATAAATTATACGGGACTACATATTTTTCTAAATTAGATTTAAGAAGTGGATATAATCGAGTGAGAATGTATGGAGAGGATATTTATAAAATAACTTTTCAAACTCATAGTGAGTTGTATGAATGGGTGATTCTACTTTTGGTATTAGTAATGCTCCTGCAACATTTCAAAATTTTATGAATGAAATTTTCTGCCCTCATTTAAGGCATTTCAAACAAATCTGGTTAAGATACAAGAACGTATAAATTTTTCGACGAATTGAAAGCGAATTGACAAGCACTGCAGGGTAGGAGATTGAGTTTACTTGAAGATTCAGTCATTCAGGCAGACAACATTTTCCAACTCAAATTTTCACAAGTTAGTTACATGATATTATGGTCCCTACAAAATGTTAGAGAGGATTGACAATGTGACTTATAAATTGGACTTACCTACTAACATTAAAATCCATAATAATCCATAATGTCTTTCATATTTTCTTACTTATATTTCCCATGGAGATAAGCCAATTTCTACAACCTTGTGGTTCGTTAACAATGATGGTTAGTTTGTTCCACAGTTGGCGGGTAGTGTTGGCTAGAAGTACAAAGAAACGCAACAAAAAATCGGTCACAGAAGTGTTAGTGCAATGGAAAGAGACAAACCCCAAAAATGTGGTATGGTGTGAACTTTGTGAAATGAAACATAAACTTTTTGACTTTCAGTGAACGATCAGACCTTAAGGTCAAGTCCGTGTTTAAGAACGGGACATAACTCTTTTACAGGGTTAATAGTTAAGGGTTGGTTCTGTTTTCAAACAGAACAATTGTGTAGTAACCCTTCATATAAAGAGTTAGCACGTGTTTATAAGTTTTTGGGAGGTGGTGTGTTGGGTAATGAAAATTTACATCTATTCTACCAACTATTGTGTTTTAGAGAGTATACCTTAGTGTGTGAGAGAGAACTGTTGGAAATTCTGTTTTAATTATTGATTTAATATTTCTAGGTAACTGCTCATAAAATTAGTTAAGAGTTTGTTACTGCAGTTACTATAAATGTAATTGTTAGCAAAGATAATAAAATATCTTCTTCTGAATTATTCTAAAAAACCAACAATTGATATCAGAGCTATCTTCTTGAGGGATCTGTGAGGTTAGTAGAGTGCATCAATGGAAGGAGGTTTCAATTTTTCAACAATGGCACCACCTGTCTTTGATGGAGATAATTATCAAATGTGGGATGTTCGTATGGAGACCTACCTAGAAGCATTGGATTTATGGGAAGCTGTAGAAGAGGAAATTTAGTCCCTTCCAAAAACCCTACTGTGGCACAAATAAAATCACAGAAGGAACAGAAGATGAAAAGATCAAAGGCAAAAACATGTCTATTTGTAGCTGTATCTCCTATGGTATTCACAAGGATAATGTCCTTGAAGTCAGCAAAAGAAATCTGGGATTACCTCAAGGCCGAATATGAAGGTGATGAGAGGATTCGTGGAATGCAAGTGCTGAATCT
>Ga0123342_1006463_pt1 | contig 16227 bp, 11 predicted proteins | sample Turbeawhitnodule_FD_89960 | JGI IMG/M metagenome (GOLD analysis project Ga0123342, IMG submission 89960) | Root nodule microbial communities of legume samples collected from Mexico - Turtle bean Mexico white nodule | ecosystem: Host-associated > Plants > Roots > Nodule | place: Mexico: Nepantla... | reverse complement strand
ATTTGTAGTATCAAAACTCTCCCAAATTGGTGATTGAGTGTAGTGAGAACTTGTCTTCTCCTCTTCCTAGTCTCATCTTGAGAGCCTTGGTTCCCTCAAGTGGCGGCAAATCACACTTATCTTCGAGCTTTCACACTTCAAGTGGCGTGTTCATCAACCAAGAACTACAACCACATAAGTCTCCTTTCTTCTCCATCTTCTCCTTCCATTTCCGTGCTTATATGAACTCCTAAACATGTCTTAGGTTCCTTTCTTGCTTTCTTTTCGGTGTTCTAGCTTAGTTTTCATGTTTCAATCGGTTCATCTTCTTTCTTCCTTGCTTTTGTTCGATGCATTTCATTTGTGAAGCATTTCAATCGGTTCCTTTCATTTCTTAAGCAATTTAATCGGTTCATTTGCATTCTTGCACATTTTAATCGGTTCAATTGACAAGAAATGGAACTTCCATATGAGATTTGATGTTTGGTGCAAGTTTTGGTGAGTTCTTGAAACATAGAACATTGATCCATTTCTATAAAAGTGCCTATTCAATCTCCAACTCAAGTTGATTCCATAAAATGTCAAAGAGTCATCTATATCTTGCTATTGAAATCATATCACCCCTCCTGCCTATTTCTATGAGTCTCTATGCCGTTGGGCTCCAGCGGACCTCTTAGGAGAGACGTCTACCTTCACTACCTTGAGAAGCATAGCAGCTTATAGAAAGAGACAATCGTGCCATCCGTCGCACATCTTTAGTAAAGACCATGATAAGTTCGTGCGGATGGTGGCTTGCCGCGAGAGGGAACCGGTGTGTGCCGATGAGGCCTCCGACCCCGAGGGTCCTTTCTACTTTGTTTACTCAACCCTCTTCTGAAGGATGGGGTTTCGGTTGCCCTTTACCTCCTTCGAGCATACTTTGCTGACCGAGTTAAATGTTGCCCCTGCCCAACTTCATCCTAACAGTTGGGCGTTCGTGAGAGCATTTGCAATTCTTTGTTGCAGTCTTGGTCATACGCCGTCGGTGGACGTCTTCCTCTACTTTTTCTAGGCCAAAGACCCGGGAAAGAAGTTGTGGGTTAGCCTCAATGGCGTGGCTGGAAGAGTACTTTTGACACTCTTTCAGCAACCGTACAAAGGTTTTAAGAAGAACTTTTTTAAAGTTCGCTGCAACCGGAGGGACCCTTCTCTTTTATATGGGTTCCCCTTGTACTGGACAGAGAGGCCGAACCTACAGAGGGTCCGGCGTCCCGAGGATCTTTCTACTTTGGAGCGAGGTGTATGTGAGCTTTTTTCCGAGTTCTCCGCCCCTTTGAGCACTTTGGAGCTGCTCAAGCATGAGTATAGCCCCTCGGATCTCGAAAGTTATATTGGTACTCCTTTACTCTCGTGCTTCTTATCTTGTTCCGGTCTTGCATGTATCCTGGTCTTGTTTGCTTGTTTCATATTGACTTGTTTCTTCTATACATATATGCGTCTCAGCAAAGATAAGAAAAAGAAATTGGCGGATCTTTTGGCCAAGCAAAGGGCGGTCGCCACTGGGACGAGCCTTTCGATACCCTTGGCTCCTTTGACATCGGCTGCCCCGGCCTCTCAGCCTACTAATCCAGCCCCTACCGTCGTTGAACTCAGGGGGGTATTGGTGGTAGAGTCGGACGACGAAGACACTTGCACCGGTCTGGTCTTCAAGCGACCGAGGGTGGGCGCGTCTGTGGTGCCTTCAGCTTCTGTCTCGGCTGGCACCCCAACCTTCATAGACCACCCTCCTAGCGCCTCCTCCCCGCTTCCAACTGCTACCCTGGAGGGTGGGGGAGAGAGTGTCACCAAAAGTCAAGAGTCGGACTCTCCCCCGCCCCTCCCTTTGCTGCTCAGACAGGCACTTAGTCGTTTCCGAAGCTACGAGGCAGAGGGCCTAGATGACAATCTCCTTTATGAGCGCGTGGCCGAGGTTCTGGGGGACCTCTTGTTTGCCTCCAACCGGGCGCTTGCCAAGACGCAAGCTTCCAAGGACCTCGAGGCCAAAATGGCGAAGCTTGAGGAGGATTTTGCTGCCAGGACCACAGTCTTTGCCAATCGTGAAACTGCTCTGTACCTGGAGCTGGCTAGCCTTCGTCAAACTGAGAAAGACGCCAAGAAGGCCCTTCAAGACAAGAGCCTGGAGGCAGTTGAATTGGAGGCAAAGATCCTGCCTCTATGCATTTGCACGGTTGAGCTAGATGACATTGTGGCCGAGTTGAAGGGAAAGGTGGCTAATTTGGAGAGTAGGGGCACACAACGCGAGATCCTCCTAGGGCAGGTTGAGGGCGAATTGGCCGAGAAGACTAAGTCCTTCAAAAGGACGGAGGAGAAGCTTATGAATGATGCTGCTGCGGCCTACGGCGAGGGGTTTCAAGATGCTGTCGCTCAGTTTGCCTGCGCATATCCTAAAGTGGACCCCTCCCTCTTTGACGAGTCCAAATGCGTTGTGGACGGCCAGATCGTGCCACGAGAATGACTCTCTTTGTAACTCTATTTTGTTGTCAACCAAACTTTTTTGTATGCACACTTCATAAGTATCTATTTCTTTATAATTGTTGTTGCCTTGCGTGGTTGTTTATTTGCGTGAGAGGGGGCGTACGCCTTCCTCTTCCTGGTGTTGGCTATCCCAAGCGGGTGGTTACCTTCTCAACTTCACCCTTGTTGTATAGAGTCAGGGTATAGCTGTTCAAACTGCCTCTGTTTCCTGCGTAATATCCCAAGGAAGGAGGTTCCTTTAGTTTTTTTGAACTATGTTCTTCTTCGCCTAGGTGATCTTGCACCAGAGGGGCTTATTAGAAAGACCAAACTACCTCTACTTCACTGGGATCACTTCTAGGGAAGAGGTTCTTTTATCTCAGCGAACCACACCGCTCTCAAATTGGGTGAACTTTCGCAAGAGGGAGGTTCCCCCGGGGAACCATACTACTTCCGCTCTTGACTACCACCACGAGGGGGAGGTTTGTTTATTTCTACAAACCTTACTATTCTCGGCCTTGGTGAACTTACGTAAGAGGGAGGTCCCCTCGGGGAACCATACTACTTCCACTCTTGACTTTATCACTACAAGGGAGAGGTTCGTTTGCTTTGCAATGTTCTTTTAACTAAATAACTTTTATTCGGGTGACCTCGTTAAAAAAGCCTTTCGAGGGAAAAAGAGTGTCCCCATAAACATGTACAAGTGCAAGATTTAACTAAATAAAACTTCAGGTTGGCTGCATTTCAAGTACGAGGAATCGCGCCGCCTTCTAACGTTTGAGTCTATATGCTCCATTCCCCAGGGCCTCCGTTATTCTGAAAGGACCGGTCCACTTGGAAGATAGCTTGTTTTCTAATTGGTACGGGTGGGCCTTCCTCATCACTAGGTCGGCGACCTGGAACTGCCGAGGTCTTAGCTTGGAGTTGTTCTTGTACTCCACCGTCCTTTTCAAGGCTTCAGCTTTAATCTTTGCTTCTTCCCTCACTTCATCCAGTAGGTCCAAGTTCACCTTTCTTTCCTCGTTTGACTCCTCGACCACAAAATTCTGGAAACGTGGTGAGTTCTCCTGGATTTCTACTGGGATCATAGCGTCCGAACCATACACCAAGCTAAACGGTGTTTCCTTGGTCGTGGACTGAGGGGTAGTGTGGTAGGCCCACACAATTCTAGGAACTTCTTCTGCCCAGGTCCCTTTGGCTTTGTCCAACCTTCTTTTCAAACCTCTGAGCAGAACTCGGTTGGCCGATTCGACCTGTCCGTTCGTCTGGGGGTGTTCTACTGACGCAAATACTTGCTTTATCCCCAACTCTGTACATAGCTTGCCCAGTTGCTGTCTTGTGAACTGGGTACCATCATCAGATCCTAACCTCCTTGGGATTCCGAAACGACACACACTGTTTTTCCACACGAAGTGCTGGACCTTGTGGGCCGTGATCTGCGCTACTTGTTCAGCCTCGATCCACTTCGTGAAGTACTCTATGGCAACCACGAGGTACTTCATCTGCCGTAATGCCAAAGGGAAGGGCCCCAGAATATCGATTCCCCATGTATGGAATGGCCATGGGCTGTATATCGATCTCAATTCTTCTGGGGGCGCGTTGTGCCAATCAGCGTGTTGTTGGCACTGCTTGCATCGTTGGGCGTATCTCGTGCAGTCATCCCTCATGGTTGGCCAGTAATAACCTGCATGGATGGCTTTTGACGAGAAAGATCGGTCGCCGATGTGGCTGCCGCATATTCCTTCGTGTACCTCTACCATGATGTGCGTGCATTACTCACCATCCACACATACCAATATGGGATGGGTGAATCTGTGCCTGAATAACTTTCCATCAATTATGGTGTACTTGCTTGAATTTTTCTTGACTTTCCTGGCTTCTGCGGGATCTGACAGGAGTACTTCGTCGGCCAAGTACCGTTGGTAGGCTGTCATCCATGTTTCCCCTGATTCGACCTGGTAAACCTGGGGTACTATCTCTCCAGCAATCAGATACCTGTTTATCCTGGGCGTTTTCATCCTCTCTTGTGTTAACAATCAATGACTCCTTCTCCTCGTCCCTTCTGAAGTGTCGACGTGCTGGATTTCTGCCATTTTGTTCGTGGTTGTTCGAGGTGTCTTTGGGGTTTCCTGAATCACTCTCCTCTGCCTGCCTCCCTTGCTCGAACTGGAGAGTTTTGCAAGCAAGTCAGCTCGGGCATTTTGTTCTCTGGGTACATGAACTAATTCGAACACGTCGAACGATTCTTTTAGCACCTGGACGTATTCTAAATATGCGGCCATTTGAGGGTTTTTAGCTTGGTACTCCCCCGTGACCTGTCCTGTAACTAACAAAGAATCACTTTTTTCCAACAATTCCCTTGCTCCCATTTCCTTTGCCAGCAGCATTCCCGCGATCAAGGCCTCGTATTCCGCTTGGTTGTTGCTGGCTTTGAAACCGAAACGGAGGGCCTGCTCAATTAGCAAACCATCCGGACCCTCCAAAATGACACCTGCTCCACTACCTTGTTGGTTTGAGGAACCGTCTACAGAGAGTACCCACTTGAAATCCGCCCCTTCTTGTTGGGTAGCTGATGAGGAGAGTTCTACTACGAAGTCGGCGTAGATCTGGCCCTTGATGGGGCCCATGGGTTCATAATGTATGTCGAATTCAGATAATTCCACCGCCCATCGCGCCATCCTTCCCGCTACATCTGGTTTCTGCAAGACTTTGCGGATTGGAAGGTTCGTCATTACCATCACGGTGAAACTCTGGAAATAGTGGCAGAGCCGTCGTGCTGAAAATACTACTGCTAGGGCCGCCTTTTCCAAGGCTTGGTATCTTACCTCGGGCCCCTGCAACACCTTACTGACGAAGTAGATTGGTCTTTGTACCTGATCCTGTTCCTGTAACAGGACTGGACTGATAGCCTTTTCTGTAACTGCGAAATATAAACAGAGTGGGATACTTAGCTCGGGTTTGCACAATACTGGAGGGTTGGCCATGTACCTCTTCAATTCCACGAATGCCTCCTCACATTCATGGGTCCAGATGAATCTGCTGTTTCTTCTCAGGCACTGGAAATAAGGGTGACCCTTATGTCCTCCCGCCGATACGAACCTGGACAGAGCGGCCATGCGCCCTGTCAACTGCTGCACTTCTTTCACTGAGATCGGGTTCCTCATATTTATTATGGCAGCGCACTTCTCGGGGTTTGCCTCGATTCCTCGTTCAGTGAGGAGGAAACCAGGAATTTCCCTACCTCTACTCCGAATACACATTTCTCCGGGTTCAACTTTAGCCTGTACTTTGCTATTATGGTGAATAGTTCTTCCAAGTCAGTTACATGTTGTCCCCTCTGCTGGGAGGTGACCACCATGTCCTCCACATACGCTTGGACGTTTTGTCCCAACATCGGTGCTAATACCCTGTCCATTAGCCGTTGGTAGGTGGCCCCTGCATTCTTTAGCCCAAAGGGCATGGCTTTATAACAATAAGAGGATGATTCGGTCATGAACGCGGTTTTGCACTCATCCCTGGGGTGCATCATGATCTGGTTGTAGCCAGAGAAGGTATCTAGGAAACTGAGCAACCTGCACCTAGAGGCGCTATCTACCAAGGCATCGATGTTGGGCAGCAGGTAAGAATCCTTTGGGCAGGCTTTGTTGAGATCCGTGAAATCGACACACATTCTCCACTTCCCATTTGCTTTCTTTACTAGCACCATGTTGGCCAACCATTCGGGGTACTTGATTTCCCTGATGTGGCCGGCCTTCAACAGTTTCTCCGTTTCCTCCCGTATGATCTAACGCTTCTCTCTGTTGAACTTTCGTCTCCTCTGGCGGACAGGCCGGACGCTGGGGTCCATAGTGAGGCGATGGCACAGGAAATCGGGGTCAATGCCGGGCATGTCGGTTGCGGTCCATGCGAAAGCGTCGAGGTTTCGTGCTATGACCCCAGAGATTTGATCCTACGACTCCTCGCTCAAAGAATATCCAAGTTTAAACATCTTCCCTCCGATCTCCCTTTCCACCACACCTCCAGCAGGCTCAGGCCGGTTTTCTCGGATGATCTCTTCACGGGTCACTCCGTCTTCTTTCGGTGGTCTGGTCGTGACACTCCTTAGCCTCCCTTTGGTCGGATGCGATGGTGACTACTGCTCCCTCGAGGGAGGGCAATTTCACTTTCATGTGTCTCGTGGAGGGAACTGCCCCCTAACCTGTTCAAGGTTGGTCTTCCCAGTAGTATGTTATAAGCCAAGGGTGCATCGACGTCAAGATACCTGATGCTACTGGTGCGCGAAGAGATGTTGTCTGTGAATGTGGTACTTAATTCAATATATCCATGGACCTCTACTTCATTTGCGGCAAAGCCATACAAACGTCTGGTGTAAGGCTTTAATTGGTCCGTGGACAGCCGCAAGCGGTTGAAGGTTGTCAGGAACATAACATCGGTCGAACTTCCTTGATCTACAAGGACTAGAGAAATTACCTCCGGGTCATTGTTGTGAGGTATGACACCTCGGAGGTCGGCTTTCGTGAAAACAAGATCGACATCGGGAACCAGATCTGCCTGTGGTATCTCTACTGTCGTCACCCCTTGCGTATACTTTTTCCTGTGGGGGGTGGTACATCCTCCTCTTAGAAATCCTCCTGAGATAGTGCTTACCTCCCCGTGAATAGGCACCTCGTGCCCCTGATGTGTAGCTACCAACGTCTGATCGTTTGGTTCTTCTTGAAGGTAATCTTTCAGGAAACTGCTCTTTACTAATTCATCTAATTGATGCGCCAATGCCAGACAAGAGTTCTTGTTTGGCCCCATCTTCCTATCAGTTTTCGCCGACACCTTCAATCTTACCGCTATGTCATGGATGGCGATCAACTCTTTGAGCTCCACTCGGAAGTTATGCTTCGGGGGAGGATCCCTTCGAGTGCGTGCCCCCCTCGGGGTCCGTTCGTAGGGTTTTTCCGCCCCTTTTTTCTCCACTGTCGCTTTGTGGATCCTCATAGGCTGAGGTCGGGTGGCTGTTCGTGGTCGGATAGGGGCAACAAGACCTTGCTTCTGTGTTACTCAATCATTTGCGGCAATATGTGCTAACGCTCGGCGGCGAATTTCTATGAACTTCTTCGGGTAAACCCTTAGCAGTGATTCACTAAAGAGCCCTGGTAGCATTCCTTTGACAAAAGCATGAACTATAATGGCCTCGTCAGTGGGTTTCAATCGAACCACTTGGATCTCGAACCTGTTCAGGTAGTCCTTCATGGATTCCCCCTGGTACTGCTTGTCATAAAAAAACATCGTAAGAAAGTCAGGCGGGGGCCTTGTTTACAAGGAACTGTTCCCTGAACAGTGTAGCAAACTGATCAAAGCTAGTGATGTGTTCGTCAGGAAGATTGATGAACCATTCGAGTGTCACGCCTTATAACGTGCTCATAAGCATCTTACAGTAGACAACGTCAGATCCCCCGGTGAGCATCATCTGGGTGTGGAATGTTGTAAGACGGGCTTTTGGGTCCTATACTCCTGTGAAGGAGACCTTCGGGCCTAGAGACGTTGTTGGTAACACGACACTCATGATTGCTCGCGAGAATGGCATGGGACGTGCCCTAAGTGGTACGGGTGGTGCACGTTCGTCCGCTACGCGTTCGCCTACCTGTTATAAGTCCCTTCGCAGTTCCTCATTGGCTCTGCGTAATTCTGCATTGTCCGCTCGGGAAGCCACTACTTCTGCTTGGAGAGCGCGCATCGTATCCTAAACCTGCTGCGTGGTCACATTATCCCCCCGGGGGGTGCCCTTCCCGCGGATCCGGCAGCTGCTCGTCTTGTACTTCTCATATTGCTGGTTAAGATTCCTTACGTAACTGTGAGTGGGACCTTATTTTAACGGGCCCCACGGTGGGCGCCAAATGTTCTCGCCGGTTGACTCTTACGGCTACTTTGGCCCTTCTATCCTTGTTTGCGAACTGTGCCTTCTCCGTCAAGAAACTTCTCACCTGCAAGGAAAAAGGGGCGCCCTAGCGGCTGTTTGCACTTCGACGCTCAAGTCAGTATTAGGGCAAAGAAACACCAAGTGTGTGTATTAGCTTCAGTCTTAAAAACTGCGTACCTTGCTAGGGTTCTTAGCACCCTTTATGTAGGTTGAAACTTGGTTTTATCTTTATCTTGTTGCCCTTGACTCGAGTTCCTTGGAAAGTGTTCTTGCGCCGCTATTCATAGAATCTTAGCGTATCTGGCACATGAACTTCCCTTAACTGGAATGCAACCAATCATAGAGTGGCCGCTTGGGTACCAACTTGTGCACCTAATCTCTAGCGCCATCTGCTTCGTGGGTGCCCTAAGTATTCACGTGCCATGCATGCAACTTTCTCTGGAAACCCTAATTCTGATGGGCCTTAACGCCTCCTAGGATTATCCACACGTGTTGCGCCTTTATGCGTCATACACAACACGTGCATGGATCCCTCAAGACTTCGGCTTCCCACATATCTCTTGTCTTTAACTGTTTATCTTATCTCGTGACTTCTCCCTCCACTGGCGAGGTCCGATATCGATCTCCAACATCGGGCCTAGGATAGGAACCTCAAAGACTGACCATCTCCCGGGTATGTGTCTAGGGCCCACTTCGCGTGGCTCCCTTCCATTACCATGTACTGATGCGCAATGTCTGAGGTCAGCCTCTGAGTCGATAACCGAGGACTGGTCGGGACATAAAACAATTTCAGTCTTAGAAACGACGTACCAGGGATCTCAAATCTCTTTTATAGATTGTTTTTAGGTTAACTTCTCTGTCCCACGAGGACCTTTCCTTAAGTGGAATTAGGGTTACTAGCAAGACATCTTGTTGCGTGTTGCACAATCTTACCGCAGCGGTTGCAAAGGACTTTCCTCTTCTGGAGTAAAAATCTTAACAGTATGGGCATCAAGGTACCAACTCATGCACCAGCGTTGCGGAGCCATTTGTTCTATAGGTGCCCTAATTATTCACGTGCCATGCTTGCAACTTTCCCTGGGAACCCTAACACTCATGGGCCTTGGCGCCTCCAGGGAATACTTACTTGTGCTAGACCTGAATGTACTATACACACCCCATGCATGAACCCTCCCGTGATTTAGGTCTTTCTTATATCTAGGTGTTAGCTCATTACTATTTCTGGGGCCCCGCTTACGTGGCCCATTATCGCAACCAGACCACTGATGTTCAACGTCCATGTCTGATACCGATGTCTGAGGTGTGACCAGTACAGTTAGAATTAAAGGCTTTAAACAAAAGGAGGGGTTGAATTGTTCAATGAAATATTTTCGAAAATATTGGACAAGAATAAAGATTAATGAAGAAGCACAAAAGAGTTGAGAAGGTTCGTTTATGTGTGAAACTCTTTGATAAATTTCAAACTGCATACTCGCCCGTTTCAGCTGAAATGTGTTGCGTTTTGTCCCGAATTCTGTTGGGATTCTTCCATAAGATTTCAACAAGAAATTATTTTTGGAAAATGTTCTAGAAACTGCTTGCACTTCAAAGAGTTGCGCTTTCCAGATTAGAGAAATTTTGCTTTAGGTTCTACAATTATTTTGAGTTCATGTTACGCTGAAAAGTTCTCCAAAACACGTACACAAGTACTTTCATATGTCATTTGTATCTTGTCATGGAGGCAAGTCCAGAAATAAAAAAACATAAAAAGATATAAGGAAGAAAATCTAGGACGTTCTGTTTTTCACAAAAACAAGTTTTCAAGTTTTGTTTATTCTCGGTCTGGGACATATTATGTCTTATTCTCGTTTCTGTGTGAAACTCTTTGATCATTCTCTAACTGAATACTCGCTTGTTTGAGCTGAAATTGTTCGCGTTTTGTCTCAAATTTTGTTGGGATTCTTCCATAAGATTTCAATAAGAAATTATTTTTGGAAAATGTTCCAGAAACTTGCACTCCAAGGCTCTCCGCTTTCTATATTAGTGAAATTTTTCTCTTGTTACTGCAATTTTATTATGAGTTCATATTGCGCTGAAAAGTTCTCAAAAACACTTACACAAGTACCTTCAAATGTCGTTTGTATCTAGTCAAGGAGTCATGTCGGAAAAGAAAACACAAAAAAATATATAAGGATGAAAAGGTAGGACGTTCTATTTTTCAGAAAAACACGTTTTCCAGTTATGTTTGCTCTCGGTCTGGGACTTATTAAGCCTTATTCCTCGAGTGTTTACATTTCAAATTTTTACCAGACATTCTTTATTGTGTGTATTGAGATGTGGATGAGATTTGAGCTTCAAATTCGTTCCATGATTTGCAATGAATTTTTTATTCATCATTGCCACGACTGAAAGGAAGGTTCGTTTTTGTGTGAAACTCTTTGATCATTTCCTAACTGAATACTCGTTCGTTTAAGCTGAAATGTGACGCGTTTTGTCCCAAATTTTGTTCGGATTCTTCCATAGGATTTGAACAAAAATTTATTTTTGGAAAATTTTCCAGAAACTTCTTGCACTCCAGGGCGCTTCGCTTTCCAGATTTGCAAAATTATCTCTAGTTTCTGTAATTTTATTCTGAGTTCATATTACGCTGAAAAGTTCTAAAAAATACTTACACAAGTACTTTCATATGTCGTTTGTAACCAATCATGGAGGCAGGTCCAAAAAAAAATAGAAAAATATATAAGGAAGAAAAGTCAGGACATTCTGTTTTTGAGAAAAACAGGTTTTCCAGTTTTGTTTGCTCTCGGTCTGTGACTTATTACGCCTTATTCATCATTGTCACAACTGAAAGGAAGGTTTGTTTCTAGGTGAAACTCTTTGATCATTTTCTAACTGAATACTTGTTCGTTTGACCTGAAATTTGTCGCGTTTTGTCCCGAATTCTATTGAGATTCTTCCATATGATTTCAACAAGAAATTATTTAGGGAAAATGTTCCAGAAACTTCTTGCACTCCAAGGCGCTTCGCTTTCCATATTAGCGAAATTTTTCTATAGTTACTACAATTTTATTACGAGTTCATATTACACTGGAAAGTTCTCGAAAACACTTACAAAAGTACTTTCATATGTCGTTTGTATCCAGTCAAGGAGGCATGTCGAAAAAGAAAACACAGCAAAAGATATAAGTAAGAAAAGTTAGGACGTTCTGTTTTTCAGAAAAATAGAGGTGTTCCAATTTTGTTTGCTCTCGGTCGGGGACTTATTAAGCCTTATTCCTCAGGTGTTTAGATTTGAAATTTTTACCATACATTCTTTATTGTGTGTATTGAGATGTGGTTGAGATTTGAGCCTAAAATTCGTTCCACATTATTTGCAATGAATTTTTTATTCATCATTTCCACGGTTGAAAGGAAAGTTCGTTTCTGTGTGAAACTCTTTGACCATTTTCTACTTGAATACTCGTCCGTTTGAGCTAAAATGTGACGCGTTTTGTCCCTTATTTTGTTGGGATTCTTCCATATGATTTCAACAAGAAATTATTTTTGGAAAATGTTTCAGAAACTTCTTGCACTCCAAAGCGCTCTACTTTTCAGATTAGCAAAATTTTGCTATAGTTTCTGCAATTTTATTATGAGTCCATGTTACGCTGAAAAGTTCTCAAAAACACGTACACAAGTACTTTCATATGTCGTTTGTATTCAGTCATGGAGGCAAGTCCAAAAATAAACCACAGAAAAATATAAGAAAGATAAGCCAGGACATTCTGTTTTTGAGAAAAACAAGTTTTCCTGTTTTGTTTGCTCTCGGTCTGGGACTTATTACGCCTTATTCCTTGGGTGTGTGATGAGAATAAAAAAGATGCTATTAATAGGAGGAATGGTCAAGGACCAAAATACTTGAAATTCTTCTTATTAGTAGATGGAGCCCCAAGCCCAAGAAGCCCAAGTCCATCCCATGAGGGGCAAGGCCAAGCATTAAATAAATGAGCATCTTTGGATGTCTCTATTTGTAATTTCTTTTTGTGTAGTTTTTAGTAGAACTTTAAAAGGAAGGTGTAGATATGAAAATAAGGGGTGTATAAAGATAGGTCACACCTTCCATGTGACATAAAGAGTAGGTGTAGGTGTAGTTTTTAGGAGGTGCCAAAGTAGAAAAAAGTCACACCTCCCATGTGACTTGTTTTGGCTCCAAATTTGAATTACATTTAGGAAGGAAATCTGAATTTGTTTAGCTCTTCATTTCAGCACTCTTATACTATAAATAGAGAGGCTAGGCTCTTGTATAATTCAAATTTTGATAATTGATGAAAAGAAACTCTACTCAAATTGAGAGAGAACTTTGTGAGATTTGATCTCCTTTCGTAGTCTCATCTTGTGTGCTTTTTGGAGGGCTACAAGTGGCGGCAACCATACACTCATCTTGGAGCTTCCATCACCAAGTGGCATGTTCATCTCCAACTTCATTCCAACCGATCTTCATCCATCTAAGTTTTCTTCCTTTCATCTCCATTTCCATTTCCAATCGGTAGTTTAGCTTGTTTCTCAATTTCTATCGTTTATTTTTGTTCTATGTGTTGTCTTAAGTTTCTATTCGGTGCATCTTGTTCCTTTGTTGATTTCAATCGGTAGAATTCATTCCGTATTCAATTCTGCACTTATAGCTTCTTCTTGATTTTGTATTTGTTTTCTATTCCTTGTGCTGTTATGGATTCAAGGTGGAATGACACTCAATCTTGAGTTTGGTTCATCTATTAAAAGGCTTTGTACTTCAATGATGATTCCTTAAGTTCCTCCACTTGTTCCTCTTTGTTTGTCCTTGTCTTTAACTCCTAATTGTGTCTATATTGTTGTGTTCATATGCTGAATAGTGTCTATGTTTCAATGAAACACATATCATGTGGTATCTAGAGCTTAGGTTGTGTGCAAAAGTTTTTTGAGTTGCTGGACACTTTAATTTCTGTTTTTGTGTAAGTGATTCTGTTTTTGCTTTATTTTGAGTATTTCTTGCTATTTTAATTGTTTTTAGTTCATTGTGTTTGAGTCATTTTAATTTTTGAATCCATACATGTTTTGTCAAGTCATGTTTCTCCTAATATGTCAACAATTTCGTGCAGTACTTTTCTTGTAATTTTAGTTTCTTGATTTTGTTTTCTTATTTGAGTACAGTTTTGTGTTTATGTTTTTTGATCCTTTGGTTCATTTTCTTTTTAGTTTGAGTTCATGCTTGTGAATTAAATCTATACAAGTTCTTATACATCATTTCTATTGTGTCTTTGTAGTTTCTTTAATTCTGTTTTTCATTCCAGTATAGGTTCTTCTGTTTTTCTTAAACACATGATGACTGTTTCGTTTATCAAAATTTCTGTGGTTATTGGAAAATTCTGAAATTATGGATTTAAGTAGTTTGAGGTGTTATAAAAGATTGAAAAAAATAAGTATAGAAAAATTCATTATACAAAAAAAATGATAAATGAAATAGGTACAGTGTGCAATACTGGCACGGAAAATACAATAAAGTGGCAGTGATTTTAGAAAATTTATCACAATTAATTGGCTTACTGTTTTTGAGTGATTCCAGTGCCAATTTTTAGATAACATATTGAATTTACAGTGGTTTAATTTTCAGATTCCAGTTTGCATTATACAGTTCCAGTTAAATTTTTTAAGTCACGCTACAAAAATTCCAGTAGCACTGTTTTGGTTTTTCTCATCTATTCTAGTACTCTTCCTTAGGATTCTTTGGTGTGCTAACCTTTCTTTGTGTGCCTTATTTTTCTTGATTGTCTTTATTTCATATTGTATTCCAGTTTTGTCATCTCTTTTGCATTCTGTTTTGGTTTAGCTTATACCTTTTCTTGTTTGTCTTTCTTGTTTCCTTTAGTTTTGTGGTGAATTGTTCTTGATTAAGTGTGGTTTGCTTTGGCCTATTTCACTTGAAGCTCATCCAATCCACAAGAGAGGCTTGGTTAAGGAACGAAAAATTTCTTGGAGTGGTTTAAGTACATTTTGTTGACCTTTTACAGCAAGCTTTCTTTTGCTTTATTTTGCTAACAAGTTTTCTTTAATTGTGTGTTCTTGGTGTTTTGTGTTTATTTGTTGCTATGGATCATATTTGAAGTGGTGCATCTTCCAAACCTAAATATCACAAAACTCATCTCTTGGAAGAACTTGTGGAGGTTAGGAAGCAAATTGTCCATAATGTTGACAAAATTAGCCAACTTGCCAAATGATTGCAAAGATTAGAAGACACTAAAGCATGGCAAAAACATCAAGATGTGGACAAATGGAGTATGCACCATTTTGCCAAAAAGCGTTCTCAAAATCACCCAACATCACAAGATTCTTTTAATTTTGTAAAGTTACCTAGTTTTCATGGGTCGAATGACTCTTCTTTGTATTTAGATTGGGAAGCTAAGGTTGAACATATCTTTAATGTGTATAAGGTCACCGAGAACCAAAAGGTTAGGTTAGCTTCCTTAGTTTTTTTATACTATGCCAAACATTGGTGGCAAAGAACTCTCATGGATATTGGTTATAACAAGAAACCGCCCGTGGTTTCTTGGTGTGATTTAAAGACATGCATGCGCGCGAGGTTTGTTCCTCCTCCTTCTAGGAAGGAACACTTGTTGAAGTTCCAAAGGCTTCCTCAAGGACATAGGATGGTAGATGAATACTTTAAAAATTTTGAAACAACTTTAACTAAAATGAATATGCATGCTAATGAAGAGTCAAAGATAAAATGGTTTGTAAGTGGTTTAAGAAGAGAGATTAAATATTTTGTCAAATTACATGAGTACTCTTCTTTAAAGAAAGTGGTTCACCTAGCCATCAAGGTGGAATCACACCTTTTAAAAACAACTTTCAAAAATACTCATAATGATGGTGTCTACAAATCTTCTAGCAAGGATGCACACAACATTTCTCCAAAAACTTCTCTTTCCAATTTTTCAAACCAACCCACTTCTAAACCCAAAGTTTCTACACAAAATCCTTCTACCCCTAAGTCATCCACCAAAACTTCAAAAACCAAATGTTTTAAATGTTTAAGTTTTGGGCACTTTGCTGCCAATTGTCCACAAAAACGAACCACATTGTTAAAAGAGGTACAACAAGACCACCTTAAAACAAAAAATGAAAAATGAAAGAGAAAAAGAAGGACACGATAAATTAGGTCTCATTCCTTTACCTCCAAGGTGTTTTCCTTCCTTATCTTTTTCATTTCCTAAACATTCTAAGTACTTGACATTTTTGTTTAGGAAGTTTAGGGATGTTATTCCAAACCCTCCTAAAGGTTCTCATATTTTAAGAGGCTTTTTTACTAAATATTTCATCCAAAATCTTCTTTCCAGACATGTCTTGTAGCTAGAATTCAACCATCTCATCTCCTTAGACTTAATGCAAATAATTTTGCTTCACCTATAGATGCTTCAACTAATATGCACAAACTTACTCTGTTATTTTTAGGCATACTGAATTCATGGACGAATTCTCTCCAACTTGGGGAGTATGATGAGAATAAAAAAGATGCTATTAATAGGAGGAATGGTCAAGAACCAAAATACTTGAAATTCTTCTTATTAGTATATGGAGGCCCAAGCCCAAAGCCCAAGCCCAAGAAGTCCAAGTCCATCCCATGAGGGGCAAGGCCAAGCATTAAATAAATGAGCATCTTTGGATGTCTCTATTTGTAATTTCCTTTTGTGTAGTTTTTAGTAGAATTTTAAAAGGAAGGTGTAGATATTAAAATAAGGGGTGCCAATGTATAAAGATAGGTCACACCTTCCATGTGACATAAAGAGTAGGTGTAGGTGTAGTTTTTAGGAGGTGCCAAAGTAGAAAAAGGTCACACCTCCCATGTGACTTGTTTT
>Ga0123342_1006462_pt1 | contig 16227 bp, 8 predicted proteins | sample Turbeawhitnodule_FD_89960 | JGI IMG/M metagenome (GOLD analysis project Ga0123342, IMG submission 89960) | Root nodule microbial communities of legume samples collected from Mexico - Turtle bean Mexico white nodule | ecosystem: Host-associated > Plants > Roots > Nodule | place: Mexico: Nepantla... | reverse complement strand
TCTTTCCTCTAAATCAATCTATCTCCTGCCGGCGCTAAAAAGGGAGAGAGTCGTTCCAAGGCCTGTGGATCAGGTCCCGGGTTCAACCATACTGCGAATTCTCAAATGTTGGGTAAAGAGGAGTGTTTGAGCTTCATTGAAAAGAAAAAAATAAATAGAATTTTGAAATTAATCGGCCCAATATTCCAATAAATATCGATTAAACATGTAGGTCAAAAGAAAAGAAAAACCACTGACAAATTATCCATAAAATTATCCTTGACGTGGAGAAAAGGGAGTTAATAGAATAATTCACAAAAGTTAAACTTACGTTAAAAGGGTGGAGTGAACTTAACAATACTCGAATGAAATTGTAAATGTTGTTAATTTTTTGTTCTCAGTGCAAGCATAAAGCGATGATGAAAAGCAAAAGAAAGAGAAAAATAATAAAAGAGAAAGTAAAGAAAAAGTTGAATTGACACTAAAGTCAAAGGAATATAGTACCTATATACATAGTGTGTACACTAGTTTGGATTAAAAAACCAATCACCAAATTTCCAACTAAAAAATAGAAGAAGAAGGAATAAAGAAGGAAAGTGGCATGGTTGAATTTAGAACACAAAATAAAAAGGAATTTGATTCTTGCAGGCAAACAAAATATTCATCACTTTTTGGAATACTTTGTTCTGTTTCTCAAACGCGTTAATTAAAGTGCCACCGATTTTCTTACCAACAAACGCGCCAACTCACTTCAGAAAAATACGCAGATTTTTTATTGTTATTTTGTGACTTTTTTTCATGAAAATTCAATATATTTTATAAAGTTTATTTATGGTTAAACACTGCATTAATTATTTTTTCTGAAATGTATTTCATTAATTAAGATGTTTTTACTAAAGTGTTAATAAATATTGTGAATCGAATAACAAATTTTTTTCTACGCTAATTTAATTTATCTTGAATTCCTTCTTTAAATGCGTTAAGGATAATTTAAGAAATACAAGTTACTGATTAATTTTATGCTTTTAAATAATTTTTTAAAAGGTATAAATTAGTTAATAAAGAAAGTACAGCAAAATAATTTTCAAAACAATGGATTCTGAATTTTTTTTATCACTGTAAAATCTAAAGTTAACCAAAAAGCTTAATCTTCTGATATGATCACAATTACTACAAAATAAACTCGCTAAACTAGCTTATTAATAACACACCCCTGTACAATTTTTGCAGCCAAAATAAAAATATTGAATAAAAGGAAAAAAAAAAAAGTTACATGGACAAGCTTCTCCGGTTAAACCGGTGGCCGAGCCGAGTCAACGGCCGTCCGCGGCATAATCGGCGCGGTGGAAGACGACGACGTTCCTTCAACGTCGTTATTCCGCACCCTGGGGGACCTAATAGACAGCGCCCTTGCGAAAAACGGCGCAGCTATCGAGAAAATCCACCGGTCCGATTTCAAACTCCGGTCCAACCGCCTTGACTGTTTCCCCCTACTACTCCCTTCTCCGGTTCGGTAACCCTGCCTCGAACTACCTTCTCTCGGTAACACGATCAAGCTACTTGCACGATGCAATTGCCGGTTTATTACCTGCTTGCGAACCTCCAAAGGAAGTCTCAGAGTGAACCGGTCAGTGTTTTCGCCCGGTTGAACGATCGAGTGGCCGGTGGAATGCGACTTCGAGAACCGGCGAAGCCGGTTCGACCGCGATCCACGTGTGCGGTTCCGGTTCAGCGTTTTTTCCAGAGAAAGAACTTCCGGTTCGGTTAAGAAACGGTCAGAATCCGCGTTTTGCTGCTCTGGCGCGGCTTCGACTGCGTCGTTTTGGGCTTCAACGTCTGGCGTTAACGATTGAGGATCGGGAACAGCGTCGGCGCCGTTGTTGGCGTCAGAATCCATGGATTCTGTTGGTACGAGGTTGGCGCGGCACACGGGACACGTGGTGTGGGAGCTCAACCACTCGTCTATGCACTCGGGGTGGAAAACGTGGTCGCACTTGGGGATCAAACGCAGCGTTTCGGTATCCTCAAACTCGCACAAACACACCGCGCATTCCAAGTCTTCTTTTCCGATCTTGTGGATCTTGACCTCGGAGTATTCGAGGGTGGGGAAGGTTTGGATGACGGCGGGGTCAAGGCCACGCGCGACTCTTCTGGAGCGTGCGGAGGTGAGAGGCCTAACGCTGTTGGAAGGCGCATCGGCGCAGTGGCGTACGTAGATGGAGAAAACGGCCATGACGAAAAGCGCCGCCACTAGTATGACGATGATTGCGGCTAGGGAGGGGTTGAAGCGGTTTAGGTTTGGGTCGGTGTTTTGATCGGACTGGGGCTGGCCCTGCGCGACGGCGATTGGAATTGACGGCAGCAGGAGGAGTAGGAATAGGGTTGCGTGATGATGGTGTTTCTTCATTTTGTGGAATGAAGAGTGAGAGAAAGTGTGTGTTGTTATGTTATTTAAAAGAGAGTGTTCTTGGTCAGAGTGCAAACGTGCTACAGCTAGCATTGGAAGCTTCCACTGAAAGTGGAGAAAATATTGCTTCCTTCAACACACAAAACAAACATTTCATGATTTCACTGTAAATATTCAATTTCTTCTAAAACTATAAAGGATTTAGCATGATTTTAGCAAGATCATTCAAAAAAAATTCTTTATTTATAAAATTAATTATTAATAAAAACTTCCCTCCTATTAGTTACAGTAAAATATTTTTCATAAAACATGTCTTATTGTTTTCGAAATAAATTAATTTATGTAATAAACAAAAATTTGGACATTGGTTTACTCGTATTACTTGAGGGATTTATTCACTGTGTGATTGATTATAGCCAAACATATAATAATACGAACCATTTTCCAAATAATAATTTTACCAAATTTCGATAATATATTGCAGAAAAAAAGGAAAAAAATGAAGCCTAAATTCTCTGTATTTGTTTTCTGGTTAATTATAGACAAAAACTGGTCATCCGTTAGTTACATGACCAAATCCATGGAAATTCAATAAAAAATAATAATTAAATGGTTTAATTTCCACATTTTTTTAGTGTAGATTTTACAGTCGTTATGTAAAAATAAAATCTACATTTTATAACAAATGATTTTAATTATTTCTTAGAGATTCTATAAAAACTGAGATTAGTATTTGTTTGGTTAGAAATTACGAATTATACAAAACACTGTTTTGTTTTTGTGTTTGAAAGTTAGTTGTGGTAGAAGCTACACAAAAAAACTTCTCAAAATAATTAAAGAACTTATTATTTTACATTAAAAAAAAAATACGTTTCAGGAATAATAATAATAATACAATTAAAAACTAAATAAAATAGAAAAATAATTCCTATTGAAATGATGAGTATGATTAGCAGTGATAAAAAATGCATGTTTCATTCAACTTATTAAAAATATTTATTTGCAGTAACTTCACATTTTTTTTTTATAAAAAACAATTTAAGTGGAACAAGAATTTACAAGGAAAATTAAATTATTTTTTAATCCAAAGAAGGATTGGGGTAGCACTTAAGAGTCTCCGATTTAGCCCAATTCGAGGGGAATTAAAAAAAACATAAAGCCCAATAATAAAAAAAAAACATGCCGCGAAGTTTGACCAAATCTAGTACAAGTTGAATCGAGTATAAATTTGCATTAATAATTTCTTTTATATGGTTTCAGATTCAATAAACATATAAATATTTTATGATGCAACATATTAATATTTTGAAAATACTGATAATTTTTTTTTGTTTAAATGAGATTTTTTAAAGGCAAAAGAAAGTAAACTTTGACTAGTTCTTCTTGCAGTTGAGTGTGGAAGCCATAGTCAACAGTTGAACTATCATTAGTCAACATCTATTTTTTCAAAGAAATTTTCCTTCATTACAGGTGGGTGTTTTAACTATGGTTACTTCTCCAACATCGTTGACCAATATTGGTTAATCACAGTATTTTTTTATTTTTTTTTTTTTTACTCAATAGCAAATAAAAGGAAAAAAAAAGAGAGAATAAGTTAAGAAGTGTGTTTATTGGTTTGAGAAGAAGGTATAATGAAAAATCAAGAAAAAATTATTATTTTTAAAAATAATAAATTAATTAAAATTAAGTAATTGTATAATTAGAAAGTTACTTATATATTTGTTGTGAAAATAGAGATATAATTTTAAAAATTTCAAAAAAAAAAATCACTTTCTATTTTTTTCTCTTGGGTTAGTAGAAAATAAATATAGAAGACCCAATGAAATTAACACATTTTTTTAATCAAATTTTCTATAGAAAGGATTATTTTTTTTCTGCTTAATTTCATCCATAAGTCATTTCCCTTTAAACAAATATATATTCTTACTATAATATACACAAATCTATCTCCAAGAAACTCTCCGATTAAATTTTTTTTTTTGAGTTTTTGTTAAAGACTTTGTCCAAAATCCTTGCTTATTTTTTTATTGGTTTGGTCTAGCTTTGAATATGAGATAAACTATGATGGCTTAGACTTTGTTTTTTGAACTTTGAATATATTTTTTTAATACAAAAAACTCATAAAGTTTGAATAAAGGATGTAGGTGATGCAATTAGAGGAAGATAAAATAATTGCATAACTTCTAGAAGGATGGTTATTTCAAATTAGAATAAATAATGCATTTTCAATGTTTTAACTAACTATATATGTACAGTGCAGTTCGATCCAATCTAAGAATTAACTACCCTGGAAAAAGTCAATGTTTTTTCTAATAAATAAATTGTTAGATGTCATTGATAAGATTTTGAAGCATATTAGTTTTTTTTCTTATTATTAAATAAAACCCATTAAATCTATCATTTAAGTATTGTATTTATATTTATTTAATTACTTTATATTAAATTTTATCTTTATATTTAAATACTAGCTCTTGGCACAACTCTGTCACATACCTTCACTGTTTCTTCCAAGTTACTGACAAGTTCATAATTGTTATGTTTTGTTGTTTGTTGTGTTTTGCATTCTTTCATTGAAAGTTGGCAGTTGCATTCTTATCAGCATTATTGTTGTAAGATTCTTGATTTATTGTACAACAATTTAATTCTTAGATTGTTGTTGTAATTCTGAGACTAAAATAATAATTAGAAATGAGTTTGAAAGGTTATAGAACCATGTTTTTAGGTTCATTGATATTGTTTAAAAGTTACCACTGTCAAAATTTGAATAACTGATATTAGAAATTCCAAAATCTCAAATCAAAATGTTAGAAAAATTTACTAAAATGGTGGAACTCATTTTGAGTATTATACAAAAATGGATAATTACAGAAAGAAAATATAAAAAAAAACATTTTAAGTCAAAGTTGTCAATGATACATGCAATATCAATTAAATCCATTAATCTACCACAATATCAATTATATATGTGTTGTCTAAATAGGAGGAAAAAATATTATAAACAAGAATATTAGGGAAAGTTTACATTACATTTACGATTTTGTTTGAACTTTACATTAGAAGGAGAAAATAATGTATCTCACAGATTTTTTTTCAATTTTTTTTTCGTGGATACAACAATTGAAAAATATTGAAGTAGAACAAAGAATGAGTACAAAGGCTACAAACCTCCTTTGCTCTTATATTATATAACAAATATTGTGCCTGAATTGAATATAATTTAACATAATTATTTCAATTTTTATTGGCGAGTCAAATCCTCATATACGAAATGTGACATTTTTTTTTTCAGTGTACAGAAAACTATCACGCGCTACACTTTGTTTCACTTATTTTTTCTCAGTTTTATAACAAAAAGTCGTCTTCACTGTTGGTAACTTTGGAAGAAGTTGTATTCAGCATTGACAACTTTGCATGGGCACCAAATGAAAAAGTTTGACATACTATTGACAACTTTTATTCAAAGATCGTGCACTAGCTTTATTTACTCAAACAATATTTTATTTCTCACATCACATGTCTAGCCCACACTAATTGTTACTTTGCTCGAGACTTTTTCCTCACATAGTTACAACAATTTTCACTTTGGTCATATAGATACAATAATAACAATGCTCAGAGATTCTAATGTTTCACAATCCCTATTTAATAGACTCATACTCCCTTCGTATTCAACTACGCTCACCTTCATGTTTCGTCATTCTTTTTTAAGTGCTTAAGTATGTCAATTTATTTCCAAAAATAATTTCTCTTTACATATTAATATAATTTTACAAAAGATAGTTGAAATAATGTAATATGATTTCTATTCTTATTTGAACAATTGAGACTCAATATAAATAATTATTTAACAATATAATTTTACGTCAGTTTTAGTTATAATTGGCATAGAAAGGAAAAATATTGTAGTTTTTTTAATTTAGTTGGAAAATGGAGTTTTAAACTTTCCATGCCAATGTTGAATTTTATCGTTACCTTATATCAATCCTCTGTGTAAGAATATTTTTTGGAGTTATTTATGATTCACAGAGAGCGTTATTTTTTATAATGGGTCAGTTAAATTTAGTTGTAATTTTTTTAATTATTTTTCATTCATCCAAATTATGGAAATATATAACATCCTTTCTATTTCAATATTTTATATTTTTTTTTTTTAGTTTTTTTCTCAAAAACACATTCTTTTAAACTTGACAATGACATCAAAAAAAAAAAAATAACACTTCCTAAACTTTAAATTCTAAACAATACACCTTATCACAAGATAGGAAGGTCTAGGTTAATTTTTTTCAAAAATCCCCAAAAGAAAAAATAATGTAATTATATGCTTAAATTTTTAACGTGTCTTGAAATATTTATTATTTAAAATATTAAATATTTTTACTATATGTTTATTTATTAATATTTTATATAAATACTTAAAATCAAATTTACAATTTACATTTTAACTTCTTTAACAGTTTTATTAAATAAAACTATTTTATCATAATATTAATGCATTCTATATTTTATCTTAAATGAACATCACTTTAAAAGATAAAAAAACATAAGGCGTAAAAAATAATATGCTTGGACTATAATATAAGGAATAATAATATATTATTACTTTCTAACAAAATTAGTCGTGTTTCTTTTTAATCTAGAAATTAATCTGATGACACGACTCTCTTCCTAATTTTTCACTACTCTGTTGGGCCCAACAGAAATCACAGCTTTAAACTGACCAAAGAACGGGAATTTCTTCCTGCATCTCCTTGCATTACTATCTGCACCTTCATGGGGTTTTTTGAACCTCTATACTTCAAAAATATCCAAATTATTCTGATATTTTTTTATTGAATATTCAGAATATTTTTCGGATCATAGAATCTGAAGGTTACATTTTTTATTTATTTTAAAATATTAAATCAAGAATATAAATTGTATTTTAATTTGTACAATTCAAATAAAAAATTTATATTTTAAATCCAGAATAATTTTTTTTATATTTTTTAAAATATAGACGTGCAGGAGGAAATTATGAGGGTGTGTGAAGAAATCCCACCAAAGAACTCATGAATTGATCCAAACTATTGGGTTTTGCCCAACTTCAAAACGAAGAGTCTTAATATTTTAGGGGATTTCTTTTTGCATCTCCATAGTTTACTCTTACACCCATTGAGGCGTAAAAGACAAAATTAACCGTAGACATATACCCTTCCCACCTTGGTTGTTTTCTCTTCCGGACGTGATCCATAAAAATTTCAGATGGTAGAACTTAAAATTATATTTTGGAAAAAGTACCTTACGCATTGTGTAATTTAAATGACTTCCAGATAACACAACTAAGGATGAAAATTTGGGGCGAGTTGTGTGGGTTGATCCATAGCCTGATAAGAATAAACGCGAAACAAATTGCTTATATTAACCCATGGACTCAGTTAAACTCGCATAACTTGTAGTCTATGCAAGCTAGTTACATGATGGGTCGAGTCAGGCCGCATAATATTTTATTCATTCAATTGAAGGTTGCATCCAATGTTATTAAAATAGAAGAAAAAAAAAATACTTTTGAAGTCCGTACAAGATCCAGGTAATTATTGTATACTTTCAGTAGGTTAAACAATATTTTACTTTTACATTTTCTTGTCCATAAAACATATAACTTTAACGTATTTATTTGATGTAGATGTTAATATTTTGTTTATTTAGCTCATTTAAATTTTATTATCAAATATATTTATATGGCTATTATTTAAAAAAAAAACTTATACACAATAGTACGTAAATCCACATATAAACTTTTATGTAACCAACTAAATCAACCTACAATTCTTATGCGGGATGAACCAACCTTATTTTTTTATGAGTAAATACGGGATGAGACAAAATGAGACAAGTCATGAGGACATCTCAAAACATAAATCTTCTTATAATATTAACATCTCTAAGCATAATTCTTCCTATAATAAGGGATAAAGTAAAAATTTTAGAATTTATAAAGGTGTTGGAGGAAAGCATGTGTGGTATGATCCATTTTTCGTATATTTTAATTGAAGTTATGTTTTTGTGCTGGACTTTAATTAGTTAAGAAACCCTAGTTTATCCACAAGCCAAAAAAAGAAAAGAAAAATGAAGAAAAAGTTTTCATTGTCAACTTTATTATGGGACCCAAAAAATCAAACATGCAAGATGAACAAAGGGACAAGAATATAAAAAAGTGTCCTCTAGACCACTTTTATTTAGCTAGCTTCTATGCATTTTGGAATTTAGTTTAGATTCAAAGCAACAATTATCATCTTAATCGTCATAATGCTCATCAGAAATTAGTAAATGGAAATGACCCAACCCTAGCCGTTTTACTCATTTTCTTTCAAATCTCATCCACACATAAGATACATACTTTAAAAATTTGTATTTAGCATAATACGTAATAACATTTTGTTATGGAAGTATGTTTGTAACAATGTAATTAAAATTAATTACAATTTCAATTCAACAAACACAATACTCACATTAAACGGAAATTATATATATATAATTTGACACATTATTAAAATTTATTACAGTCTGACAAAATTATTTATGTCAACAGTGTTAATAGTTATGATGTCAAAACCAATATTTTTAAATACTTAATAATAACTTTGAACTGGTCAGTAGAAATTGTTTGTGTTAATAATATTTCAAAATATATTAATTTCAATATTCTTAATACGTGCAGCATCTCGTTTATTATACATTTAAATAATTCTTATTTGAAAATTAATGATACTTTGTTTAATTAGTTTTTTTTTATAGTTTAATCATGAAAGCTATTCAAATAAATTAAAAGGAAAAACAATTAACGACTTACGCTATTGACACTTTTAATTTTTATTTTAAATTAGTATATAATCTAATAAATTTCATAAATTCACTTTTAAAAATCACTTCAAATAATATCTATATATGTGAATGAGGTAAAATTAATCCGCCAATTCAATCCATCTAATCCAAATACATTCAATTATGTAAGTTGCATCATTAAATTAAGTTGAATTAGATTTTTTTTTCCAATTCAATTAGAATCAAAATTAATAGTGAGTTATACATTTTTCCCATATATATATATATATATATATATATATATATATATATATATATATATATATATATTGTACTGTATTGTCTGATTATCTAATGAATAAACAAACTTCAAAGAGAAAGGTAATGGAATTTTAAATTTCAATATATATCCCTTACTCGAACCAAGATCTAACTTATTAAACATAAACAAATATAATTACAAATACTTTTGTCAAGATCGAAGACAAAAAAACCCAAAAGATCCAAGATAAAAAATACCAATTGTAATGAAAAAATCGAATTTGTAGGAAAAAAAATCAAACAAATAGTTTCATTAACAAATTATAATATTTTAGAAAGAATAATATTGAATCGCAATTGGTAGATCATTTTGGTAATAGCTTATTTTATATGTATTATCAATATTCTCTTATTACTTTTTTTATCACATCAATATTTTTATTATTTTTTTATTTTTGTTATCAGCAATAAAAATAAATAAATGGAACCACTTCAGCGGTGGTTCAACCCTTATACAAAAATCAACATCTAACAAATACCACCAAACTAACTAACAAAAGCCTTATCCGTTAAAAAAACCTGGAAAAAAAAAAAACTTCAAGAAATCATCCTCATACACACCACCAAAGGTTCCAAACACCAATTAGAGTAGGAAAAAGAAGCAGAACAAATTTTTACCGACATCCAAGATCAAACATTTACTTGCACCAAAGCAAACACTTCAGATCAATATTCTTATTATAATTTTAGCATTTATATATTTTAATTATAGATAAATATATGTATTACTATTATTATTTTATATGATTTATTTATCATATCTATGTCAATATACTATAGAGATACTATTTAATATGTTATTTAATCTATAATAATATATAAGGTGATATGGGTATATATATAAAAGAAATTAATATATTTTTATTAAATATGACATTGTTTAATGTATTTTTAATTGAATTATACATTTATTTAAAAATCTACCTTTAAGAGAATGTTTTTCATAAACCACTCAGTTATTTATAGATAGTGAAGTGAATGTGAATCATTGTTGATCATCTCAGCAGTTGGATTAACTCTTCATCAACGATTACAAGTGTCATCATGGTAAAGAAATGATTGATTTTCAGATTAACACCTCCTCTTATACTCTTCGCAACTAACTCGTGTATCTCTATACCAACCAGCAATCTTGGCAACCTTACCATGAAGATTACATAGTGCAAAACCTTAATTTACCACTACACTTAATTAGCAAGTAATATACGATAAATATCCTTTATAATATAATTATCAACACTTGAACTCTATTGGATCAACCTTAATCATCTAGAAGTTTCAAGACAATCTCTATACTCGTCCAAAAGTAAAAGATAATAAAAGTCTAATTTTAGATTCGTATTCCAACCTCAAATCAATACTAATTTAAACATCGAAATATAATTGCAGGTATCTTTACCAAGATCTAAACGACACTTAAAGACTAAGAAATTGATGATCGTGAACTAAAAACTGATAAGCCAAATACCGAAAAGAAGATGAGATATCTGACTTTGTAAACAAATATTATATAGAGATACTATTTTATAACATGATATGATTATATATTGTTCTCGAATGGGTGTTGGGGTCTGGAGAATGATTTCTCTTCCACTCTATTCGGTCGGTCGATGTCGCCACAAACTTTCTGCTTCACCTTCCTCCTCTTGGTTGTCTAGTCTCACAGGTTGAGATGGTGTCTGCAGAAGGCACTCCAACGCTCAAGTCAGTCAGGATGTCGACACTCGCGTGTTAGAGTACTTTAGATAATGACGTACCTGGTTCTTGGAGTTTGTGCTATTTATATTACCTTAATGAGCCTTCGTTGGTGGACCGGATTAGGAGGTTGGTTTATGTTTAGGGTTGTGTTAAACAACCCTTAATTATGGTTTAACCTTGCTGACTTAGTCAACCCAGGACTCGCCGTCATGGATCGGTGTCTCACATGACCTTTTCATCATGGTTAGGTAGTTAGAGGGTTCGAGTGTTGACCGACTCATTGGATCGTCCGGTCGTGCCAGTACATATATATATATATATATATATATAAAATATTTAAAATATTTTTATTAAATATGATATTGTTTAATTTGTTTTTGATTGGATAATATTTTTCTCTCTCAAAATCTACCTTTAAATTAAAAGTTTATTTCACATGTATTATATTTAAAATAATTTATGTTAATTTAAAACTATTTTTATATATTTTTTATATGATAAAAATTGATTTATTTTTTTAATATTAAAATATGAATATTTGCATCACTTTATTATTATTATTAAATTTTTATAATTTTTATTATAAATAATTAAGATGATATGAAATTATAATTTCACAGTTGAAATAAAAAATTTATTTTTTTACCTGTTAGTATTTCAATACTTAGTAAAAAGTTATCTAAATATAACTTGATCTTTATTTTCCATATTCTATACTTATAACTTTTATGTGAGAATTAAGAATAACTTTTAAAAACCAGTTTTAGAATAATTTAATTTGACATGGTATTTAGGGTTTATGTGGTTGAATGAATACCTTGATAATTGGGCTTGGTAATGTTCTGAAACAAGCATGTCTGTGTTGTGGAGGATGAACGAGCCTGTGAGAGTGGTGGAAAGTGTTAATTATCATGTTTCTTTGTTTGTCTTATTCTTTGGAAACCGCTTTAAGCTTTGGGGAAGTGGTTTTTCATTGGAAGCCGTTGTTTTGAGGGTTTTGGGTACTGTGTGGTACTGTAGAGTGATGTATGGTGACAGAAGAAGAGACACGTGTACGATTCAGATGAGTCCACATTTTGGTGCGATTCCAAACACATGATGACAAAGTCCTTTACGTCCAATCCAAATCACCTCAACCATCTCTCTCCTCAATAAATTCAACCATACACGTATGCATGTAACCCTTCCTACATATTCTAGGGTTTTGTTTTCGATCTTCATTCTCTATATTATTATATACCCAAACCTTTGCTTCTCCCTGCCCAATACCACCTATATAATAATATGCTATACACGTGGTTTAGTTCAATGAATTAGGTATCAAATGTCTAATTAACTTAAGTACAAATAATGATATTTTATACTAAATGATACTAAAAAAATTATTAAATATAATTTTTTTTAAATTAGTCAATTAAATTAAATAATATTTTAAAAAATAAAAAAATATTAATATCTAAAGTAATTTTTATTATGAATAAAAATTATAAATACTTTTTAAATTAATATATAAATTAATTATCAAGATTTTAGTTATTAATATTTTAAATTATAAATTAGTTAATAATATTAATAAAGACTAATTTAGAATATATAATAGTAAATAGTTAAAACTTTGATAGTTAATGATTAATACTAATTTAAAAACTATTTTATAAATTTTTATTAATAATATAAATTATTTAAAATATTTTTTAGTATTTTTTTTTATAAAAAGCTTTCATGTTAAGTATCATTATGCTACTTGACATTTCAGCTAGACTCACATCTCAAATAACAACAATAATTTGTCATCACATGAAAAAAGTATTATTAAAAAAGGAAAAAGAAAAAAAATACAAAAATATAGAGGGACTAAACCAAAACCCATATACTAACAAAAACGATACATAGGTAGATTATACCTATTAATAAAAAATTCTAAGAATAGACTAGATTGAAGCATATTATACCAATGAAAGGATTCTCTATGAATAAATAATAAATTAGCCAACTTATCAGGACACGCATTCTATTCATAAAAATATGAATAACATTAAACTTGATTTTTCCACGGTAATTAAGATAAATATTCTATCGATTACTAAAGATACCAAAAATATTTGTAAGATTAGAATGTTAAGACATTATTTGTGATTTGTTCTCTTACTTTCTATGATTTTGTATACTATTGGAACGTCTGTGTGTAAGTGAAAAGCAACAAACCTACATACGAAGTACTAAGAGTGATGGATAACGGAAGAGAGTAAGTATATAGTGTTGAAAGGAATTGAGGAATTGATATATGAATGAATAATTAAGGGTTTAGAAGAGTGGAGAAAGGTTCCTTTCAGGTGCAGGATCGGCAAAAAGGGCATTGAGAAGAGTTTGATTGGAGGTGAATGGAAATTTCACTGTGAGAATCATAATAATTATTATGCAAAGGTACTTTGGATGGTGACGTAAAGAAGGGTAGGTGAGGATTGTGGGCGCTACAACAATTTTCGCCACCTTAAACAAATGCAATTTCATTTTGCCTCTACATTTCGGTATACATTTTTCGAACAACATTTTACCTTTTCTTATTCGTTTTCTTACCTTTTAACACTCTCTTATGCTTATTCATGTTTCTCAGATTCTGGATTCAATAAAACATATAGGCATTCGAAGCAAGGTGTGCAAATTCCCAACCACTATGCTTTTGGAAATAATTCACTTTTTGTGTCCTAAAAAAACCACTCAAATGCTTTTTTCTTAGTGCAGTTAGTGGGGATTGTGAAACTAAATCAATTCGATTAGATTGATTATACATCATATTTTAATGAATAAATTTAATTATTATGTTTTTTTTAATATTTTATTTATTATTATGTTTTTTTTAATATTTTATTTATAAAAATAATTGTACTTGTAATTTTATACGAAAAAAAAAATTATTTGGGTAGATGTAAGTTACAGTTGTAACTGAACTATATTAAATTAAATTTTATATTATTTATTTTCTGTCATTAATTCGTGATTATGTATATTTTTTTTTCAGTACTTTTTTACTATCAGATATAATAAACAAGCAATAAGCAATGAATTAAGTATATTATATAAGGCTTTTGTGCTTTATATTGATTATATTTTATTCTATGCATTGATATAGACACTAAGACAAAGAGAAGTTTGCTTTAATTCTTCAATGCTTATCTAATATTAGGATGGGACATGGATGTTCAAATTATGATAACATGCTGAGTAAGAAGAAACAATATCTGTAATTTTAAAGTGTTTACTCCCTCTTTTACTGCTTCGCAGGTATGTAGTGTCTTTGTTTTTATCTTAGTTTTAGGTATGTGTATCTTTTATTGTTTTTAAGAATTTAAGTATCTTTTAAATATTTTATTATTTGTCGTTAAAACATTATTCAACTTGCATGCTGCTGTGTTTCATTGCTACATTTTTAGGGTTGTGTCGATAAGAGAAAAATTTATTTGTAAAGCTGTTAGAGTGTATGCATTATGGCAATTGGTTGTGGACAATAGTCTTTTGAGCACTACAATTTTCGTCTGTTAAGTGTTAGGGTGGCTGCCACACCTTTTTATTAAATTTTTCATTTATTTATTTGTCAGATGTAACAGAAATAAAACATTCTTAAAAATATTTTATATATATTTTATTTATTCTTTTACTAATAAAAATAATGCTTGCTTTTTTTATATGTTCATTAGTATTATTGTTATTATTTTTTATATTAATTACCTTTATAAAGTATTTTTCAACTCTTATAAAGTTTGTTTGAATATTTCATGAAAATTTAAAAAGTTACAAAAAATATATAGATTTTTTTTCTGCAAATATATGAAAAAAAAAACGAAATATAAAAAAGTTCTATTTATAATGAAAATGCATTTAGATAAGAGAGGAATGATACTATAAAACTGTTCTATTTAGCCACCAAGTTCGAGAGTTGTTTTTGCCGGTATAATTTACGTTTAGTGAAAATTAATTTACGTTTAGTGATAATGCAATTTTTTAAAGACAATTTCATTGGTGTAAAAATTAATCTATATACTAATTAGTACAACTATATATATACCAATTCCTAGTCAGTATATTCAGAGTGAGTGTTAAGAATAGAAAAATCATATCTTGTAAGAACCAACCACAAAAATACTTGTGAAGAAAGAGGTAATTACTTAGCTTAAAAAAAATTCTATAATTTATTTTAATTTTTAGCAAAATGTAGTGTTAATTTAATAACGGTGAAGTAGTCCCGGCCATAGATAGCATAATAATACTATAATAGTCAATAAAAACATCGTTTGGATCCTAAACTCTTGGAACATTTAATATACAAGCTTGGTCTTATCAATCAATTAATTAATTAGAAAAAAAGAAATTGGATAATGTAATTCAATTTGCCAATTACTAACTTTCTGCAAATTCAAGGCTAGTACTTTCTTAGTTTCTTTTATCAAAATTACTAAAATAAATAAATTTTTAAAAAATTAATGAGATGTATAAGTTTTTTTACCGTGTAATCAGATTTAAACTATAATACTGAAAGACGACTTAGTTAAAAATTAATTTCATTAAAAAAATAGTACTCAAGTTGTTATTATTTAATTATGAATACTTTTTTTATCCTCTCCCATAAAAAGAAGGGACTTTGTTATTAGAAGGGACTTTGTTATTAGAGACGGAAGATTAGTTAATGACTTTAAAACGGCTATTAATAAATCCAATATAATGGGAAAGATGAATTAAAATGACTTAAACTGTTATTATATACTAACCCATTAAACATGTAAAGATTTTGTGCGATGATAATATTGGTTAATATAATAATAAAATTGACATGAAACATGGAGATTCTTGAGAGTGATGAGCTGTTATACACTTGGATAAACCTATAAAGACAATGATTCATGAACATGCATGTTAAATTTAATATATATATATATATATATATATATATATATATATATATATATATATATATATATATATATATATATATATATATATATATATATATATATATTTTATTTTTT
>Ga0123342_1006461_pt1 | contig 16230 bp, 7 predicted proteins | sample Turbeawhitnodule_FD_89960 | JGI IMG/M metagenome (GOLD analysis project Ga0123342, IMG submission 89960) | Root nodule microbial communities of legume samples collected from Mexico - Turtle bean Mexico white nodule | ecosystem: Host-associated > Plants > Roots > Nodule | place: Mexico: Nepantla... | reverse complement strand
GTGGAACATAATTTAATGGGAGGTCTTTTAAAATTATTGTGTAAACCATAATAAACATAATTTTACTAAATTTAATGAGTTTTAATAATATTCAATCAATATGCATTTAAAAAAAATATTTTTTATGACATAATTTTCACAATCTATATTAAAAAAAAATAGTATATATATATAATCGTTTATATATTTGATTTAAAAATTTAAGTATTACTATAATCACTAAAATAATGTATTAATTAAGACCTAAGTTTCTTTTAGTTTGAAATACTAATTAAAATCAAACTTCTATAGATTTGATGAATAGTTAAATCAATAAAAATAAAAAATATTGATACATAATAATAATAACATTAATAAGAAAAATAAAAAACAGAATAATTATAAAATAAAATATTAGATACATAATAATAAAAATAAAATATAAATATACATTAAAAAAAATAAAAAATGCAAGTACACAGACGCGTTTATATAATAATAATAATAAAATATTGTTAATAAATAAAAAGTATTAGTATTATTAAACAAAAATAATAAATATTTTTTGTTTTCCTTTTATTTTTATGTTTTCAATTACTTCTTTTCAATAAAACAATTTCCTGTTCTTTCGGTTTCAACTCCCACTATTTTTTTTTTTTTCAATCAAACCAAATATAAAAAGAGAAGTAACGCCAAGAACGCTGGAAGATTCCGAAAAAATCAGAATCCATTTCCCACTCACTACAAGGAAATGAAAAATGATTAATTATCAATGAAGTATAAATGTAATGTTAAAAAGAAATGAAAAACACGTAATGTTTTTAAAACAAAATGGAAGATTTTGATAGAATTTTAAAAAACAGTGAAATTTTAGTATAATTTAAGAAAATATAATGTATTTCAGAATTAGAATTTTGGTTTTGTTTTTCATAGTTCTGAAATTATTATTATTTAATTCAAACTTTAAATCTCTTAATTACTTATAATAAATAAACTATTAAAATATATTTTTATTAATATTTTTTTACTTAAAAGGTAAATTTTTAAGTGTGAAATATATTATAATATTATAACATTCATATCATTAATAAATTAATATAAAATTTTAATCTACATTATAAGTAACCACGGAAAAAATAACAATAATCAATTTTAATAATTTTTTTACTATAAATATAATTTAAAGTTTAAACTATGAATAAATATAATAATAAATATTAGTAGGCAGTGAAACAAAGCACTGGGAGAAGCTTCGTAAACCTTGACTTTGTCTTATGCGCGTATCTGGAAACAGAAAGCCACACTCTGTCCTTTTTCTGCTGTGCGCGTGACTCAGTGCAACTCGTGCACGTATAACAAAACCCAACACAAAAACCTCGCTTTTTTACTTTTTGTGACGATTGTGCACACACTGAGTGAGAGGGTCTTCCAAATTTCTGACCCAATTCTGCATCAGATTCTTTGCGAGATTTTCATGTGTGTCCCATTCCATTGGAAAGTCCATAAATTCTCCGTGTGGTGTTATGTCTTTGTTCTTGTTTGAAAAGTGTATACAGTTTTACACTCCAATTCTCCCCTTTCTAAGCAAACCAATCATCTTCTTCATGTGTTTCTGAAGTTTTTCACCTTCCTTTTGTTTCGGACCAAAACACCCTTTTACTACAAGATCCCGTTCGCGCTTACTCTCTTCTGTCTCACAATCTGATTCCTGAATTTTGGTTCGGTTGAGATTCTGTTGTGGTAACTGGTAAGTGGTTGCTTTCTGTCATCGATTTGTTCTTTGTTGTGATATATATTTTAATTGATCTTCTTCTTCTTTGTATGTAATAGTGCTGGAATTTGGCAAATAGTATTTTATTTAAGGCTCGAAATTTCGATTATTGTTCTGTTTCTGAGACACGGCACGTGGAGTATTAGAATTTCAAAACTAGCTTTCTTCATTTTCTTGGGTTTTGAAATTGATCTTTTAATGACAATTGCCTTAGATGCATTGATTGAAGAAAAAATAACAATCTTTTCCACCTATCATTCTTTGATGATTGTTAATTGAAGGGTGGTTGTGCTGTACTTGATAATTGGTGATAGGTTCAATAAGCAGGTTTTGGAATGGCAGAAAGCATAAGGTATTCTGCGATATCTCGTACTAAAAGTGAACAAACGGCAATGAAGGAGACACTTCGTGCCCAGCAGCAACTTCTGGAAAAGCTATATGCTGAGTTGGATGAGGAAAGAGAAGCTTCAGCTACTGCAACGAGTGAAGCACTGGACATGATACTGCGTTTGCAGGGAGAGAAGGCTGTGGTGAAGATGGAGGCAAGTCACTACAAGAGGGTGGCAGAAGAGAAGATAGGCCATGCTGAGGCCTCTCTCGAGGCTTTTGAGGAACTTATGTATCAGAAGGAAATGTTAATTGTGTCTCTCGAATTTCAAGTCCAGGCTTACAGACACAAACTCTTGAGCTTGGGATGTGAGCTTAGTGTTAATGAGTTTGAGTTCCAAGAAGATCTGTTTCCGAATAGAAGTGATAAAAGAAATGGAGAAAATGGGGGTCAGAGTAGCACTGTTAGAAGGCTACATTCAATGCCCACACTTCAGTTGCTGAATTCCCTGAGAGCTGCTACCATGGAAAGATCACCTAGTCCAGTTCTTGATGTGATTCCTAAGATAATAGTGGAGGAGAATACTGGCAAGGAAGTAGCTCAACCTAGCTTGGATTTGACAAGAAAGACTGTTGACTTTTCATGTGGCAGTGGAAATCTGGATTCTTATTTTAACCAGATAAAGGAGTTGAATGAACAAGTGAAGGTCATTTCAGATTGTGCTGAAGGAGAAAAGAGTGCAAATTTGAGTAGTAGAAGAAGGAGGTCCTCTTCAATTGTATCGCAGGCTAGCATTGACAGGTTGCTCTCTAATAACATTGAAGTGAGTCAAGGTGAAAGTACCCATAATGGAGGAGTTGATAATGATTCTCCTTGCTTGCATAATGTCCATGATGTGTTTGAAGTCCCACAAACTAGTAAAAAGCATGAAGACAGTGAACACCTGGGAAAAAAGGTTAAGAAATGGAATTTGGATGCAGAGAAGAGATTAACAAAACCAGATTCTGAGGAAATGGTTGAAAGACCTGTTAAACTTGGCGCAGAAAAGAAAAAGAGTATGTTTAAAGTGCATAGTGAAATCAAAACTCCTTGTCCTACAGTTATGATGATGACTGTCAGTGAGCATAAAAAAGAAGGGATGAGCGAGGTTTGCAATTCTCAATCAGGGTTTCATAAGCTGAAACAGAGAATTGAGAGGCTTGAGAGGGGGAGAGTTAGTGCGAAGCAAGAGATTACCCATGAAAGGAATGGGGAAGAACAGTTGAGGCTGTTAAATGACATACAAAGTCAACTCCAAACAATACAATCAGAGATAAGAGGCTTGAAAACCAAAAAAGCTGCTCCTAAGGACGATGTATCTTTGGTTTCTCTCCAAGAGGTAGATATAATTTCGTGCTTTTTCCCTTGACTTTTGAAAGGAACAAAAATGGTGGGTGTTTGCCTGAGTTTTTCTTTGATTCTCTGTGGTGTACACTCTACCTTTGGTATTACTATTAGCCTTATCTCTATTGTTAATCTTAATAATATTTGAAATTTTGTTTCTCTTTCAATCTCTGAATATGGTACGCATGAATTTTATATGGTATCAGATATTGTTTGTACATTAGTGTGATTGTGATGATCATGGGGTACTGTTGATGAAGCTTTGAATTATTTGTGCTCTTAAACTTCAAATAAGAACTAATGATAGTAAATTTCTATGAACAGGCAATGTTGCACTTTTGGCTTTGAAGAAGTACCTGCAGAATGACCATCTTAGACGATCAATCAACTCACTGCATTACATGTACATACGGTTTGTATACACAGGAATTTTTTTGAGGGGTAGTGGAGTTGTTACAAGAAGATAGAATTAGATCCTCTGATTTGAATTGTTACCAACAGATGTGATATACACTAGTATGAACACAAATTGAAAGTTTGTTTCCCTTGTCTTCTTTCTTCTTGAGATTGAGATTTTGGCAATCATAGCTATTAGATTGAAAACTTTCTATAGTGCAAAAATGATACTGTATGATCAGTGTTATATGGAAGTAGATGTAAATGAATGCCCTTAATTACTCTGTTTGTGTATGTTTATCAAGGAAGGGAATGTTTATGGCATTTCTCACTTCAGTTTCACCCTTTTGTTAAATATTAACAAGTTTGATTATGATAGTTAATTCAGTTTTTAAAAGACTATTTTAAGTACTGAATAAGTAAGAAGTCCTACAATTAGACCATGTTATTAAAATATATTTTTAAAAATCAATTTGACCAAAAATTAAAGATTATTTTATCATTAGATTATAATCTCTAAATTAAAGTTGTTACACAATTTTAAATTAGATTTTTTATTTTTTAAAAGAAAAACTTAAATCACAGCATGTCACGCCCTTGAAATAAAATGATGATATTCTTGAGATATATATAAATCACAGTTCATTTTAATGGCTGAAAAGCTTTCCAATTACCAATAAAAGAAGGCTAAATAATTTGAGTTTTAATCAACCAAGAAGCTCATCATTTTCTTTTCCTTTTCAATAGATTAACATCATCACTATTGAAGAATTTATTACAATCTTCTAATAAACTACTTGGTGAACCCGATGCACAAATTTTTCTTTAATAATTTGAAAAAATTGATTGATTTATTTTTAAATCATAGCAAATAATACATGCCTTTTTTTCAGATATGATCTTAATTGTTTGGTTAATATATAATTCCTTTTACGAGATATCACTTAAGATAGTTTAGGTGACCATCTTTTTTTATAATTTTTTTCTTGGTTTTAATTGAGTTAAATAATGTATATGGATGCATTTTAATGGAGTATTATGTAAAATGAAATATGAGGAATGAGATTCAGAATCTTGAGGTATCACGTTAGTGACTAAAACTAGTTTAATGGTCAAAGTTTGAATTAAAATAAGTACCAATTTATTAATAAAAATTCGAAATAAAAAATTTGTACAAAAAATTATGACCTTATATGGAGTGAAAGTCGAATAGCATCTATTAGTAAAGGTGGTCTTATTTGGCTTATAATTGTGCAATATTGATGTGAATTGGCTTGTATGATAAGAACATTCATTGCGTAAAAGTTCTAGTTTTTTTCAAAGATTTTTCTTGACTTTTTTTCTATTTTAGGATTAGGTTGCATATTGATGCAAAAACCACTCATTGTTGCATATGCTTCAAGATAATTACGTTCATATGAAGCAAACTATCTAATGTAATTTGAAACTAGTTGTGGTCTTTGCACTTAAAAATTAAAGAAACTAACATATGCAATAAAAGAGATGATTGAAAATTCTCAAAGATTATAATTTTGGGTTGTTTTATCATTTTGGAAAAGTTAAAATGGGGCTAAGAAAAAAATCACCTCACATATGTACCATGGAAGTCAAAGAATGGTAGCAAATACAAAAGTTTAGGGATCTTAATTTGACAATAAAAGTTCGACCTGAAAAGTTCATATTTGGATATATTGAAAATTATCAATGATTTCCTTAATTATGAAGTGGAAGTGGGATAGAATTTTAAGAAATTTTGAGTGTAGTCTACCAAGATCTAAGTATAATTGTGACATATTATGTGTGGTTATAGATTCATAAACGAATACCATTTATTTTTCTTCAATCAACATGAGATGCAAATTGGAGAAACTTGTATAGTTGTATATCAAAGAAATTGTTTTGCTACATGAAATTTCTACAAGCACTATGTTAAATGGAGAAACATGAATTATTTCAAAATTTTGGAAAAGTTTTAAAACTAAGCTAAAGTTTGACTCAAATTACTATCCACAAATTAACAGGCAAATAAAAAGATCAATGCAATCATTGGAAGTTTTACTACGAGCATATGTTATCGAACAACAAAGGGTATAAGACGAGTGCTTACCTTTGGTCAAATTCACATAAAAAAATAACTTTCACATCAACATTGGATTGTTACCATACGAGACATTATATGAAGGAAAATGAAAAACATTGTTATAGTGGTACACTATTTCTACTTAAGAGCGTAAAAACTTAGACACTACGATTCAATTGTGACTTGTCCAACCTAACATACATCACTAGACAATTGATGTCACTTTCAGCAATCTCCCCCATCAACAATTGTCCCACTAAGAATTGAACTCTTCGATTGTGACTTAGCCCACCTGGCCTACGCCACAAGACAATTGTGCAACCTGCAACAATGTCCCCTTAAACAATTGTTCCATTGGAAATCGAACTTGTGACATTGATTCTAATACCTATTTTTGGATCAAACACTTACTATAAGGTTAAAAGTTATAACTGATAGTCAAAACACAATTCTTTCTACTTAAGAGCACAACAGTACAAGTGTCACGATTCAATTGTGACTTGACCCACCTAGTATATGTCATTGAACAATTGATGTCACTTGTAATAGGAAACTCTACGTGGAAACCTAAAGAAAGAAAAACAAGAAATGTAACCTTATCTTTTTAAAACCTTCAAAAGCAAAATTCCTAAAAGGCAAAACACTTGTAACACCCTATTTTTACAATAAATTATAGGTAATAATTTTAATTATTAATTTAATGTGTAACTTACTTTGTAAAATCAACTTTACTTCCCTCATGTAAGTAAAAAAATTATGGAAAATTTAAATTTGTTTATATGAAAATAATATTTCAAATATACAAAATATAAATTTAATATAATTATGCTAAGAGGGAAAAATAAAAATACTAACCTTATAAAAAGTTGTTAATTGGTGGACCAAGATTTTAGATACAACAAAGCAAAGAAAAGAAGAGATTTTCTTTTACATTAAATTTGTATCATTTCAATTCATGATAGAAATTAAAAAAAAAACTCTTGGTCAAACAAATCCAATTACATATCAACAACATTGAAATAATTACAATTAGAATAGTAGAAAACCAAATCTCAGCTAAGGAACTCAGAATCAAACTAGAAAATAAGAAAGCTAATGCAAAAGCAATAAAGTGCATAAAGTTATTGCATTATTGGAAAGTAAAGAGAAAGTAGAGAAGAATGAACCAATTGAAAGATGAAGTGGATTAATTGAATTAAGAGTGCTTAAACTTTGTAAATTACATAAAGTAAAAATGCTTTTGAATTTCTTTTTAAAGAGCAAGAAAGTAGAGAGAAAATAGAATTCTAGGAATCAAGTAAAATGTAAAAAATGAAAAATGACTTAAAGTGTACAAAGTAATGTTCAAAGTCCTAAGGTAAATGATGATATTTTTCCGAATCTGAAAAATTTTACTTAGCGAATTTGAATTCACTAAGCATAATTTTATCATACATATATATCTCACTTTTTTTTTATAAAAGGTGTTATGTGATCTCATTTAAAAAAATATGTTTTTGTACTCAATTAATACATATTAAAAAAAAAATCTTATGTTCATAAAAATTTGATAATATTTCACATTAATCTAAATACATGACATGAAGTAGCTAGATTAAATCTAACAAAACTTCGTATATACCTCAAAACAAAATGAAATAATTGTAAATAAAAAATTTATGAAAATATAAGATAATACTTAATGCATTACATTAATAAAATAAAAAATAATTAATATTTCAAAACTATTCGACTACCATTCAATATTCAATAAAGCAATTAATACCACATTAATGGTTGTATTAAATTTCCAAGAAAAAAAATTAAAATTCATTTATCAATCAAATGTACAGCAATTACAATTTGTAGGGTACATACATACCAACAATTTAAAATGCATTAATTTTGTCAAAAAAATTTGTACAAAGTCTTTTGTTACAGTAAAAAATCAAATATAACAACAAAGACAAAACTGTCAAACAAATTCATTGAAACAAAAATAAAATACTTGTAAATAAAAAATTCTTTAAAATTTAAGTTGATACTTGATGTATTACACTATTGAAATAAAAAAAAATGAATATTTCAAAACACTTCAACTACCATTTAAAATAAATCAATTAATACTACATTAGTTGTTGTATTAAATTTCTAAGAGAAAATTAAGATTTATTCATCAGTCAAATGTACAAAAAATTACAGTCCCTAAGTTACATATAAGTTCAACAATAACATAAAATACATTAATTTCATTAAAAAATTGAACAATCTTTTTTTTTACAAAATCAAAAATCAAATATATAATTAATCTCCACCCAATCTAAATATCTATCTTAATATTCAACTCACCTTTTATTATAGCCAACAATATTCATTTCACTAAATAAATAGAAATAGAAATTCTCATATAATACTCAATATCAATATCTTCCCTATCATATACATGGTATCTTTTGTAGGAGTGAGAATCCTTATCCAAAAGTAAAAGTTAACCTTTTTCAATGAAAAAAATAATAATAAGCATTAATTGAATTATCTAAGAAGCATAATATATTAAATTCAAGTCACAATGTTTTTATAAAATTCATTAATTATTAATGATCAATGAATTAAAATTTATAGTTTAACAATAATTGTCATTTAATATTTTTATAGCATGATTAATTCTTATATAATGTTATTAATTTTAAAACATAATAAATATTAAATGATCATTTTAAAAAATTATTCCTTAACCAAAATATGAATATTTTTCTTCAAAAATAATATTTTTAGAAATTTTCTCGATATATATTTTTTTTGTTTATATATAAATTAAATTTTAATATTTTAAAAAACTAATTAAATTATCAATGTCTAATTTTTTACATCACAATATTAGTTATTAGTAATGTATTATAGATTTGTAATATTTTTCTATATTTAAAAATACATATAAATTTTAATTATAATATGATGATTCATATATTTAAAAAATTTATGTTTTGTAAAACTAATTTAAATAGAAAAGGAAATAAATATTACGTGGATATAGACACCATTTTCTTCCTCAACGAACAAGCATTTGGAAGGGGAAGCCCAGCCCAGCCCATCGCTACTCTTCCTTTGCAATTAGGGTTTCCGGCATCTCCAACACCTTCTTCTCCGTCTTCGATTTCAATTCAGTAGTGTTAATGGTTCAGCTCATGAAGAATTCTGGGAAGCCCGAATCGATTTCGTGTGGTGATGGGAAGAACAAGAACCATGTGAAGTTGGAGATCGTGGAGGACCCACTGGAAGAAGAGCATGGCCCCTTCAACAAGCGTCACAAACCCTCGTCTCAGGTATTTTCTAACCTATTTATCTAACTATCTATCACCCTTTCAATCGCTAGATCGCGTTTTTAGTGATCTAACTTGCTTTCAAAAGATTTTTTTATTTGTTTGTTTGTTTGTTCTCTCGTGTTAAAATCCCTCTTTTGTGCTGCCAATTGCTATTCGCGAGACTCAGAAGCTGCATTAATTTACATGTCATCTGAATTGCCTAACTGTAATTTTCCTCAAATCAGAGATCAAGCGCTTTGTTATGTTTACATGGAGAGGTTGAAATTTTGTGTTGTTTGTCTGACCAATCATGTAGCAATGGAGTGCTTCCAGCGATGCTTCTGTCAGTTCTCCTTCCAATCTAAATATTCTCGACGAGCCGAGCCCTTTGGGTTTGCGCCTGAGAAAGAGCCCTTCTCTGTTGGATTTGATTCAGATGAAGCTTTCTCAGGGAACTGTGCAGCAAGACGAAAATTTAAGCCCTGGAGTCAAAAGGGAGAGCAGGGCTGCTACTGCTGCTGCTTCTGCTGCTTCTGCAGCTGCTGACAAGCTTAAAGCTTCAAATTTTCCGGCTTTGCTTCTGAGGATTGGTTCGTGGGAGGTATGTTTGAGATTCGTTGTGTCGCTGTTATGTTTAGGAACTGGATTTTTGTTGATCGACTTTGACTGGCTGAAGGTTCTATTTTTTGGCAGTATAAATCGAGATATGAAGGTGACTTGGTGGCAAAGTGTTACTTTGCTAAACATAAACTTGTCTGGGAAGTTCTTGAAGGTGGTCTAAAGAGTAAAATAGAAATTCAATGGTCAGATATCGCTGCACTTAAGGCACATTGTCCTGATGATGGGCCTAGTACATTGACTGTTGTGGTAATTTATTTCTTTTAGCTGCTCGAATAGTTCTTTATGAAGCATATGTCTATATGTATGGACTAGAGTTAAGTGTATGGTGTTTTAATTTGTTTCTCAGCTTGCTAGACAGCCTCTTTACTTCCGGGAAACTAATCCTCAGCCTAGAAAGCATACACTATGGCAGGCTACGGCGGATTTTACTGATGGACAGTCTAGCAAACATAGGTATATTCTTTCACTGTTTTCTTCTGATATGTGGATGTGGGTTCAGCTTTTGGCCTTTGAAAAGCTTGATGGTTTTATTCATTTATCATAAATTGTGATGAAACATATAGCATTTCAATAAATATATTCTTAACATTTGCTGCTGGGAAATTTGAGAAGGCATTACATTATAGTGTGAAGTGTACTCAAGTAATTGAGCAAGTGAGGTCAAGTGCCTGTTTTGTATTTTGTTGAATCCAGAGTACTCATTATGTATATTTTGGAGCATTTTTAATCTTTTAACTTGATTTATTTTTTGGAGCAGGGAATGATGTTAAGTTTGGCAGAAATTTAATTCTCGGTGAAGTTTTAATGTTTTTAGGATCTTATGATGTCTGAAAATATGATATTGTGGTTTTTGTAGGCTGCACTTTTTGCAATGTCCACAAGGGCTGTTGACGAAACATTTTGAAAAACTTATCCAGTGTGACATGCGCCTTAATTTCTTAAGTCAACAGCCAGAGATAATTTTGGAGTCACCACATTTTGACCAACAACCTGCTGCTTTTGAGGACCCGGACAATTCAAAAGATCTTGATCAGAATCAAGTCAGTGGTAAAGGATCCTCCACATCTTGTTTTCAAGACAGTGGATCACCTGTGGCATCCATGTCATCATCATTTAAGATTGAACACAATGATCCACCTGGAATCACGATGGATAGTCTCCCGCAAGATGCACCCTCACCCAGTTCAGGTATTAATATAAGAACTAAGCTCACTCTGCCTTCTGTTTCAGACCCACCCACTTTCCCCCAAAAAAGTAAAAATAAAAAGAAAACAGATGTTTTAATAAAGATGAAAGGGCACACTTCCATACAAAGGTTACTAATGTGCTGTTCACATTGGGGTGCATCCCGGAATATTCGGCATTGGTTTTCCATTTCTGTCTCTCCCTAGTATTCCAATCGAATATGATGAGAATTTCCTGAACATGAATTCTGTCTCTATAGTTGAATTTGATTGATTAGTCATTTCTGTTGTTTATTTGGCAGTCCATGTTTTTTCATTTTTAGATATTAATTAATGTATTTGTCAATCTCATGATTTTTCTGGTGCTCTTTGGCTTAATTGTTTTAATTGTTTCCATTTTGCGTACAAGTCATGGACTGTAGTTCAATTGAAGGGAGTACAAGCTCCGAAACTGATTCCAAGGGCCCAAGAAGTAGGGATCAGATAAACCTTCCTGGACTGCGACCTTCTATGTCTGTTAGTGATTTTATTGGTCAAATTGAACTTTGTCTGTCAGAGCAAATAACCTCTGGGAATCCACCGTTCTCTGATGGAGGAACAGAGTATAAGGAGATCCTGGAAGATATTGCACAACATCTTCTTAATGATAATCAGGCTGCAGCAACTTCTGATGAAAAATCACTCATGTCAAGGGTTAATTCTCTCTGCTGTCTTCTGCAGAAAGACCCTGTAACAGTGCAGAATTCTCATTTTGCTGAAGATAGTACTGTTGAAGGACCTGATGAAGGAAAAGATGTCAAACCTGCCGAGGAGGAATTAAGGGATGTTTCTGGTGGCAAGCAAGCACTAGGCATGTCTAGGAAAGACTCGTTTAGTGATTTGCTTCTCCACCTTCCTAGAATCACATCTCTTCCAAAGTTCTTGTTTAACATATCAGAAGAGGATGGCGACAGTCATGCCAGTTAGTTGTTCTCTTATTCGGACTTTCAAAATTGGCAAGTACGGAGCTACCTAGCAGTGATTAGCTGCATAGGGAGTATGTCGTGTCTTTGTTGTAGACAGTGCAGGTTTAATTTCTACCCTGGGAACCACTTGGATTTGGAAAAGTTGTTTTAATGAAGAATCCAAGTAGTGCCCATGTAAAAAATTGTCAAGTAGATGTATTAGCTCTGTATTTGTTTTTAAAAGTTCTATTTCTGGGTGTTATGCACAGTTGTCTACTTGTAAGTAAAATCATGTGTTGCCCCTTGAATCAGCTATTATTTATGGATGCTATTCGTCTCTTTCCATGGAATACAGTTAAGCTTCAGCTCATACTATCGTACTGCCAATCTCAGTCTGTAAATACAAAATAGGAGTGTCTCATTATTCACCATTCTCTAGAGTTTCTGGCTTTACAAATTCTTTACCTTAGTTTTGTGATTATTTTGCCCAAACGGATAGTGGAAAATTGATTGAACATTAAAACGAATGATTTGTTTCAGCTGGGACTTTGAACCGAAGGATTAATAGCTTGTTTACCCTAGGGCAGATTCTCTAAACATAAAATAAGTATTTCAGTGATTAGTATATTTTTAAATCACTATATTTAGAAGCAGGTAGAATTTGCTTATTTAAAAAGGCAAAGTATTATATAATTTTAAATTAAGTATATTTGATAAGTACAAAGAAATAAAAAATTGTTCACTTTATTAAAAAAAAACCTTTTAAAAATAAGCCCAGCAAATTGGCCTAAAATTGTGGGACTAAATAAACAGGACTGCCATTAGGTTTATTTTAATTAGTTGGAATCAATCTGATTGTTCCGAAAACTAAAATTAAAATAATTAGTTTATTCAGATTTAACTTAAATTTATTTAAGGTGAACGAAACAAATCAATTGGTTCATACATTTGATATGTAATTTACAAATCTATTTGAAAAAAAAAATTATTATATTTGTTTCTATAATTGTTGTAAGCTGTTTAGTTGATGTATGTTTCATCATTGTATAAACGTATTTAACCCTTTTAGTGAAGAATTATGTGTTAATTTCAGATAAATTGATGTATCTTTTTAAACAAATGGGGTGTTTGCATGTAATTGAATTACTTGATTCAAAATCATCCTATTAATAATTAAGTTGTTTCTATTTAAATTTTATTTTTTTAAATATTAATCAATTTAGAAAATCATATTTTTTATTTCAAATTTATTGAAAATGAAAGAGATAATTTTTTTTTGTCGAAAGAGACCTAATATTTAAGACACCCGTTTGTTTGATTAAATGACACTCACTGTAAAGAACATTTGCTAGACATCACTAAAAAAATATTAAATAATGAGTCTAACCATTTAAAAGAGAACTTTAAAAATCTCAGTTTAAATTTTGAAAAGAAAGAAAAAGAAAAAAAAAACCTTCGAATTTAAAAAATAAAAAAGTTTTAGAAAAAAATTCTTTAAAGATTAGAAGACCTAATCTTGAAAAATAATATGAGAAAAGTTCAGTCCTCTACTAATGATAGACAAAAGAGATTAATTATATTATTAGAATCATCTTGAAAAACCTTAAACTAAAGAGGATTAGACTATTAAGAAGTGATATAATTATGAAACTAGAGTCTTTAATAAAAAAAGAAATTGGAAAATATTCCTTAAGAATATAAGATAAAGAATATAAAAATATAAATAATATAGAAGAAAGTCTCTTATATAAAAAAAAAGTTAACTTTCGCAAAGGAAGATAACTTAATTTATTTTGTTTGGATATTAGAATAAGGCTAATTTAAGTTAAAATGTTAATTTTAGGCGTAATGAAGTCTCACACCCCGTTTAAAGTAATAGATGTGCAAGAGATTAAGTGATTATTATATAAGCATAAAGAGATTTTATCTTTAAATATTACACAAATCAATACCATTTTCTTAAAAGACATAAATACATTGGAGAAGTTACCATAAGAGAAAAATAGAGAAGAAATAAAGAACTTAAAAGACAATATCAAGACAGTAGAGAAACACTCACAAAAGGAATGCATGAAAAATTAGAAGAGAATATTAAAAAGATTCTCTATCTATTTCTTCAAATCTATTTGTAAATAAAAATGTAAAAAAATTATTCTCTTTCTTTAAAACAGAATTTTATTTTATTGCACTTGTTAGTTTGCAAGGATGGTCTTTAAAAAATGCCCTTGTTTGGAAGGTAGGTGTACCTACAAAAAAATTCATAGACTTTTCATATTCCATGCAAAGGTCTTGTTTAGAAATGTGTATGCAACAACCAAACAAGTCTTTAACTCTTTCTATTTCATAGCTAGTGTTTATAAACATGTATCCTCTTATTTGTATAATAACTCCTGAAATAAAAATAGAAGTTTGAAGAGCTTTTTCTCTATTGTGTGAGTTATCTAAATGTATGTACATCTTTTCATGAATCTTATCTTAGATTTTCTAAATTTAAGTGGTGATTTTTTTGTTTGCACTTATCTTTCTCTTAATGAAGTAGTGTATTCTTCTATCCTCTTCCACCTTTTGTATTTTATTGTTCTTGATTTTTTTTTACTTGTTCATCCACTCTTCCTTCAAGGGATAAAGCATTCCAATAACGTTTTATAGATTTTTAATAATTTCTACCGACATAATTGGTTGCTTTTGGTTTCTAAGGCATGGATTCACTTGTTGTTACATTCTAACAAAATCAAAATATTTATAATTCAATTATAACTTATTAAATTTTATTTTGATCGAATGAGTTTGAGTTTTGATAGTTCATATTGAGTGAAAATCGTGTTTGATAAATCCTAATTTCAAAATACACAAATAAACATTCATAACGGTCTTGAGTCTTGGGCTCTATTGAACCTGTGGTTTAGAGTCAAATTGTTACATCAATTGGTATCAAAAGTATCCTTGTAATCATGCAGACAAATATTTTGTTATAATCAAAAGTGATTGTTAAAGAGCATTTGGGAAAACCAGAAGTGACTTCATAAAAAAAAATATACTTCTTCTTTATCTTCGAATGAGATAAATGGGATAAGGAGGAGTAGTTTTTTGTACATTACTTCCTTTTTCAAAATTATAAACAAGAGAAGGTGTCAAATAAATAAAAGTGGTTAAAAAAATTCAAAGCAATAAGGAAAAGGACACAAAGGTTAAATAAACTATGTATATTAAATATGCATAATCTGGTGAATAAATGAAGTTGGTGAATAGAGAACAACAAAACACACCTCATTAGACATACCTATTAGCAATACATAATTCAAGTGTTTATATCTAATTTTTCACCCCTAGAATTGTACATAAACTTCCTTATTTATAAACCTTGTTGATGGTTATATCTACAATGTTTACGTACATGAGGCACCTACAAAACATCAACAATTATCCATTTATTCTTCATGTAAGGAAATATGTCCATAAGGTAATTTTTCATCAATGTAACTAACGGCATCTTGTATAACTCTTATGTCAGTATATCTTATGATAACTATAACATCCAAAAATTTCAATGCAAATTATTTATATGATTTATCATCACTAAGTTTGTAATGTATATAGTTTATTACCTAATTTTGAGCGTGAATTTAATCAATCTATTTACATGTATAAATTAATTTGCTTTCTTGAAATTTTTTGTTTAATTATATATTTTGAGTTGTGATTTAAATGTTCTAAAGTGTGAAATTAATATATTTATCAAAACATGTTTTAATCAAGAATTAGAATTTAGTTTTCAAATATTTTCTTATTGTCAATAATATTAGTGTAATTAATTAATTTTAATTGGAACTTAACCATAAGTTAACATTACCCTAATCTTTTCCAAAGCTAAGTTCTTGACTTTTGTATCATTTGTGACATGCACGGTACCATATTTTGACGAGAAAAACGCACGTGGAAGCAATATACACAATTACAAATCAATTACAGAAAAATAAACAACACAAGATTTAACGTGGTTCGGTCACCAACTGCAACCTACATCCACACAGGCAACTATTAGGTTTACATTATATCCTGTTGCACCCCAATTGCAAGTACAATGATATCTTTAAATAGAGATAAATAGAGATAATAAAGGGACATAATGATTAAGCCCACTCACTAAAACATGGTGTCTACTCAGCCCAACCCAATTGGTCCTGACTTCATACCCAACAATCTCCCACTTGAAGTCACGGAACAATGTTCACCTGCGCTTCAACTGTGTACATGGTGTCTTGT
>Ga0123342_1006460_pt1 | contig 16235 bp, 9 predicted proteins | sample Turbeawhitnodule_FD_89960 | JGI IMG/M metagenome (GOLD analysis project Ga0123342, IMG submission 89960) | Root nodule microbial communities of legume samples collected from Mexico - Turtle bean Mexico white nodule | ecosystem: Host-associated > Plants > Roots > Nodule | place: Mexico: Nepantla... | reverse complement strand
CATTACCAAAAGAATTTTTATTCCAGTCTCGGAGCTTAAGTTTCAACCTTTTTAACTTATGTTGCAAGATAAACATAGGACAACCAACAACCTTATTAGCCCAAGAATCATGAATAAGCTTCAGACATGAAGTGTCCTGAAGCCACATAGAAAAAAAACGAAAATTGCTAACCTTCCGCAAAGAATTACTAGCAAGACTAGCAAGAAAAGGGGAATGATCAAAACAATTTTTAACAAGAACCTGATAAGTACAATAATCCCATTCATTCAGACACACTCCATTACATAGAGCCCTATACAGTCTTCTATGTATTCTATGCAACCCTCTCCTTCCATTACACCAAGTATAACAAGATCCAGTAAAAGGCATACAAGAAAGATCATTAGTATTAATCCAATCAAGGAATTCATTACAAGAAACTTGATTAGGAGCTACCCCCCCTTTACAATCATCCGCCGGGAGCACAACATTAAAATCTCCCAGAATACACCAATGCCCTGTGAAGAAACTAAGATCCCTCCACAAAAATCGTCTAGTCAAGTATGTGTTAGCACTATAAACACCGGCAAAGCTAAAGCTTTTATCATGCAGAAGACAAGTTACAGAGATAAATTGATCATTAACCAAGAAATTTTGGACAAGGTTAGGAACCGACAAACACCAAATCTTAGCAACTTTATTAACAATAGGAGACGTAGCCACCAAATGCATATTAACAGATTTGAAAAGGATGTCGGAAGCATTAGTGTACGACATCATGGTTTCAACAAGAAAAACCAGGAGGGGTTTATGTAGTTTAAGTAAACTAATGAACATCTCCATAGTTTTGTGGTTTCCCAGTCCTCTGACATTCCAGAAAAATGAAGAGACATTCATTGCGATGTCGTAGAAAGAATTGCCTTAGCAGTTTTCCTGGATTTACCAGCCCCCTTAGGTGGTCTCCCTGGTTTTCTTTTAGTGCGAACTGTTTCCTCCCCATTATCACTAACATCCTCCTCCATCTCATTAGGGTCAGCCCAAAATTTTGAAAAAACCTGATTTTCAATATGATCAAAAATAATTCCAACAATGGTAGGCGGAATATTTGATGCTCCAATATGAGAATCACCTCCCACATTTGTAGTTTCCAAACCATCAAAAGAGAAAAAATGATTTTGAAGGACCAACGATATTGCTTTAACATCTCCAAGATATTTAGCCTTCCGAGGGGAGGTATGAGGCGACTAAGATGGCATAGTCACAATAGCAGAGACCTCCACATTAGGAACTGGTGCATTAGTATCTGCATGTGATTTAGCCCTCCGAGGAGAGGTAGTACGTAACAGAGATGGTACAATCACAGGAACAGATACCTCCACATGATGGTTATCAATAAGAGTTGTTGAATTTGACTCTAAGTCCTTAGCTTGCATAATAACAAATGAATCCAAAGTGGGTGTGGACAAGCCCTGCCTGGGTGAGGACCTATCATGATCTGAAGCATCCTCAAGAGGAGGCATATCTGCAAAATCATCCTCCCCTCCACCTGTTTTATCAAGGTGATCCTACATTAACCCCACCAGTAGCATCAACTTTCAACTTCTCAATGAGGCCTTCCACGAGTTTCGTCTCCGGATCTTTTTTCTATATTCGTTACGTTGTTTAGGAATCACAGTCCTTCCTTGTTCCCGTTCATCGGAAGATGTCTTCTGAGAAGGTTTATGTTGAGGCCCAGGAACACGGATCTGGTCATGGATCGCCCGACACTGAGCAAGCTCGTGCCCAATCATTTTACAATGAGAGCAAAATGGAGGGAGGCATTCATATTCCACACCAGCTACAAAAGTAAAGTCTGGACGTTCAACCAAGAGTTGATCGGAAAGAGGGAACAGTAGATCAATATCCACCAGCACTCTAGCAAACATACCCCTATTCTTTCTCATAGTATGCTCATCCAAAGACAAAGGAGTACCAAGGTCTCTAACGATGGAAAATATTGTCCTTGGTTTCCAATACTCCAAAGGCAAATGGTAGATTCTAACCCAGGTCTGAGCTTTGGTACTCTTCATGGTAGCTGGGACAAAGTCTTTTGTCTAGGCAAACAATCTCAATAAACCAGGAGATAACTTCAGGAAACCCATCCCGAGGGCCCATCGCATGTCTTCCATAGAAGCGAACTCAAACTCATAGAAACCCTTTCCAAGAGGAATTGCTTTCCATGGTCCAAGAGCTTTCCACACCGGCTGCAACTTTTTAGTTAAATCTAGGTGTGTAAGAGGTTTATCCCCCTTAGATAGAATAACCCGACCATGGAGATGAGTTTTGCAATCCTCAAGACCATCCAAGTAATCTACCTCATCAATCCGGACAACAATCATGTCACTCTTAATACAAGGAGTAGGTAGCTGGGACAAAGGAATGTCACATGTATTTCCCAAAGCCTAAACAAAAGTCTTCATTTGACCGGATATAAAATATACTTTTTTTATCAAGACATACTTTCCGATCCATTAAACAAGCCCATGGAATGAGGAAACCCGCAGAGCCCTCCGTCATTCTAGAAGGATAACAAGTTGCCGCCAAGAACCTCCACAAGACACACGGAATAATGACCGCACCACACCACCGCACGAGCCAACCACTCCGCTGCCACGCGAGCCACCACCTTTGCAATCACCAGACCTGTAGACGCCGCGCACCAGCCCAGCAACCGGCGTCGTTGCACAAACGCAAAACCGCACGCCGCCCACGCCGCCACACAGGGCTCTAGCACCGCACCGCGTCGTCGTCTACAACTTTCGCACCCCAGCAAACTACCGTGTCGCTTACTGTAGCACCGTCGCACCTCTAGAAACACTATTTCGCTGCCCGCCACACACAAAAAACCCTACGTTCTGCTGCCGCCACGCACAGGTAACCCTAGAATGCGGAGACGTCCGCTGCCGCCACGCATGCACAGGAAACCCTCGATTTTGATTAATGTTAATTTTTCTTATGAGATTGTTTATAAATACATTAATTGATTTTTTTTTATAAATCATATTGAATGCATTTTAATTATTCTTTATAACTATGTTCTACACTTGACATTAAAACATTTGTTCCAGTGTGTTATGTTATTAGCAAAGTTTGCATTTTCTTTATTTTTTAGTACCCTCATGTTAGGTCTTTGTCATGTGCTTTGTTACACGTCTTTGTATAGTCTTTTTGTCTTATAAAGTATCTTGTGGTATGTTTGTTGAAAAAGCAATATGTTAGGTGATCTCACTAAAGGACTGGTGACTAATGTGTCTCATATCATTTTTCTTGTAAATACAGTTAAATGAAATAATAATTAGTTCATTAAAACAAAATATTATTTATTATGATCACCACATTTGGGATGCCTATATTTTGTCAAGATTGTGCTAAACATTTAAGATTAGACTATCTAGGTCTATAAGATTTGTTTTGGTCTAATATTAAATGTATCAAGAACCATATGAATAAAAAATAAGAAGCCTTATGTATGTCACATAGTGAAAATGATTAGTAGATACATGGAAATTTTGGTTAAAAGCAATGAAATGTTATTAAGAGGATCTTAGATGAATAAAAGGACCCTCATGTGTTGCATTATATTTTATATTTTAGAGGATCAAAATTTATTGTTACGGACTATGTTAATTTAGATTTTGTTGGTGATCTAGATAATAGAATATCTACATTATTACTGTAATCATTATAAAACGTGTTGGGTTCTAACATAACTAGGGCACAAACCCGTGGTTTGAACAGTAGTAAACGAATGAACATGAACCATCTTTCCCTTTCTCTGAAAAAGCAGATCATGAAAAGTGTAATGATTGTATGTTCCTTGGTGTAACTGAAACTTATCCATAACTTTCTGCAATTTAGGATCATGTTTCCATAAGCCTTCTGCCTCCATAAGTAATTTACAAGCTACATGAAAAATTACAGTTAAACTCATAGGCTGAAAGAAGTTGATATTTTGGTTCTATAGCTTTACAAATGTAAGCTATTAGGTCTCCTTTTTAAAGAAGAACAACACCAATGTCGGATCTGAAACATCTATTTCTATTGTGAAAACTTCATGTATATGTTAAACTCCATATTTATTTTAAGAAAAATCGTTAAAAAACCAGAAAGTATATGTTAATTTATAAAAAATCTTATAAAATTTATGTCACTAGCTATTTTGATTATATCTGACTTTATTTATGAAGTGCTAAATATATATTCTTACATATACTTATCCTTTATTAATTTTCTAGCTTTTCCTCAATTTCTTTTGCATATATCCTTTTCAATAGACAATTATATTCACATCTCTTTTATTATAATTTCCAACCATGATTTAATAATTTTTCTAAAAACAATATTATTTTTAATCTTTTACTATAATTTTTATTTAAGTAAATCACCATTATATTCTAAATAACATATTTATTCTTTTATTTCCTTAAATTTTTTCATCCAAACACAAGTTTCTTAAACTACACATTAACTCTAATTTGTTTTTAAATTTTAGAAAAAACTCCATATGCTTAAAAAAATATTATATTGCTATTTTTTTTATATATATATAACACAAACACTTCCTTAAATTTTATAAACTTTATGCTTGCATTCCTTAACAAGAGATTTTTATTATAATGTAAAAAAAGAGAGTAGGACATATTAGAGAAGTTAATGGAATTTACTCATTTTATTTTCATAGAAATAAAGTTTAAAGTTTAAAAATAGGTTTGATAGTAGGGTAAATAGTAAAATATGTTAAACCTAAATTAAAATAAGTAATTAAAAAAATAATAATAACATGGTCTCAAGCAAGCACAGTGATTGGAACGTATTCATTTTCGTTTTCTTAACGCGGCAAGCCAAACACTGATGCATGGTTATCTCAGTATGTCTTGAACACCCAAACAACCCCTAACGTAACCTCCTTCACTTCATTTCACCGCCAGATCTCGTTTTGTTTCACACATTGCGCAAGATAGAAAGAGAAATAATGGCGGTCATGGCGGTTCACCAATTCGCGCAATGCACCACTTGCCACGCCTGGAGCGCCGATCAATCTAGTAATTATCCTCTCTCTATTTCGATTTTTTTTTCCGGTTTGGATTCTGACAAAATTCACTGTTTCGAGAGAGAATAGAGTGCGCCATTCGCTTTTTCTTTTACCAATTTTAGAAAATCCGATTCCGCGGTGGTTTAAATTTTGGATATGCTCTGTTCGTCGATGGAATGTTAATATGTCTGTTGACCCAATCACCGAGTCTTGTGTTTTCTCAGTCATGCATTTCCTATGCTCATCTTCTCATTCTCTGTTGACCCAACCACATATTGTCTATTCTTTTTGTCCGTGACTTTTTAATTATGAATATGACTTTGATTCTGAATATCTTTTCTTAATTTTATTTTTGATTCTTTGGTAAGTGGTATAGCTGTCATCTCGTTATTTACTATCCCTCTATAGCGTGTTTTGTAGTTGGCCTCTCTGTACTACAATCCAAGATTGACAGCTATTCACATGAAATGTGTAATCAAAATATGTTCGAACTTGGAAGTTTGATCTCAATTAGGAAAATTATAGTGTGTATATTTTCTGATATTTAGTTGCTTGTTGCTAATGCATTAATTCTAAGAAATTTATCTTAAGTTGTTGTTTTGGACCAAATTGGTGATTTTGTCTCAAGACATTATAAAGCTCATCAAACAGTGGAAATAATTTAGGATGCTTCAAGATTTTCCTTTTTCATGCAAATATCATCGCTAACAGTTTTACTGTTTCATGAATATGTATGCAAACTTTTTAACATTTCATGTATCATATTATATTCGAAGATGAAGAGTACTGTTTATGTGGCTTACAATAACAAATCTTTTTATTGTTTCTAAGGCATATTATTACTGGTTTTGTTAATTCTTCAAATATTATAATATATTTATATCCTTCTGTAGTGGTTGCTTTATGTCCAAACAGTAATGAAGTGCACATCTATAGGTTGGTTGAAGACAAATGGGAAAAGGTGCATGTTCTTCAAAAGGTAGTATGCTAGTATTCCTCCTTTTTTTTCAATTAAAATGATGTTATTAATTTGTACTCTTGCTTCTGGATTTGATCGCAGTAGAAGATATTTAAAACTTGTCTTTTGATGCTTAGTGATTAAAAGGTTAAGTTAGATTGTCAGAAATGATTGCACATGAAGTAAGAATGAATGCAATTTTCAAGCAATAAGTTGTATTATATTTTTAGTGAATATGATATTGTTCTATGAACTACTCTCTACTAACATTTGATTCTTTGTCCATGAAGTCAACTCTTATGCCAATAATATAATGATTGATTTTATTTTCTAATCCAATTCTGTTTATAATGCATAAATTAATTTGGTTCGGGATTTTATGAATAGTTTCATTTCTTGGCTTTTTTTTCTCAGCATGACCAGGTAATTTCTGGGATAGACTGGAGTGCAAGATCAAATAAAATAGTTACTTCATCCCATGATCGGAATTCGTGAGTGCCTGTGTGATTTAGAACATTAGACTTGTCACCGTAGGTCTTGGTCACTTTTGAACATTGCATTTTTTATATATACACAATCATAATAACAAGTTTAGATGCAAACCATGTTTTCTTTATAGATATGTGTGGAACCTTGAAGAATCAGAATGGGTGCCAACTCTTGTGATCCTTAAACTAAACCGTGCTGCTCTTTGTGTTCAATGGAGTCCAAAAGGTAAGCATGTTGCCATGGTCCAGTTTCTCTATGTTTTTTTCTTAAGTAGAGACATGTTTACATATTCTTGAAACTTTTTGCAGGGAAAATAATAAGTTATGAGTTGTCCTCCTTCTAAGTTTGATAAGCAAATTTTTGTGTCTAAGTCACCCCATAATTTAACATAATTGTGTAGGAGTGAAAACCATGCTTCCTTCTCCACCATGCACGGTTAGATTGCACTTAGTGTCCGGTGTTGGAAGATGTAATGACGAAAAAGCTATCATAAACCAACTTTAGTTATGTCCTTGTCATGAATATCTGGTGCAATTTTGTATTTGATCAATTTTCAACCCGCCCAAGTCTTGGGTTTAAAAGTTATACGTTATGGTTATGATGCATTTCCAAATTACATTTTGGCAGAAAACAAATTTGCAGTGGGAAGTGGAGACAAAACTATTTGTATATGCTACTATGAGCAGGATAATAACCGGTTTGTCAATGTTTCCTTGCACTTTATTTCCCTAGTTCTTTAGCATGTTAGCTACAATAAAAAAGAAACGTATTTAGCGTGGTTATTTTTGTCATTTTCAGTAGACTTAACCCTGCTACATGTGTTATCTGCAGTTTGACTTTTCCCTAGTAATACACCACGACTAATGGATTTCCTGGCTTTTAGAGCAACCCGAAAATTGAAAACTTACCCACAGTTTCATGATCCTAGGCAATTTCTCTTGGTTTAAAATCCCCTAAAATTCTGCAGTTTTAAACCCCTATAAAATCCTGTAAAGTCCAATATATTTTTTGCGATTATGAATCTTACTTGGGGTTTCAAAGAAGTAAATCTCACTACATTGAATGACTTAGTCGTGGAAAATGTACATTGATTAGGCTATCGTTAATTAATTCCATCAGCAAAAGGATCTCTTACTGCCTGCATGCCCGCCTGCCTGTAGAGAGAGAGAAATATATTGATTATCCTGAAAGACTTGAAGAACAATCAGTAATGCCAAAATTGGTGATTACTAAAAAATAATGCTTACATCAACCTGAGAATGATCCAATAATCGAATGTTGAGAAATCGAATGTTGATGAAGCAACTCTCACTCTCACTATTGTAGATAGATTTGGATAATATTTTAATAATGATTTTCAATGACCTAATATGGTTTTAAAAAAATTATAATAACATTTATTTTATTCTGTGAATTATATATATGCATAGATATAACATTTATTTTATTTTGTGAATTATATACAGTCGTATATATGTGTGTGTATACACACAACACTTTAAACATATCTGAACGTATCTTATCTTATATTTTTAAGATGAAATGAATCGTTGTCAGATACGTGTTGTATCTAATGCTCGTATTATCCTTGCATCATATCATATCTATGGGCACAGTTGATATAATTGGAACATCAAACTTTCAAAAATAGTTCTTGGATCTTTCTTTTCTTTTCATTTTATTACTTTATTTTATATTTGTATCTTTTTTACAGGTGGGTCAGCAAACTCATCAGGAAAAGGCACGATTCTTCGGTGACGAGTGTTTCTTGGCATCCAGATAATGTTAGTCTAATATACATGCACACACACACATATATATATATATATATATATATATATATATATTCAAATAAATGTATAGATAAATTGATATTCCAAGGTTTTGCTTTTATTTATAGTAGTTATTGAAAGCCTTTTTTGTATACCAAGTCAGCTCTAAGTTAGGTTGCATTTGCTTCGCTTGCTGAAAATTCTCTAAATGACCTTTTTTTCACATGGCTATATTTGTTGATTGCTATTATGATTTATATGTAATCCTATATTTTAAATATATGATATTATTTATCTGTTGTTTTCTAAATTCCTTTTTCCTCTATTGTTTTACCCAGACAAGGTCTTGGCCAGTGAAATTATTAGTTTCCAAATCAAATATTAGATAATTGTGTTTTTTTTATGACATTAGATAATTGTATTTTGAAATATATTTGTTATGTTATCTAAAAGATCCCCTATGCACAACATCTCTTTGTTTTTCTTTTTAACTGCAGATTCTTCTTGCGACAACATCCACAGATGGGAAATGCCGAGTATTCTCCACCTTTATTAAAGGCATTGATGCAAGGTATGATAAAAGGATCTTGGACCGTGGCTGACTTTTTCTGTTTATGTTTTTTTATATCATTCAAATTTAAATGTTTGTTGAATTGGCACAGGGATTCAAATCCACAAGATTCAAAATTTGGAGAGGTTCAATTTTAACTCTTATTCCACATGTGAATTTTTTATATTTATGATCAGCTTAATGTAAAATAAATTTGCATACATGTTGCAATAAATACATTGCTTGTGAAGCCTGTTAAATATCCTATGAATATATATTTCACCTGTTGTTGATTGTAAAATTGAAACTGATATTATTTAAAAAAAAGAATTTTTAAAAGTTTGATGTCTGGATTTATATATTTAAGCATACTGATCAGTGAATAAATGCAGCTGAAAGAATTTATTTGTATAAGATTATAATGATGAACTGATTATCTAATTAGTTTTCTTAACATTTTTTTGTTCTATCTGCTAAAAAAACAGATGAAATGAGAGAAATGAAATTAAAAGACTGTTGGCTAAGTGTATCTTCTGCTAATATTGTTTTTGTTGGTCAACAGCTGATTGTTCAGCTTGATCTCTCGTCATCTTGGACATTTGGAGTCAAGTGGTCGCCAAGTGGCAATACTCTAGCATATGTAGGTAAGAAAATTCTTTCCTCTGGATGCTTACCCTCAGCTAGCTTAAGATCATGGCTGCAAGTTAGAAGCTTCTGGTGAGGTTTAGTTATCATCTTTATATTTTAATAAAAGAAGAATATTAAAGATAAACTTTTTGGTACTAAGGTATTTTAGGTTTTCACGATGCACAAATGTATTTTCCGACATGTTATATTAGAATAAAATATTTGCCTTTTATATAAAATCACGGAATCTTCTGAAATTATTGTATTTTATTCAGTCTGTTTGTCTCTTTTATTTTTTACCATGTCGAGACAGAGAAACAAGAGAGGATAGGGATAAATTCCGTGTGTGGACCACGAAGGAGCTATCGAATTTATAGGGGAGGAAACATAATTACAAAATATTGACGATATAATTACAACATCGTAACATAAATATAGAATCTATTTAATTAATCTAATATCCACCATTTATATATTTACAAGATTCTTACATACCAACTGTATTTGTTAATATTATACAGGTCACAATTCTGTGATATGTTTTGTTGATGATGTTGGTCCTTCTCCTTTGTCCCAAAAGGTTGTGTTTCGTGATTTGCCCCTCCGTGATGTGGGTCAGCATCCACCCTGTCTATCTATTTTTAGTTTCCCAATGCCTTTTTACATATTTACTGATTTTTTGGAACTGGTGGATCATCGTATGACATGTTTTCAGGTACTCTTTGTTTCTGAGAGAAAAGTGATCGGTGTAGGATTTGATTGCAACCCAATGGTTTTTGCGGCAGATGAAAGGGGAATTTGGTACGTGTAAATTCATATTTTTGTGTTTTTTAAAATTTTCCTTAGTAGCCGACTTGGGCCTATTTGTATGCAATATTTCTACCTTCTACTAGAGCTAGAAATATTGTGTTTTTTTCATCTCTACATAATGATGCTTTTAAATATCTCTCTAGGTGGAAGAAGAGTGTTTGTTTTGGTTTCTCATTTATTTTTAGTAATCTTTTGATGTGTTTTTTTTATCTGTAGGAGTTTTGTCAGATATCTAGGAGAACAGAAGGCAGTATCTTCTAGATCAAGATATGGCTCACAGGTAACTGAATTTCTTGCAAAAGATCATTCAATATTCAACTATGAGAAACATGAATCTCATGCGGGAAATCAATTTCATTAATTGTAATGTCTAATGTGAAAATACTGATGGAGTTTTGACATAGCTTATGGATAGAATTTCTGGTAGGGATGGCAAATGAACCCGTCTTGAGTTTGATGGATAATCCCCACCACATTAATTATGAGTATGGGTTATACCTTATTTTTTAAATTGGGTATGAGGACGAGGATGTGTATGTAGGTATCCAGTCCTTGTCCCCATACCTTTCCAATATCCATCCCTTTTATCATATCCTTTTCTATTTTAAATTACTAATACATCTTTAATTTGTTAGGTAACCTAAAAACTTATATTAATTTTTCTTTGATCTTTAGTTTCATAATAGGTCATACATTTTATTATTTTTACTATTTTCTATAATTATTTCACCTTTATCTAATCAGTTTCGTAATAGGTCATACATTTGATCATTTTTACTATTTTCTATAATTATTTGACCTTTATCTAATTGTTATTTGACCTTTATCTAATTGTTATTTGATATTCTCTTTTGATATTTATATAATTATAATTTCTTGATATTTGATATTGGATAAAAAAAAATGTGTATCCTTTTGATATTGAATACTTGGAAATATCATGTTTCCTTTGGTGTCCCTAATTCCTGGTCCTCCTAACACATTTAGATTTGTCAAATTAGACAGATCAAAGATAGTTATCAGCGAAAAATAATGATGTCAACTTGAGGGGATCATAACTTCCATTTTATGTCTAATGACTAATGAAGATACTCTCTTCGTGCCAGCGTTTAGCTGAATCCCACAAATCAATAAAAAGTTGTTTTTGCCTACCAAGGTACATACGTAACTAGTTGACATATTTTAATGAAAATGAAATTTTATTTTAGAGAAAATGGGAAGTACAATTACCGGAGGATGTATATACTCTAGGAAGGGTTAACCTACTGATGAAAATTAGAATATTAGAGTGTAGTTATTGTAAATTGTAAGTAACACAAGATAGCGGTGAAATGTTAGTCTTTTAAAAGAAAAAACACTGATTATAAAGAAATTATCCAATAGAAAACGAACTGATCCATCATTGACTCAACACCCTACCCCTACACCTGCCAATGTAATCTACTTTCTGCATTGGTGCCGCCAGTGGCCTTTTTTGCATGTCCAAATACCTTAAACTGGTTTTCTGTCATCTACTCGTATTAATTCATCAACTCTAACTCAGCTTTACTGGAACAAAAAAAATTAGTGAGGAACATAGTTTGCACATTGGTTAATGGAGAGACAAAAAAATGTAATTAAGTATTTTCCCTATTATCTAAACCTCACTGTAATGTGAACCTGACAGCTGAATCAAGCTTAAGATAGGTTGGCACAAGGTCATAATTGTAGGCTTGTAGATATTTCGTTTATTCTAGTGGTATTTCTATTTATGTTACTAACTGGAGGTTTACTCTTTCCTTCATTTGTCAAATTCCGTCTTTTAATCAGTTCTCTGAAGCATTTGTGAAGTTTTATGGCCAATCAAAGCATGGAGTGAACAACGATGCAGTTGAAACTTCAAGAACTAGTGGAACTGTTCATGAGAACTGTATAAAGTATGTATATCCTTCATGACCCCGTACTTTCTCCAAATGTGATTGGTTATGTTACAGATTTTCTTTGTAAAATGCTAGCTTCTTCAATTCCATTATATTGTGGCGGTTTCCGTTGTTCTGTTCAATTTTTATGCCCCTACTACCTGCAACACTATTACAGTTGGATTCAGGGAACTTAGTTCATATAAAATGCTAACGACTGGGTTGATTTTTGCGCTTTGTAGTTGTATTGTGCCTCTTGGGGATCATGGCACAATGATAAGGCGTTTCAGCACATCAGGTTAATGGAGAATGATGGTCATCTGAATTTTTGTTATTTTTTGTGCTGATTATGTTAGTCTCGACTAGGCTGCTTTTGCTAATGCACATTGAATATACAGGATTGGATGGAATAATCGCTGTATGGGATTTGGAAAATGAGCAAGACCTGTTGGAATGATAAGCTCAACAGTAAATTGTCACATCTTCATGGCAAAGCACTTGAAGTTGACTGTTCATGCAGCATTAAACCTTGTAAATTAATTTTGGTACGAGGGATTGAAGTGATTTCTAATCATTATAATAAAAGACTTGAAAGTGTCAGATACATCAGCCCCCAGAATATGTTTTTAAATATTTTGGCTGTGCTGTTGTTTTCCATGCAATCACTCTCGGGAAAAGATATATAACTAATAATATTCATGCAAAGGAATACCAGTTTCCTCGTTAGAGGACTTAAATGTTTTTCCTTTACTCTTATACATGATAGATATTTTCATTTGGTTCATATTTAAGTAACTTCAAATTTAATCATCGTAAAACTTTTATTTCTGACAATCCTAATGTAAAATGAAAGTTTGTCTGTTAAGCATAATTTTCAATTTACACTTTTCACCTTTTAAATATAACAGTTTTTTCGTTTGACTTTTATTTTCTTTTCTAAGTTTGTATAAATATTACTTTTATTTTAGTCCTTGTAATAGATTTTGACACTATTTTAGTTTTAGTTTTTCCAATGACTGTAGTTAGTTCAGTAATATCACAACTAACAAGATAAATAATAATTAAAATAGTTGGGACAATCAATGTTTCAAATTAATATAGTTATAATTTTTTAGCCTCGTATTTACTAATGTTTAGTGTGTAAAATTTGTCAACTGTTTTTAAATAAAGGATGGTTACTAAATTAAATGTTTGTGCAAAGTAGCAAACATCAATGCCTCGTATTTACTAATGTTTAGTGTGTAAAATTTGTCAACTGTTTTTAAATAAAGGATGGTTACTAAATTAAATGTTTATGCAAAGTAGCAAACATCAATGTAAACTAAATTAACCAAATAAAAATAAAGCGTAACCTATATTAACTCTTAAATGCAGATTTTATAGAATTATTTTATTGAAAAGCAAAGATTAAATGAGTCATGCGAACAATAACAAGTTGACGTGATCATGAAAATTTAGAGAAGAATTACCTAGAAGACAAATAAAAGAAAATAAATGTTAAAAATATAGAAGAATTTTATTTTTATGTCAAAAATAGTTTTGAAAGGGTACAAGCTAGAAATTCTTAGAATGAGGTGTTCTAATACTTTAGTTGGGAATTCAAATCCACGTAAGATTGTAAATAACTAGGATGCTCATAACTAAGATCAAATAGGAACCCTTATAAGCTTGTAGAATCATATTTTTTAGGATAAAATTCATTTGACCATGAGTTTTTAAAATGAGAGTTACTTGGTTAGTTGAGTTGTCTATGTGATCTCTTCTTTCTCTTGGTTCTTGGAGTCACTAAAAAGTGTGCTAAGAAACCTTTAAGGGTTTTTACCTTTACCATATTCACTACAAGAAAACGGTGATTTAACTTCCATATATATGCGTGGGCTAAGTGCGGACGCGATTTTCGTGGGCCAAACCCATGCAAAGCCGACGTAAAAGTAATTTTGTTTGGCAATCCGACGCATAATGAATAATGGACGCAGGTATAAATTTAAATAAAAAAAAATATTTCAGTTTGCATGGGCTATGACCGACGCAAAGCCGACGCATATAGGAAGCGTGGGCTATAGCACACGCATAATTAGAGTTTATTGATTTTATACTTATTTGATGTATAACATGGTAATAAATATTATAATTTTTACTTGTTTATTGTATTTATTTTAATTTTTTTAAATATTATAATAATTTTTTTAATTTTAATAATTTTGGTATATGTTAGTTAAATTAAATTGATTACATGTTTATTTTTAAATTATTTAAAAAAATTATCTTAAACAATTTAAAAAGAATTGAAAAATGTTAAAAAAATAATAATTGAGTAAAAGAAAAAATGTAATTAAATTTATAAATGTTATATAAAATACTTAAATTTTTAAAAAATTAATTATTTTAATTTAATTTATAATATTATAATAAGTATTTAGATATAAATTAGTTAAATTAACTTTATTAAATTGATTAAGTGTTTAATTTAAAATTATTTAAAGAAATTATCTTATAAAGTTTATAAAGAATTGAAAAATGTAGAAAAATAATAATTGGGTAAAAAATATACATATTTAAATTTTAAAAATATTATGTATTTATTTTTTGTTGTATAAATTAAATATATGTTTTGTTCTATAAATGAAATTAACTTTTATATAAATTAAAATAATTTTTTTGTTGTATAAATGAAATGAATTATTTTTGTTATATAAATTGAATTTAATTGTTTTGTATAAATTAAAGAAAGTTTTTTTTTATAAATTATATACATTTCTTTTATACATTAATTTTTTTTTGTTATATAAATTTAAAATAAAATGAATTAATTTTTTGAAAGTTTTAATATAATTTTATTAAATTACATTTAACTTATATACTTATGAAAATTTTCACGTGTCTCATATTAATAATAATAATTATAATAAAAATTATAATATGACAAATAAAATTTTCTGGGGTAGTGGTTAAATCCTTTTTGGTTACTGAAGGGACTTGCGTTCGACTCCTGCCCACTGCAGTTTGTGTCTAACATTAATAATTGTACATAATAATCAGAAATAAAAAAAAAGATGAAAATAATAATGAAGAAAATAAAATATATTGTACATAATAATCAGAAATAAAAAAAAAGATGAAAATAATAATGAAGAAAATAAAATATTTTGAATTTGTTTTTTCATCCCTTTATGTGTGTCGGCGTCCACTCAAATTATGCAATTTGCGTCCATTTTGCGTGGGCTTGGCCCACGCAATGTGCGTCCAACTCGCTGTCCCACACTAATTTCCATTTGCTTCCAAGGTTTTTTCGTCGGAACTGTGGCCAACGAAAATCCGACGCTTATGCGTCCGTTTTTAGCCTTTTGTGTCCGTTTTTGGCCCACACTAAATCCTTATTTCTTGTAGTGATTCTTTTTAAAGAAACGGCCAAGCCTTTTCTACAGCTTACAGAAGACAAGATAGTACAATACGGTAGTAATGGGCGGAATAAGTCAAGTAGCCTGGCTGGCTGGATAGAGGGAAAGAGAAGTTTTTTAAGCTGCACTAAAAACCCTTTAACAGCTAGAGAATGGTCAAGTATGTTGGTAACAAAATTCTTCTTTGCCCATTCATGTTGGTATCAGTCCTAAAATAAGAGTTGTATGTGCAAAAGTGGACCTTACATTGTTAAGAGTTATTCCACTTATAACCACTAATATTACAAACTATGCCTCACAAGCCCAATTATGAATGGACAAAGAAGAATTTTGGGTTGAGTGACTTTTCGTTTATGCCTATTAGGATTGGACTGTTTCTTCCTGCACCTCCATCACTTCTTCAGCCACCTCCATAAATTTTGAGATTTCCAAAATTATCCTTCATTAAAAAGATAAAAATAGAAGCAATGTTTTACACTACGGATTACATAATCCGGAAGTCAAAAAATTATCACTTATGGATTACGTAATCTGGAACCTATTTAACAACTAACAAGACCGGATTACGTAATCCGAAAGTGGTAATATTTTACACTACGGATCACGTAATCTGGAAGTGGTAATTTTTGACTTTCGGATTACGTAATCTGTAGTGTAAAATATTGCTTTTATTTTTATGTTT
>Ga0123342_1006459_pt1 | contig 16240 bp, 14 predicted proteins | sample Turbeawhitnodule_FD_89960 | JGI IMG/M metagenome (GOLD analysis project Ga0123342, IMG submission 89960) | Root nodule microbial communities of legume samples collected from Mexico - Turtle bean Mexico white nodule | ecosystem: Host-associated > Plants > Roots > Nodule | place: Mexico: Nepantla... | reverse complement strand
GGCCGAAGGAGAAGCAGGAGGACGAAGAGAACCTCAGTTCACTACCCAGTCACCTGACCGACCGAAGGAAGGAGAAGAAGACTTCAACAGTTCTCTAGGTCCCATCTCCCTAGCAGGAACAGGTTTCAAACTTTGATATTTTAAATTGAAAGGATATTAGATATTCTTGAAGACAATATTTTGAGAATATGATACATACTGTGCATATATTTTGAAAAAATATTTTTTTTAATTAATATTTGTATTTCAAATAACAATATATATGATTAGGAGAATGAAGATTATCCATCGTATACGCATATAATATATAATGAAAGTAATATAAAAAAAATTCATTAATCAAATGATATTTACTTTATACTAAAAGGAGGAAATTAAAATAAACAGGAATGGACCTCGAGATCGGAAATGAAAGCAGCAACAAGCTGTTGTTGTTAGCATTAAGGAACAGAACATGCGGTAAGTAGAATTATAAGAATTCAATATCAGATTATTGGTGGTGCCAAGGATAAGAATATAATTACATAAAATATATAGTTTTATTATAGAGTTTGGTTTGTATTCAAACCCAACGCCTTAATTACATTCCAAACAATACAATGGTAATAAATAATAGTAGGAACGAAGTATGTGGTAATTGGCAAATGATGAATGCAATGAAAAACTTGTGGTAGAACTTGGAAGTAATAAAAATAGCAGATGAAAAATTTAAATGTCACGGTTTCTTGTGCATTCTGGTGGAAGTTGAGGGTAGCGGGTTCTGTCAGTGCAGTAGTTGTAGATGGTGAATTTCTGACGAACCCATTTGAGTCTTCGCCACTGAAAGGAATCAAGGTCACGAAACTCCGTTTGATCCCACCATCTCTTGCCCTGTGTGGCACAGAACCTTGCATTCACTGAGGCTTCACACCCATCGATGTGAAAACTCTTGTACTCCGCTACGAAAGGAGCTTTGGACCAATCTGTTTTCTCCAAACCACCCCTTGTGGCCCAATCATCAGCATTCCACAAACTGTTGTACACCTTCATGGGTTGGTCAAAGGGGAACTTCACTCCCAACTCCTTCAGATTCTTGAACACCCTGATTGGGATGTTATCCACTAGGAATCTGTGCATGTAATTAGAAACATCGTACACTTCAATTACTTATGTTTGTGTTTGTTACTGTTATATCCCACAATAGAATTGAACTTTTCTTTGAGTACTTACACGACTTGATACATGTTCCATAGTACAGAGTATCTGTGGTATGCTTTTGTGGGATCGAACCAGAGATAGATTCTTTGCTCTCTGTCACCCTTCCCTCCAGTGAACACATTTGTTTGCAAAATGTAAGGTTGTCCTGTTCTGTTCCCCAAGAACTCAAAGTCTATCTCATCGTGCTCCGCGTTTTGAGATGATAACTGCAGGTTCCAATCATAGAAAATCAACTAGGTTAAAACAAAAACTGTAACACCTATACCTTACTCATATAATCTAAGTAGAATTCATTATTAGTATAAAATTGTTTATTTTTACAATAAGGCAATTTCTATTTAATTGATACTACAATGAGACTGTATTAAAATAAAAAATAAAAAAAAGTTGTGCATACATAAAAAGCAGTGACTGTGCCAGCTGAATCACCAGGGACCATCTTTATGTCCATGCTGAAGTGACCAAACAAATATGACCCTTTGGATTGGAAGCCAGTGCCTGTTCAAATTTGCATGAATTAACATGAAATTATACCAACTTTGTTACAGCTAAGTAGATAATCAGGGTGAAGTTTGTTTATATATTACGTACCAGTGTACTTGTCAAGATGAAGTTGAATCGCAGAACCCCCATTGAAGTATTTGATGTGATCAAAAGCCCATGTGGGAACGTAGTTTCGCCCAAATGGAACATCCACTGGCCTCCGTGGGGTGGCACTGAGTGCAGAAGAGGTTAGTGAAACCAAAATAAGACACAAAGTCAACAAAGAAGTACCCATGTTATGTGTTTTAACGAGGGAAAGATGAAAGTGTTGTGAAAGTGTCTGAGGCCAAGGGAGATATATATAGACACATGACCCTGCCTTGGAAGTTTGCCTCTTCATCCCTCTCTGCCTCAGGAATTTTCTTTCTGCTCATTAGGTAGAGTTCTGTTCATGATTATGATCTTGGAAAGTTAGAAGTAACAGGTGTCATCACAATATTACGCGTTTATTAGCTTGCTAATTAGCAATCATTTTCTACCTAATGGGACAAGATTTTTTTTAAATGTTAAATTTAATCAAAAATATATAATTTAATCAAGATTTTTAATTTATTAAGTTAGTCTTTATGTGTAAAACGTTAGGGGTTTAGTTTTTATGTTATTTTTTATATTTTTTTAATTTGTTCTCTATGATATATATAAGTGGCGTAATCTGATGTTTATTACTAATATAGTATTCTTGATTTGAGTTTTACACTAAAGGACTAAACTAAAAATGCAAAAGGAAATCACATTAACAAGATCATCTTCTCTTTTTTTCTTTTCTTTGGAATTCTGAATAACGAGGTTTTAACAATATAGAGATTTAAACTCAGGTGTTTCAATAATCCAATGGACATTATTGTATCCTGGATTCGTTGGCTATTAGGCATGCTACTTTTAGTTAAAGATAGTTAATTAAGTAATATTTATTCAATTGAATATTATTTTAGATGTGTAAATTGTATGGGAGTTGAAATAGTGTGTATGTTAAAATATGATGTTAATACCTATAATAGTGAAGCTTATAAGAGGTGGGATAGCCCAAACCCCAACCTTATAGTTAGATTCATCGTTTTTTAAATTTTTTCTTTAAGGGGAGAGTTAGGGGTTAATGTTGTTGGTGATTAAGAAGGGGTAGTTGGTCCATATCATTTGTTCACATGCAATGTAAGAGTGGAGCAATATGTTTTATATTCTGAAAATTATGTTTTAATATGTTACATATGAAATATTTCCAGTTTGCATACTTTTCATATGATAATTTTTTTTATGCAGTTATATTCCTTCTAGTAAGATTAACAGATTACTTTGAGTTTTTCAATATATTGATTTTACTTAACTACACTCTTTTAATAAATTTTCTATTTATTAAAATTCTATAAAAGAAAAGGATTTGCATTGTATCAAAAAAGATAACTCATATTCTTGCAACTTTTACATTTGAGAGATAGCTTTTTGCGAATAAAGTTTTTGTGAGAAATTGTTTTTGAAAGATCTTTGAGGTTTCTTGGAACAAAATTTTCATCATCTTGTTGAAGCCATAAATATTTCTTCGCTGTTGTGAAATTAAGAAATCCAGTTGTGTTTCTTGTTTCACAACTCAGGTTAATTCATTCCATTCATTACTGTTTTATTTTTGTATTTATTTGTTATCCAAGATAGGGTTTCTTGGTGGTTAGTTCTGTTGTAATAGGGTGCTGCAGTGTTGGTTCTGATTCTTGTAGTGTTCAAAAACAATTTGGTATATTTTCTTGTAAAGAATTATGTTTTTAGTGAAAACCACCTTGGTGTGAGGTGGGACTGAATGTAGCTTTGTGTAGGAGGGAATCCGTATAAAATTCTTGGTGTTCTTTTGTGTTTTTTATTTTGTTTTACTAATTGTTTGCATGATAATTTATTCTGATATAATCAATCTATTGTTTTCCAAAAATAATTTGTTGTTTTAAAGCATAGATTGTTTTTTTGAAATTTGTATCTGTCATATTGAGGATGTAAAAAGAGTAAGGAAACACGCACTCATTCAGGAATATGAACTATTTAGGATACGACAAGGAGAAAATATTGCTAAGGTACAGAAGAGGTTCACACACATAATGAGTCACTTAACAGGTCTGAGAAAAGTCTTTGATAAATAAGAATTGAATATAAAGGTTTTGAAATGTTTGAATAGAAGCTGGCAACCAAAACTTACAACAATCTCTGAATCCAAAGACTTGTCAAGATTGTATACGACAACTTTGTTTGGAAAGTTGAGAGAATATGAGTTAGAACTTAATCGACTAAATGATTAAGAGAATTCTGAAAAGAAAATACAAAATATAGCTCTCAAGGCTAGTACATAAAAGAAGGTCTCCAGTCAAGATGATGAGGACTGATATCAAGATGAGACTTTAAGTTTGCTCTCAAAGAAATTCAACGGATTTATGAAGAAGAAAAAATGTGACAAATTTCAATCCAGAATGAGGTATGCTTCTAAACCAAGTGATTCTAGTGTTGCTAACTATACATGTTTTGGTTGTGGTAATCCAAGGCATATTAAAATGGATTGTCCAAGCAACCATAACAAAGAAAAAGCTCAAGGCAGAAAAGCAGACAAAGGCTAAAGCAAGAAAGCACATATCTTGGGAAGATAATGATATGTCTTCATCAGTGATTCCTCTACAGAGAGTGAATAAGCAAATCTACGTTTCATGGTCAACAATGAGATCCAACAATGATTCAGTAATTATTTGTTCTATTGAAGATTCATAAATTATGATCAGTTGCTACTTGCATTTCATGAAACACATGAAGAAGCTAATAGACTTGTTGTTATAGGAAACAAGTTGAAAAATGCTAATAATTTTCTTGAATTAAATGTAAAATCATTAGAGAAAGAATTGCATGAGGCTCAAACTAAGTTTGTTAACCTTGAAATGATTTGTTTGCATGCAAGTTATAATGTTCAATCTAGTAAAATGGAAAAGAACTGTAAAAATTGCAAAGTTATGGAAGATAGGATAAAATATCTTTTGAAAAACTTGTCTAAGTTCACCATGGGAAGAGCTAATCTAGAAACTGATTTAGGATCACAAAATTATGTGTTTGGTAAAAGTGGATTAGGATATAAACCTGGAAAGAAAAATAATGTCAAAAAGTTATCTAGTTTCTTTGTACCTACTAAAACAAAGTATGTTTCGTTTAATAATTATAAAAATATACATTTCATATCATGTTTTTATTGCATGAAGAATGGTCATATTTCTAGGTCTTGCAGGCTCACAAATTATCTTGTTACAAGGGGTTTAGCCAAATGGCTACCTAAGGAAAGGTAGTAACTCATTTGGACCCAAAAACTAAGGGTACCATCTTTATTTATTTATATTTGTTTTGCATAAAAAAAATGAGAAAGAGGATTAAACCAGTGGTATCTTGACAGTGGATGCTCTAAACACATGACAGAAGATCTATCACAGCTTGCCATTTTGAAGTTAAAACCAGAAGGATATGTTACTTATGGTGACAAAAACCGTGGGAGAATACTTGGGAAAGGTAATATTGAGACTGAAGAAACAACAATCATCAATGATGTTTTATATGTAGAAGGTTTGAAACATAATCTTCTCAACATTAGTCAGCTTTTTGACAAGAGATACAAGGTGAAATTTGAATATGAAAATTGTCTAATTTGTAACGAAGACACTAGTAAGTTAGTCTTCACTGGTAAGAGGTTCAATAACATCTATCTCCTTGATATTCATCACAATGCTTCTATAAATGAATGTCTTATTTCAAAAGAATGATGAATCCTGGTTGTGGTATAGGAGACTTGCTCATATTCATTATGAACATTTGAACAAATTGAAATCTAAAGATCTTGTTTCTAGTTTACCAAATATTAAATTTGAAAACAATAAAATTTGTGATGCATGTCAAAAAGGAAAATATACTAGATCATCTTTTAAGCTGAAAGATGTTACTTCTAAGAAACCTTTAGACATTTTGCATTTGGTTTTGTTTGGCCCATCTAGAACTGCTAGTCTTGGTGGAAATTTTTATGCATTGGTCATTGTTGATGATTTCTCTATATTTACCTGGAATTTCTTCTTTACCTTTAAACATGATACATTTGATGTGTTTAAAAAATTAGCCAAGGTGTTACAAAATGGAAATAGTTGAAGCATTAAGTCTATTATAAGTGATCATGGGGGAGAGTTTCAAAATGAGAGGTTTAATTTTTTTTGTGAAAAGCATGGTATTATATAATTTTTCCGCTCCTTGGACTCCACCACAAAATGGGGTAGTTGAGAGAAAGAATAGATCACTAGAAGAGTTTGTTAGAACAATGTTGAATGAATCAAATCTCCCTAAATATTTTTGGATTGATGTTGTTAACACTACTGCATATGTGTTAAATAGAACTCTTATTAGGCCAATTTTAAAGAAAACACCTTATGAGTTGTAAATGTTTTGCTCTAAATAATGGTAAGGATAATCTTGGAAAATTTGATGCAAAATCTGATGAAGGAATCTTTCTTGGTTATGATCTAAATGGACATGCATATAGAATTTATAATAAAAGGCTTTTAATTGTTGAAGATGTTGATCAAAAGTGATCCAGAGCTTTGAAGAATCCAAATCCAAGGTGTTTGATGAAAGGCTGGTGTTGTTGTTGTATGTGGGTGGGATCTGGGTAGATTATTTTGTAATCCACTCCTTGTTTGAATCCAGAACTGATTTGATTTGAAAAACCTTTTTAAAATAGAATGTTTTTCAACTAAGTGAAAAACAACTTGTTGTTTTGTCGAATCAATCGGTTGTTTTACTCTTAGGAGTTTTGAAAAAGGTTGAAAGCTGTTTGACTTAGTTGACTTAACTGTCAAACCAAATCAATCGGTTATTTCATGATTTCAACCGATTGTTTCTTTAAAAACCCTAACAGAATTCAGTTTTGAATGGTGAATCTGTTTTAAATTATTTCTAACTAAATACGCTCATCCATTAAATGTTTTGACCAATCTTTGGAAAATATAAATAGTTTGTTATATGTTTTCTAAAAGGGAAGAAACAGTTTTGAGAATTTCAGTTTGACATATTTGATCTCAAGTTTTCAAGATTCACATCAAGCTTTGGATTTTCAAGTGAGAGTGGAATAAGATTGCAATTGTATTCTTTTCAAATTGTACTTTGATCAGGTGTAATCCTTTCTCAATCTTCTGTATTTATGTTGTTGTATTGCCAAGGAGTATTGTGTGTTCTTGAGGTGTTCAAGATCAATACTCTTGGTGTGGTTTGCCAAAGATAGTGTGTTTCTTGAAGGGTTCAAGGTCACTACTTTGGTGTGTGGTGTTTGTAATCTGGTTTGATTGCTTAGTGGATTACCTAGTGGTTTATGGGAACTAGATGTAGCTCTTGGCTTAATAGTGAACCAGTATAAACTGTTTGTGTGATTATCTCTTTCTCTGAACTCCTTTAAATTCTGTTTTTAAGTTGTTTAAGTTTTAACTGGTATAAACAACCAATTGTTTAGAAGAAACAACCGATTGTTTTTTTATGTTTTGCATTATAACAGTTTGTGTTCTTGGCTAACTTGATTCCTTTTCTGGATTTTTACACAGAATTTCATTAAAACTTCAAAAGTTTTCAAAAATCTCTTACAAACAATTCACCCCCCTCTTGTTTAAAGGCCATATATTCTAACAGAAGAGTTTGTACATATTGTTTTTTATGAGACTAACAATTATCTACATAAGCTTGTTGAAGATCATCTTGAATCAGGCGATTTAAGAACTACACTCTAGAAAAATCAACCAAATGATAACTCCAGAAAAATCATCCAATTAATTCTAAAACAAATGATTCAATTTCTATTGAAGGACAAGTTGTTGATCAAAATTTGCCTAGAGAATGGAAGACTCCCAGGGATCTGACTCTGGAAAATATCATTAGGCTTATTGAGAAAGGTGTCTCAACCAGAAAGTCACTCAATAATCTTTGTGAAGCCATGGCATTTGTCTCCCAAGTCGAACTAAAGAATGTGATAGAGGCTTTGCAAGATGAGAATTGGATTCTAGCTATGTAGGAAGAGTTGAATCAGTTTACTAGAATGAGGTATGGTCTCTGATTCCAATAACAACAGACATGAATATCATTGGCACAAAGTGGTTAGAAACAAAATGGATGAACTTGGAGTTATCACTAGGAACAAGGTCAGACTTGTTGCAAAGGGTTACAACTAAGAAAAATATATTGACTATGATTAAACCTATGCTCCTGTAACAAGGTTGGAAGTTGTTAGACTTCTATTAGCTTTTACATGCATGAGTGGTTTCAAATTATTCCAAATGGATGTAAAGTGTGTTTTTCTCAATGGTTATATCAATGAAGAAATATTTGTATCACAACCACCTAGGTTTGAGGATCATAAGTTTCCAAATCATGTCTACAAACTCAGAAAAGCCTTGTATAGACTGAAGCAAGCACCTACGTAATGGTATGAAAGGCTAAGCAACTTTCCGTTAACTCAAGGATATGAAAGAGGCATGACAGACAAGACATTCTTCATTAAGAAAAAGAAAGATTATATTATTTTGGTACAAGTCTATGTAGATGATATTATTTTCGGGTCAACAAATGAAGTCTTGTGTGAAGCTTTTGTGAATGATATGAAAAGTGAGTTTGAGATGTCCATGATGGGTGAGCTCAACTATTTCTTATGACTTCAAGTGAAACAACTCAAGGATGGCATCTTTATTTGTCAAACAAAGTACTGTAAGGATTTGTTGAGAAAATTTGAAATGGAAAATTGCAAAGCAATAAGCACTCCTATGTCAACTAGTTGTCATCTAGTTGTCATCTAGATCAAGATATGCTAGGAAAGCCAGTGGATGAAACCAAATATAGAGAATTGATAGGTTCACTTTTATACCTCACTGCAAGTAGACCAAATATTATGTTTGTTGTATGCATGTGTGCAAGCTTTCAGTTTGCTCCAAAGGAGTCACATTTTAACACTGCCAAGAGATATTTGAAGTACTTGCAGGGACTAAAGAAGTTGGTTTGTGGTATCCTTGTCATGTTTCTCTAAATTTAATTGGATATTCTGTCTCTGATTGTGCAGGATGTAAGATAGATAGGAAAAGTACAAGTGGAACATAATTATCTACTTGGATCCAGCTTAATCTCATGGCACTACAAGAAGTAAGCATGTGTGGCTTTATCAACAACAGAAGCTAAATATATAGCCACAGAGAGTTTTTGTGCACAAACCTTATGGTTAAAACAACAACTAAGTTACTTTGGTTTAAATTTGAACAATATTCCTTTATTATGTGATAATACCAGTGTTATAAACTTGACAAAAAAAATCATATCATGCATTTATGCACAAAGTATATTGAGATTATACATGATTTCCTTTGTCAGCATATTTCAAATGGCAATTGTGAAATTAAATTCATAGGAATTGAGAAATAATTAGCTGATTTGTTTACTAAACCACTTGCACGAGATAGATTCAATTATCTCATAATTGAATTAGGCATCATTAGCTTAATTCATGTTTCCTAAAAGAAAATATAATTGATTAAAATAATGATCAATTGATTATTTTTCATAATCTGTTACTATTTTAATTGACTGAATTTTTTTATGATTTTGTTTAAATTTCAGTGACGTGTAGTGTTAAAAGTAAATTTTTTTTGTTTGACTGTGTAAATGCACACTCACGTGATATGTTGTTGGGATTTGGTGTTGATGGAATTCTTCCATTGCAGCCTTTTCAATATCCAGTCAATGAAAACTATCTTGAAATTTATCTTTCCTATAAAAATTTGTGGAATGCTTTAAACACAAATTAATTTCTATCTTTTCTCATAAACTATTTTTCATCTTTATTTGACCTAACATTGCATAACATCACTTATCATATTCTTTAAAGTCTAGACATTTGTTTATTCTTTTTGTTTGTGTTCGAACTCTCATACAGATTTAACAAATGGCTTCATCATAATAAAAAAGAGATCTAGGATCATCCTTTAGCTCTCGGTTTTGATATCTTGAAACTTAGTTTGTTGGTGATGAAGATGTCATGGCAACCTTTCTGCATGAGATGAGCAGAAAACAAATAAATAGTCCCAAGTTTTTGAAATTCTCATGGATGAAAGAGAAGAAGTCTGAATGATTCGAGAAATCTTTTAAAGCTTCAGAAACTGCAACCTTTCTTGGAGTTAACAAGTAGTATTTACCCTAACCTTATTAAATCCTTTTATTCTAATTTGATTTCCAATGGAAAAAAATTGCAGACTAAGGTAAAAGGGATAGACATGTTGATCACACTAGCTGTTTGGAAATCTGTAACTGGACTCAAGTATAATGGAGTCAAGGTTGGAAAGGAAAACACTAATGAAATCATTGAATTTAACAATATGTAGTTCTATTGCACTTGTTTGAAAGATCAAGACATTTCCTTTAATCGGTTTCAAGTAGGTCATCTCAAGTTAACAACACATTTTCTGGCACACATTGTGGCATGGAAGTTAACACCCAGGGGGAGTAACCATGTCATGTTAACTAAAGAGGATTTGATTATGATGTATTGTATCGTGAAGAAGATCAAGGTAAATGATGACTCTTTTTTACGGCAAGTGTACCGAGTCAGAAGTAATAATTTGTCCTTAAAGACGGATATCAAACCCACAAGGAACAGTTATTTAAAATCCTAATAGTAGCATTCACTAAGTATAAGAATATGTACAATAATTTGATTTCAAAGATATTGACATAAGTTTGAGTGAAAATTAATTGAAAACAAAATAAATGAGTAAAATAATTCAATTAAGAAGATTGGAAATGGGGTTAATCCTTCTCACTTGTCTGTAGTTTTAAAAATATAGCATTCCATCATCTTGATTGATGTTAATGCACATATAAAATCATTTATATTGATTCCTCGCATACAAAATTATTAAAAGAGTCTCCTAAGTATCGATTCCTAACATATTTATAAGAACTCCTTATCATTACGAATAGATGTTATAAAGCAATTAACATTTCAAAATTGTTCCTAGCATTGAAATATGCTAAGCATTATCATTTAGGTCAGATGCTTAGAAGTACTTTCCAGACAAATCTAAGGATCAAAATCATGAATAGTTTCAAGCTTTGAGAATACCAATCATTAATCAATAACTGAATATTATAGATAAATATCACCTCAATACATAAGAGTTTGAACATATTACTCTCAATTTTAAAGGAAAGAATTAGCCACTCAGGGTGGCTATTACAAGCATGGACAACAAGAAAAGAAGTCCAAAATGTTTCTCATTTATGGTTGCCTCCTTTAGGGTTTCCTTCATTTGGTTCCTCCCAATGATGTCTAGGGTTATGTCTCATGTCTTCTATTTAACCTAAGTGAGTTTGGGCTAAGTGACATATGTATTCATAATATATATTTTTTGCTTCATCTCTCCTTAAATTCTTGATAATAACACAAAATTGGGAATAAATCGTTATTCTTCATCTCATAATCCAAAAATATGTAAAAAGGTTCAAATTCCTTAATTAGAGGTTGAATTAGAACTATTTTATTAATTAAAGTCCATAAGTGTTTATCCTTTTTTATGAAATGTTACTGAATCATGACACTTATTAGTATCTATATCATAAAAGAGCATATGATCAAGTCCAAACGTCTCAAAAATTACAGGTTTCCATATGCAATTTTAGTTTCCAAATTCTTAGAGTATTTTGAAGTTGATTTAAAGGATAAGCTAACAGAAACCATAAAATCTGGAAGTGAGATAGACTGCATTACTCTAATGAAAATGGTTTTCAAAAAGTTAACAATATATGGATTAGTAAAAGTTAACAAAATATGGATTAGTAAAAATGGTGATGCTACTGATTTTCCTGAATCAAGCAATGTTGGTGAAGATGCTCAAGGAATTTATATGAATGTATTGGTAGCCTATGTACTACCAGTAGATAGAGGTAAACCATTGTCCAAATTTGAGAGATTCATGGTAAATAGGTTGGATTCAGTTTTTGCAACCCAGATACAACACTTCGAAATGATTGAGGCAAGGTTTGAACACCTTGATCAACATATTGAAGCAGTACCTGAGCAACTTGCCGTGCTCTATCATCATGATAATTAAACTTGTGTTGATCTTGTTATAATCGGTTTAATTTTCATATTTATTAAACTCTTTTAATTTTTTGGTTTCTTTTGGCTTGCATGGTGCTTTTTTATGCACCTTGAACATCTTATATTTTCCTTAAGCACTGATATTATTGTTTTAAATGGTTTTTATTTTGTTTTGCTAATTGTTATTTGATGGACTAGCACACACATTTAAATTTTGTTTCATATTCTATTTGATGAATACTAAAGGGGAGACACATATCAAACTTATATAATTAAAATAAATAAAAGTAATCTATGAATAATTAAACTTTTAATTAATTATGTCAACTGTGTATTAGTATGTACACATAAACCTAAATTCTAAATCCTACATTGACATCACAATTCATCTTAGCATAACATGTACCTCTTGTGTAAATATAAAAGTGAAATGGAAGAAAGAATGAGATATGAGTGGGAATATTTAGTATGTTTCAAGTGATATATATTTGATTGGACTTATTTGAATAAATATTTTCATAAATAATTCTACAATAATAAAATCAAGAATTAAATTTTATAAAAATAATTTATATATAAATTAAGAAAAAAAATCAGATATGGATTAAACAAGATGAGAGACTTATAGAATTATACCAATTAGTTTATATATAAATTAATTTTAACATATAAAAAATTCTCAAGAAATTTTGAACATTCTTAAATATAAGAGAAACAATTTTATAATTAAAAAATTAACTTTTTTTTTATAAAAGCTCTCATGTTAGGCATCACTATAAAACTCGACATTTCAGTTAGACTAAGACCTCAAGTAACAACAATCATCTACCACCACATGAAAAAATGTTATTAAAAGAAAAAAAAAAGAAAGGAAATACAAATAAATATGGGGAGACTAGACAAAAACCCATATATTAACAAAAATGATACGTAGGTATTTTATATCTATTAATAAATAAATCTAAGAAAATACTAGATGGAAGCCTATTATACCAATGAAATTGTTCTCTATGAATAAATCCTAAGGTAGCAAGCTTATTAGCACATGCACTCCCTTCATGAAAAATGTGAGAAACCCTAAACCTAATTTTCCCACAGTAATTAAGACAAGTGTTCCACCTATTACAAAGCATCCAAGGAACATTAGTTCTAGCAGTAAATGCAACACAAACCAGGCAGAATCACATTCAAACCATAAATTAGTAAGACCCATCTTTTGAGCTTCTTCAATAGCATCTATATAACTTCATAAAACTCAGCAACCAAAGCAGTTTGAACATCAAGGAAGCAGAGAAACCACCAATAAACTCCCTCATACTCCCATAGAAAATACCTCCACAAGTAGCAAGACTAGAAGAACCCCTAGCAACAACATCAACCTGGTGAAGGAAACTTCCATCTAACAAGAGGAGGATGTAGAACTTTACCACTACGAGTATTAATATAAAAAAAATTAAGCACACTGAAATCAAACATATCATTTCGCATAGAACTTTTAGACGAATTTTCCACTAGACAAATGAGATCTTTAATAACCAAAATAGCTATAGAAATAGCAATTTTAACATGAAATCTAGCATAATTCCTCATACGCCATATCATCCAAATATAAAGAGTTATCACAACAAGCTTATCAAATTAACCAAAGGACTACCATCACTCTTAATAAAAAAAAGAAGATCACCCACATTAGAGAAATGAGAATTAAGAAAAAATTTCTAAACTCAACTCTAAATATGCAAAGCATTATGACATTCAAAAAATAAATGTTGAATAAATTCTTCCTACTTTTCACAAAGCCTACATATAAAACATATATGTAAACCTTTATGCTTAATGTGTTGATCTATATGAAGTCGCCCATGAAATTTCTTCCAAAGTATTAGAGTCTTGGGAGGAGGAATATAAGAAGACCAAATGAGTTTGCCCCAACCACATGGAGCTCCTAGATCCAAGAAAAAAATCTTAGCCGATTTGATAGTGAAACGACTAGACTCGTCCAGAATCCAGTTAGGAATATCCTTGTACCGACCAATCCCCAGGCATTGACTAACCACTAGTAATGTTGGTGCCACGTAAGCGGGTCCCACGAGCAGCGCGGGCCAGTACCTCGCAAAGCACGTGTGTCAAGGAGCCGAGAGTGGTCAGACATCGATCATCAGGATGTACCGACTTGCCACTAAACAATGTGGAGAGGTCGGGCATCGAAGATCCAAACAGTAGAGATGGGTCACGAGAAGTGGATCCCAGATCACACACCAGTTATCAGTAAGGGACAAGCCTAGATCACGAGTGCCCATGCATGTAGAGTGGACGACACATCCAGGCGTGACACAAAGTATAAAAGCCACTGGAAGGATATGGCCAGCAAGGGCCACAATCAGGGGCGAGCTGCATGCATGGCATGTGAACAGCTAGGGCACTCTCAGAGGCGGGTGACCCCAGAGATCAGGTGCACGAGGAGGCATCCAGGTGGTCATTCCGTCAGAGGTTGCACTCTAGTTAGGGACCCCACGGACTAGGTTATCCTAAGAGTAAGGTAACAACAGAGTTGGGCCCGCCCATTAGAAAGGCCCATTTCAGGTAAGTAGGAAACCCTAGTTTTCAGTCTATAAATAGTAAGTTAACAAACTTGGTCAGAGGAGAGTCCTCTTGCGTCGTTACACACACAAGAGCAAGAGTATACAGTTTTTGGTGTTTCCTAGCCCTAGTACTGACTTGAGCGTCGGAGTGCAAACGACCGCTAGGGCATCCATTGCCTTTGTGTTTCAAGTGTTCATCACAAGGAAAGCGTATGCGAACGCAAGGACTCTGGACGTGAGCGTGGCGTAGACGTACGAAGGCGTTTCGAGTCAACCGGCAGAAACAATCCTGTTCCTGCCTAATCATGATATATTAAAAAAATGAGGCATTTGTTATAAAGACAATGGAATATTCCAATCACTATGACTACCAGTCCAAAATTGGAAAACTGTAGTCGGGATGCTAGTACCATCAGATACCCTGCAATGTTTGATAAAGAAGTAGAACATTATTTATCATTATAGAAATTAATAAAAGCACATGTACTAACAATCCAAGTATGTTCAAGAATAATGTCATAAAACTGTTTAATACCAGCTGAAATAGAGAAATTAAAAAGTTAATGGGATCACCGATGACTATACAAAAATCTTAAATTTGTATTAATTCTGTGATTTGATTATCGGAACTTGACGTACTACCAAAAATTTGTTATTAATTGTGAACATGCATTTGAGAACTAATAGAAAATTGGCACCAAATGTATGTACGTTATAGATTTAAAGGAATAGCATCTGGGATTGGGACCAAGTGTCTGTTGGTTTGGTGCAATGGCCCCTGCATGCCTTTTTTCTTCTTTTGTTTCTTTTACTTTTAGGGTTCCCAAACCATTCTTCCATATCAAATCATTTCCTAATTCTTATATGCCTTCAATTTTCTCAATGGGAGGGGATTCTGTGCTTCATTTCTTCATTAATTTTAATTTTTAAGTCATTTTTTTACAGTCAATTACAAGATTTTTATTTGACTGCCTTATAGAGATTTCAAATTATTAGAGATATGATTATAAATTTTATTTTTTACAAGTTAATTTTACTATGTTATATCATTTTTATTTGACATCGTCATTATACCATCTATTATATATTTTTTTTTTCTATTTTCACATTTTAAAAATCTCTTTGTGCATAAGAGCCTTTTGAGAGTAAATAATTTCAGATAAAACAAAATCATGCTGAATTAAAATATAATTGAGCTATTTTTTTTTTTACTTATTTTTGAAATAATTTTACCCCAACTTTTAAATCAACATTACAGTCTCAATCAATAAATAAGCTCATCTCTCTTCCCCCAACCTCTATCATAATCATCTTCTTGTTATATTTCATTGTCATAAAAAATAACAAATATCTTTACTATATGAACTACTTCGATTAACTATAATTGACCTTAATTATTATATATAGATATAATAGTTATCATGGTTACTCTTTGTTCTAGTTACTACTTTATCTATACGAGATTAATAATAAAAGTATTTACAAAATATTATGACATATTATAAAATCAATCTTTTTAATATGTATAAAATTTGATTTTCTTTTATAATAAGAACCGGAGAAACTATCAATATCTCTGTGCTAATAATTGTTCTTATAGTCTATCATTTCAACATTATTCTATCATGATTTTTATACCATTTCTATAAAACTATTTATATTATTATGTCTCAAAAAAAAAAAAAAAAATTATTTTTACATTATTTTTTTTTTTATTGTAAAAATATTTTTTTCTATTTAAAAAATTTAAAAATTTTTTTAAATTTTAAAAGTTATAAAATTAAAAAACTTTTAAAAATTTTAAAAT
>Ga0123342_1006458_pt1 | contig 16242 bp, 21 predicted proteins | sample Turbeawhitnodule_FD_89960 | JGI IMG/M metagenome (GOLD analysis project Ga0123342, IMG submission 89960) | Root nodule microbial communities of legume samples collected from Mexico - Turtle bean Mexico white nodule | ecosystem: Host-associated > Plants > Roots > Nodule | place: Mexico: Nepantla... | reverse complement strand
GTCACGATGCATATACTCATGCCTTTATTGAGCACCCAAACCATCAAATCGGTTACATAACCATGACCAAAACCGTCAAAGGTACAGAGGTTAATGCCCACTAAGTCAGTCAAGCAGTCAAAGTGGAGATTTGATAAAGCATAGGGAGGACGAGGCCGCTTGTATGAGTCGCGTGTTCGGGAGAGAATGTGATGCATACGTATCCGTTAGGCCCTGCGCGACGGGTGAGCCCATGTGTGTCGATGATTGCACCAACTACGGGAACCCTTTTTCTTCCTTTACGCCACCGTCTTCAAGCGTATCAAACTCCGCTTGCCGTTTTCGCCCTTCGAGCGGGCGCTTCTGACGAAGATCAACGTGGCCCCTGCCCAGCTGCACCTCAAAAGCTCTGCCTTCGTAAGGGTCTTCTCCATTTTGTGTAACCACTTTGGGCATCCTCCTTCTGTGGACGTTTTCCTCCATTTCTTCGAGGCGAAGAGTCCCGAGAAGAAGCTTTGGGTAAGCTTCAACGGGGTGGCGGGGAGAGTCCTGCTTACCCTATTACAATAGTCTTACAAGGGCTTCAAATGGAAGTTCTTCAAGGTATGCTGCACCGATCACGACCCTACTCTTCTGGACGGATTCCCCCTTTACTGGGTAGAGAAGTTGAAGTTTAGGAAACCCAGGGGCCTCGAGGAGTTAGCTCCCTCCGATCGTGAACTATGCCAAGTCCTTACGAGCTTGGGAGCAATGTTCAACACTGCCCAGCTGATCAAGAACTAGTATAGTCCCTCGGACCTCAAGGGCTATATTGGTTTTTTTCCACTTTCTCTCCACCTTGCTTTACACTCGCTTGCTTAATGTACACATTACACGTTTTGTACTGTTATTATTGTGTTTCTGGTTTGGTTGCACCTTGCATAGGATTGTCTTCTTATGCTTATCTTGTGCAGGTATGGTGCTCAACGAAGAAAAGAGGGCTAGGCTGGCTGATGTGCTTGCCCGTCGTCAAGGTGCACTTGGTGGCGCTAGTGGGTCAGCCGTCGTTGCTCCTATTGTTGTTGTTCCCCTCGCCACCGCCCAAGCCTCGCCCACGCTAACCCCCCTTGAGAAGAAAAAAGGCGCGGTGGCAATTGATTCGGACGATGACGAGGACACTGGGAGGGCATCGTCTTTAAAAAGCGAAGGGTGGCCGCTGTGGCGACCTCACAATCTACCACTGATGGTCGCCCTCCATTGTATAGGGATAATCCTCCCAGTGCCTCCTCTCCTTGCACCCTCATCGTGCTTGAAGGTGGTGGGGAGAGCGCACCCAGAGACGACCAAGTGCCACCTACTCCTGAGCTGCCCGCTGTCTTCCAATACACCCTCAAGAGCTTCTAAGAGAAAAGGGCGGCAGAGGCTTTGGACGAAGACGCACTGAGGAAGCGTATGGGTCACGGCCTCGGCGACTTCCTCATCAACTCAAGCGTCCTCACGACCCAAGCAGAAGCGAGAGGGAAGGAGGAACTTGCCTTATTGAAGGCTAAGATGAAAGAAGAGTTGGCCCTGGCGGAGCAGAGGATGAAGGAGGAGTTGGCCCAGCAGGCTCAGGTCTTTGCCATTCGTGAAACCGCCCTGACCCAAGAGCTGAGCAGCCTGCACCAATCAGAAAAACATACCACGAGGCAGCTCTTTGATAAGGGTCAAAAGGCTATCTAGCTGAAGGCAAAGATCCTGCCCCTTCGCATCAGGGTGATCGAGCTAGAGGAAGAGGCGAAGGAAACCAAGGCAAAGATGGCTAAGCTTGAAGAGAGGGCCACCAACCAAGAGGTGCAACTTGGTCGGGTGGAGGGTGAACTTGCCCAACAAGCTTAAACCTTCAAGAAGACCGAGGCGGAGCTCATCGAAGATGCCGTTGACGCCTATGCAGCAGGGTTCAAGGATGCCCTTGCTCAGGTTGCCTGCGTGCATCCTGAGATGGACACCTCACCCTTCGCAACGTCAAACCGGGTAGTAGATGGGCAGGTTGTGCCTAGGGCCCCTCCTTCTTAATTTGTATTTGGCCTACTGATGAACAATCTACTTTATATTTATGAATGCAACTTTAACTGCTTTCTCAATCTTGGCTTGTTAGTTTCTACGCCTTTATCTTGCTTTAGCGTGCTTTCTTCGTCTTGATCGTTAACTGTCGTCGCTCGCACTAACTTCTGCCAACAACACTTCTGATGATCATTCATACTCTAGGTAGCACGTCTATCCACCCCCGCCCTGCCTTACTCTCTTCACTATGGCTTAAGGTAGCGGTAGTGTGCACACGAACCTTTAACTTACCTCACCTCCGTAACGCAAAGGAGAGGGGACTCTTTCTAGTCACTCTCCAAAACTGCTTTGAGAGACCCACTGACTTACTTTGCCCCTACTTCACTGAGTAAAGAGATGTTTCGCTGATGATGCTGGTGAACCGTGTTGTCCTCGCCTTGGCGTTCTCGCTCAAGAGGGAGGCACACTCCATGCTATCCCGTTTCGAGTCTTCTAGTCCAAGGAGAAGTCTGTGTCTATCCCCTATCTGTCCATAATGGGTTTGGGGAGAGTTCACCCTCTGGATCATATTGTCTCCATTACGGCGCTCTCACTCGAGAGAGGGAGGCGTTCTCTGCGAATCGTCCTGCCCAATCTCGAGACTTCTAGCCCAAGGAGAAACTCGTAACTGACCTCGTCCTTGCTATATAAAGTTAGGGGAGGATTTAACTGGCGAACCTTACTTCTTTCCTCTGGTGTTCTCACTCAAAGGGGGAGGGAGGCATTCTCTACGAACCATCCTGCCCACCCTTGAGACCTCTAACCCATGGGGAAGGTTCTGAAATGACCTCGCCCTTGCTGTATAAAGTCAAGGGAGGATTTAACTGTGAACTGCGTTGTTCAGCCTTGGCGTTCTCACTCGAGGGGGAGGTGTTCTCTGCAAACCTACCTTTCATGCTTTCGAGACCTCTAACCCAAGGGAACAACTCTTATCTGACCTCATTTTCGCTTAAAGGCGAAGGAGGGTTTCACTGATGAACCATACTTGTTCGTTCTTAGGGTTCTCACTCGAAGGGGAGGTGTTCTCTGCAAACCTACCTTTTCCGCTCTAGCAACTTCTAACCTAAGTGAACAATTCATAACTGACCTCGTCTTCGCTCAAAGGCAAAGGAGGATTTCACTGGCGAACCATACATGTCCAGCCTCGACGTTCTCACTTGAGGGGGAGGTGTTCTCTACGAACCTACCTTTCCCGCTCTCGAGACTTCTAACCCAAGTGAACGGTTCGTACTGACCTCGTCTTCGTTCAAAGGCGAAGGAGAATTTCACTGGCGAACCATACTTGTTCAGCCTCAGCGTTCTCACTCGAGGGGGAGGTGTTCTCTGCGAACCTACCTTTCCCGCTCTCGAGACTTCTAACCCAAATGAACGGTTCGTAACTGCATTGTACAAAATATTCGAGAATATACTTCAATTGAAAATTATTGGGTGACCTCGTTAAAAACCCTTGGAAGGGAAAAAGAGTGTCCCCTAAGAACTATGTACAATGCTAAAGTTCAACTGAAGTAAAACTTGAGGTTGGTCGCATTCCATGTACGAGGAATCGCGCCTCCCTCCAGCGTCTCAAGTCTGTACGCCCCATTCCCAAGGGCCTCTGTAACTCTTAAAGGATCAGTCCACTCGGGGGACATCTTGTTCTCTAACTGGTATGGGTGGGCCTTTCGCATCACCAGGTCGGTGACCTGGAACTGGCGAGGCTTCATCTTGGAGCTATACTTGTACTCCACCCTTCTCTTCAAGGCTTCAACTTTAATTCTTGGTTCCTCCCTGACTTCATCCAGTAGGTCCAGGTTCACCTTTCTCTCTTCGTTGGACTCTTCAGCCACGAAGTTCTGGAAGCGTGGTGAGTTCTCCTGGATCTCTATGGGAATCATCGCGTCCGACCCATACACCAAGTTGAAGGGTGTTTCTCTGGTGGTGGACTGGGGAGTGGTGTGTTAAACCCACACGATTCTAGGGACCTCTTCTTCCCAAGTCCCTTTGGCCTTCTCAAGTCTTCTCTTCAGACCCCTGAGCAGGACTCAGTTGGCAGACTCGACCTGCCCATTCGTCTGAGGGTGCTCGACTGATGCGAACACCTCCTTTATTCCAACTTTTGTGCATAGTTTTCCCAGTTGTTGGCTTGCAAACTGGGTGCCATTATCAGACACCAAACACTTCGGTACCCCAAAGCGGTAGACTATATTCTTCCACACGAAGTGCTGAATCTTGTGGGTCGTGATCTGTGCCACTGGCTCAGCCTCTATCCACTTCATGAAGTACTCTATGGCGACCACGAGGTACTTCATCTATCGTATTACCAAAGGGAAGGGTCCCAGTATATCGATTCCCCAAGTATGGAATGGCCAAGGGCTGTAAATCGACTTGAGCTCTTCCGGTGGCACCTTGTGCCAGTCAGCGTGTTGCTGACATTGCTTGCACTGTTGTTCGTACCTCGTACAGTCTTCCCTTATGGTTGGCCAATAGTATCTCGCACGAATGGCCTTCAATGCTAGAGATCGACCATTGATATGACTGCCGCATATCCCTTTGTGGAGTTCTGCCATTATTCCTGCGCATTGGTCGCCACTCACATACCAAGATTGGGTGGGTGAACCCGTGTTTGAACAACTCTCCGTCGATGAGAGTGTACTTGGAAGAATATTTCTTTATTTTTTTGGCCTCTATGGGTTCCAATGGGAGTATCCCATCATCCAGGTAGCGCTTGTAGGGCGTCATCCAAGTTTCTCCTCCTTCGACCAGGCAAACCTGCAATCCTTACTCCCCAAGAACTGGATATGTGCTTATCCTGGGAGTTTTCAGTGTCTCCTGAGTTAGTGACTGATGACTCTTCGTCTCCCCTTTCGACGTGCTGACCTGATGGACCCCCACCAGATTATCTATTGTGAGGGTTCAAGGTGTCTTCAGGGTTTCCTGTATGGCGGTCCTCTGTTTGCCCCCCTTGCTTGAACTGGCGAGCTTAGCTAGCAAGTCAGCTCGGACATTCTGCTCCCTAGGGACATGCACAAGCTCGAACACCGCAAACCACCCCTTCAGAACTTGCACGTAACTGAGGTATGTGGCCATCTGAGGGTCTTTGGTCTGGTATTCTACTTTTACCTGACCCGTGACTAGTAGAGAGTCACTCTTCGCTAGCAATTTCTGTGCACCCATCTCCTTGGCTAATAGCATGCCAGCAATCAGGGCTTTATACTCCGCTTGGTTGTTGTTGGCCTCGAAGGCGAACCGTAGGGCCTGCTCCATCAATAGCCCGTTTGGTCCCTCCAAGATGACGCCGGCTCCGCTGCCTTGCTGGTTAGAGGACCCATCTACAGAGAGCACCCATCGGAAGTTGGCTTCCTCTTGGTGTGCATCTGCCAAGGAGAGCTCTACCATAAAATTTGCGTAGACTTGGCCTTTGATAGAGCCTCTGGGCTCGTACTGGACATCAAACTCTAATAGTTCCACTGCTCAACGTACCATTCTTCGCGCCACGTCCGGCTTCTGTAGGACTTTGCGAATAGGCAGATCTGTCATCACCACTACAGTAAAACTCTGGAAGTAGTGGCGAAGTCTCCTTGCCGAGAACACTACTGTCAGGGTTGCCTTCTCTAGGGTCTGGTATCTCACCTCAGGCCCTTGCAATACTTTGCTCACAAAGTATATTGGCTTCTGCACTTAGTCCTGTTCCTGCACAAGGACCTAACTGATCGCCCGCTCCGTTACAGTGAAGTACAGGCGAAGCGGAGTACCCAGAGTTGGCTTGCACAACACTGGGGACTGGTCAGGTACTCCTTCAGCTTGAGGAATGCCTCCTTGCACTCCCTGGTCCAGATGAACCTGTTTTTCCTCCTTAGACACTGGAAATAAGGGTGACCTTTGTCTCCTCCAGTTGATACAAATCTAGACAGAGCGGTCATCTGCTATGTTAACTGTTGCACCTCCTTCACTGAGATCGGGCTCCTCATTGCAAGGATTGAAGTGCACTTCTCAGGGTTCGCCTCCATCCCACTCTCGGTGAGTAGAAAACCCATGAACTTACCCGCTTCCACCCCGAGTACATACATCTCGGGGTTCAACTTCAGTCTATACTTAGCTATTGTTGTAAATAACTCTTCTAAATCAACGACATGCTGATCCTTCACCTGTGAGGTCACCACCATGTCATCCACATAGGCTTGTAGATTGCGCCCTATTATGGACGCGAGAACTCTGTCCATCAGCCTCTAGTAGGTCGCACCTGCATTTTTCAGCCCAAAGGGCATCACTCTGTAACAGTAGCAAGACAACTTTGTCATGAACGTCGTCTTGCATTCGTCCCTAAGATGCATCTTAATCTAGTTATACCCAGAAAAAGCATCCAGGAAGCTGAGCAATCTGCAACCCGAGGCACTATCCACCAAGGCGTCAATGCTTGGAAGAGGATAAGAGTCCTTTGGGCATGCCTTGTTAAGGTCCGTGAAGTCCACACACATCCACCACTTCCCGTTGGCCTTCTTCACCAGGACCACGTTTGTCAACCACTCGTGGTACTGAATCTCCCATATGTGGTCGGCACTCAGCAGCTTCTTCGTCTCTTCTTTGATGACCTGTCGCCTCTCCTTGTTGAATTTTCTTCTTCTCTGACGGACAGGTCGGACTTGGGGGTCCATTGTGAGGCAATAGCATAGGAAGTTAGGGTCTATGTTAGGCATGTCCGCGGCGGACCATGCAAAGGCATCCAGGTGTCGCGCTATGACCTTGGCAATCTGGTCATGTGTCCCTTGGCCTAGTGATTTGCCAAGTTAGAACATCCTGCCTCCGATCTCCCACTCCAAGACGTCTCCTACTGGTTCGGGTCGCCTCTCCTGGGCAATCTTTGCACGGGCGATCTCTGCCCGGGCGACCCCTTCTTCACTTGGTTCCCGGGTAGTGACTGTGAACACCTTTCTCTTTGTCTTGAGGCTATTCTCATAGCATCTTTTAGCCTCCTTCTGATCTGACTTGATGGCGATCACCGTTCCTCCCAAGTCGGGCAACTTCATCTTCATGTGCCTCGTCGACGCCACTGCCCTCAACCTATTCAGTGCGGGTCTACCCAACAGTATGTTATAAGCTGAGGGGGCGTTAACCACAAGGTACCTGATGTTCTCTATGCGGGAAGCGACACCATCTGTCAAGGTGGTTTTCAGCTCTAGGTGCCCACGCACCTCCACCTGGTCTCCCGCAAAACCATACAAACAGCCAATGTAGGGCCTCAGTTGATCAGGAGACAACTGCAGCTTGTTGAAAGTTGACCAGAACATCACATCGGTCGAGCTTCCCCGGTCCACCAATACACGGTGTACCTTTCTCCCTACGTCACTACTAAGATCACCACTGGGTCATTGTCGTGTGGGACGACATCTCGAAGGTTGGCCTTGGTGAAGACAAGGTCGACGTCAAAGGCCTGATCTGCCTCTTCGCCTCTACCGTCATCACCGCTCATGCATATTTCTTTCACTGAGAAGCGATGCACCCTCCACCTGAGAACCCCCCGAAATGGTGTGAATCTTGCCATGAACGGGCATTTCATGCCCCTGGTCCCCTCTTGGCGATGTCAAGGTCTAGGCTCCCTGTGACTCCATCAAGAAGTCCTTTAGGAAACCATTCTTCACCAGATCGTCTAACTGGTTTCCGAGCACCAAACAGATGCGTATGGGGTGGCCAAACGCTTGGTGAAACTCGCACCAAGCGTTCTTGTTAGGCCCCAACCTCTTGTCAGTCTTTGCGGGCATCTTAAATCTCTTTGTTATGTTGGAGACAGTGATCATCTCCTTCAATTCCACTAGGAAGTTGTGCCTTTATGGCATATTCTCCCTTGTGCGCCCCCTAGTTTGGGGCTTCTTGGGCTCGTAAGGCTGCTGTTTCGCTGGGCCCTCTTTTCCGTCGTTGCCTCATGTACCCTCATTGGCTGAGGTCGACCTGGCCCTCGCGGGCGTGTGGGGACAACGCAGGTGCGCTTCTTGTTGACTTCTCCTTCCGTGACAATATGGGCCAACGCTCGACGCCTAATCTCGTCGAAAGTCTTGGGGCGGTTCCTAATGAGCGACTCGCTAAAGGGTCTCGGCACGATTCCCTTCCTGAAAGCGTGCACCATCATAGTCTCATCCTTTGTGTTCAGCTTCACCACTTGTGCCCCAAAACGATTGAGGAACTCCTTCAGAGACTCTCCCTGATACTGCCTTACGTCAAAATGATCGTAAGAGACCGGTGGGGGAGCCCGATTGGCTATGAACTGCGCGAACGATGTCACGTGCCCATCAGGGAGGCTGATGAACCAATCTAGCATCGTTCCCGCCAATGTGCTCATGAACAGCTTGCAATGCACTGCGTCAAAGCCCCCAACCAGCATCATCTGTGTGTGGAAGGTCGTGATGAGCCTCTGGGTCCTCTACACCTGTGAAGGTGCTTTAAGACGCACGAACGTGGCTTGTATCACGGCGTCCATGATCGGTTGCGAATATGGCATTGGGAAAACCCTGGGTGGCGTGGCAGGTTCTTGCTCTTCCACCTCTCGTTCCCGTGCCTGATTCTGCAAATTCTTGCGCAACTCCTCATTAGTTCTGTGCAGTTCTTCATTTCTCGCTTGCGACGCAGCCAAATCAATCTGGATGCGTTCTTGAGCTAGTCTTGATGTCGCCACCGTTTCTTGGAAGGCGCATATCGTTTCCATGATCTGTTGCAGGGTGAGGCTCTCGCCTCCATTTGGTGCAACGGATCCTTGCCTTGTGTTTCTCATCTTGATGGATCTTCGCTCTGTTCTTGTGAATGGGAAAAAGTTTTAGATCGTGCACCACGGTGGGCGCCAAATGTTCCTGTCAGTTGACTCAATTGCCTTTGTACGTCTAATGACGATCACACGCCCAATTCTCTCTGCCTTCGTTCGTGCTTTCCTTCGATCAAACACCTGAACCTGCAAAGATAAGCGGGCGCCCTAGAGGTCGTTTGCACTCTGACGCTCAAGTCAATACTGGGGCTAGGAAACACCAAAACTCTTAGCTCGTAAAAGCTCTGTGTAAACTGTGTGTGTATCGCGTAAATGTTGTGTACCTTGTTAGGTTTGTTACTACCCTTTATATACTTTAGGGTTTTCGTTGTTTTCGTCACCCGCATTTAAGGTTTCTGAAGGTATGCCTTAGCGCCGCTATCGCCCACTCTTAGGGCAAGCGTAAGACTCCCTTACTGGAGTGCAACCTCTAACGGGATGGCCACCTAGGTACATACTCGTGCACCTGATCTCTGGGGCCATTCGTCCTGGGAGTACCCTAGCTGTTCACGTGCCATGCATGCAGCCTACCCCTAGAACGTAACCCTCATGGGCCCTAGCTCTTCCGGTGGTTCTTTACTTGTGCTACGCCTGAATGTGCTATTCACACCACACGCATGGACCCCTCGTGATCTAGGCTTCTCCCTTCTGATAACTGGTGTGTTGTCTGGGATCCACCTCTCGTGGCCCAGCTCTGCTGTTTGAGTCACCGATGACCGATGTCACGTCGCCCTCACTCTATTGTCAAGGACACATCAACACATCCTAGTGATGGACGTCTGTTCCATTCTTCGGCACCTTGGCTCGTCGTCGCTCGCGAGACACTGGCCCATGCCGCTCGTGGGACGTAGCTTACATGGCCCATCATTACTAGCAGTCAACGATGTCCAAGGACTGGTCGGTACACTAGCACTACTACAGCGAAAGGGATGGGCAAAGTTTTAATTCAAAGAAAAGATTGAAAACAATCATTTATAACATATGTTCTTTATGTAGCACAAATGAACACCAACTTATTAAGTCTTCGAAAATTATTGGAGAAAGATTATGCCATGAATATGAAGTACAATGTGATGAAAGTTTGTGACAACAAGAGAAAATTAAATATCACAATTTCATTTCCTTTGTTGATGGGTCTACAAGATAGATGTTAGTTTATTTCATTAAAATAAAAAAGTGAAGCATTTGAGGTTTTAGAAGGTTCAAGACAATGGTGGAGAAGGAATGTAGGCAATCCATCAAAGTTCTTAAAATAGATGGGGTTGGCGAATACTACTTAAATGAATTTCATTACTATAGTGATAAGAAAAGTATAATTCATGAAATTTGATGGTGTTGCCTTCATAATCGATTGAAATTCCTTAGATTTTTATTGGAGTTGGCGGAAGCTTGATGAAGGAGATGGAACAAGGATGGCTCCAATGGAGTTATGGTTTCCTTGAAGGTGCATGAAGAGTAGGGTAAGTGATTGGTTAGGCCATACCACTTGAAAAGGTGAAGAAGAAGATCAAGGTGTCTATCCTAGAGAGGTCTAGACAAGGGAGTGAGAAAGCTTGCAAACATGGGCAGTAATTCACTCATATATTGATCTTTCCAATTCAAGAGCCAAGCACCTCAATTTATAGGAGAGATGGCTGAACATTTTGGAGCCAAAATTTGAAAATTCAAAATAAAACTCTTCAATGAGAAGGTGTCATGTGGAGTCATGCTTTCCATGTTTAGCTCACACCTTCCATGCCAAATCCTTTCCACTCCTAGGTTGCCTTGTGGACGTCCATGTGCTTCATGCCAAGGTAATTTTCGTCCTCCAATATACCTTAGACATTTTAGGGTTACATTGGACTCAAAGAAGTCCAATTGTTACCCTAACTAGTTACTTTTAACCCTAACTTACTATTGGCCCAAATACAATCCCAAAAACCTATGCTACTTTGCCCAAAGATTTGGTCCAATTATTTTATGCTACTAGGTCCAATAAATGGCCCATGAAATCCTAAACAACTTTATACAATTTATTTAAGCTAAAGCTTGGCCTAAAAATAATGTTGATTAGTCAGCAGAAACTCAATCTTCTTGTGTTCTTCTGACCAAAGTTCTAATTTATGTTTTGATGACTTGGAGGTCCTCTTGGATATGTTTGTACATTCCTTCACCCTAAATTTGTCCTCTTGATTGGGCCTACAAAACTAAACAAAATCCCAATTAGACTCGTATGTGCAAATAAATCCATAAACAACCTCTAGGTCTTCATCCTCCTTATTGTGTGGTTGGGTGTGATTGGGTGCTCTACCATCTTACTCCTCTATATACTCCTCGACATGATGAAAAAGTTGAAAGAAAAAATAGAATGTTCAGGAACATAATGATGTGTGTAGATTTTAGAATTGCACTCGTGTTTAGGATTTTTTTTTTAATTAACAATTATGGTGATAAGCTCAAAAAAGATTGCCACAAGACATGAATGGTTAAGTAAGTGTGAAGGTTCTCTTCTAGAGAGCAAAAGAGAAAGCACAATTATACGGTGATGATTATGAGGTGCAAAATTTAAAACAATTTAAGATAGAAATGGCAAAATATGATCAAATGGAAAAATAATATTTAAGGACATGAAATGGAAAGAAGCAACGCAAATGAAGAAGGAAAAGAGAAAGAGTAAGAGAAGCTTATGGTGAAGGAGGTGTGGTCACGCCACTTGGAGTGGTGGAAGACTCCAAGATGAGTGGTGAAGAGCTGCCACTTGAAGTGCACTACACTCACAAGGTAAGATCTAAAAACCTTTAGGAGACAAAGCTCACTAATCACCCAAGCAGAGTTTCTCTTCAATATTCAAAATCAAGTGAAAATATGAGGTAAGGCACCCTATTTATAGGGAAGAGTGCCTTAGAGGGCAAGAGAGGGAGAGAGAGGGGCGGCCTAGGATAGACCTTCTAGAAACTATGTCAAGCCTAGTGTGTCACCCAAGCTAGGTCATTCCTTCCAGAATCTAGGGTAAAATGTGACTATAGGGGGTGGTCCAAGGTTCTTCTAAAAGCTAGGAAGAGTTGGGCTTGACTCCAGGCACTTTATGCTAAGTTCACCCTAACTTACTGAAATTAAAAACAAAGAAACTAGTTGGTGTTTAACTCCAATCATGTGGGCTTTGCTCTTGGTAATCCTCTGAGGAATGATAGGATCTGATGTACTAGCTATTGATTGATCCTGACCTAGCCTTGGGTCTTGTGTCATGCTCCTAGTTATCCTTCTAGAAAGTTGGGCTAGCTCAGTGGTGGCTCTATCTCTCAGGGTTCCATCATATAACAAGATGTATACTTAAAGGAATGAATATACCAAACAATTTTGGAGAAAAGTTGTATATATTGTTGCCTATATTTTGAACAAAAGTTCAACTAAGAGCCTACATGATGTAACTTCAGGAGAAACATGGTAAGGAAGAAAACATGCAATAAGTCATTTATTGGTTCTCTTCACTTTATACATGTACCTAATGAAGAAGAAAAAAAAGTTGGATGACAAGGGAGAGAAAATGGTGTTTAGGATATCATTCTACAAGTATAAACAAATTATACAACCTTATTAACAAAATGTTAGTGATGAGCATATATATTATTGTTGATGAAAATAAAGTTAGAGCTAGTGAGACTACAATTAAAAGTGATAAAGTGTTTGTACCAATTGAGTTTGCAATGCAATATGAAAGTTATGTAGAATGGTTTAAAATCAACCACCTGTGTCGTTTGATTGTGTAGAAATAGGTATGATTCAGCCACAAACCTCAAGGACATTGACAACATCCTTAGAGTTTTAGAAATTTTACATCTATTATTGACTATGCAGTGAATGAAGATGAGACATGGTGCATTTTTCTTTGTTGGCAAAGACAAAGCAATATATTTTAAGTAAGCTATTAAGGAGCCTGTTCTTGCCGATTCACCCACTCATCGGTTGACTCCGAAGACAAGCTCTGGCTCCGTCTATCTTGTTGGAATCTGTTCTTTTCTTTGATACATTGGAATGCGGCTTCATTGAGACAAAGGGGTCCCTACCTGATGGAAACCGTTCAGCCTCACATAACCATACAATAAGGAGGATGAAGACTTAGAGGTTGTTTATTGATTTAATTGCAAATATAGGTCTAAATTGGGCTTTTGTTTACTTTTGTAGGCCCAATCAAGAGGACAACTCTAGGTTGAAGGAATGTACAAACATATTCAAGAAGACCTCCAATTCATCAAAACATAAACAACTACTAGAAAAGGCCCAAGCACAAGCCCAAGTGCAAGCCCAGCAACTAGAAGATCATGGCCACAACTAGGTCTTTGGTAAAGAAGATACAAGAGGACTGGGATGTTGCTACTGATGGCAAAGAAACATTTCTCTACATGTTTGAAGAAGCCTAGATCCTTTGGTAAAGAAGATACAAGAGGACTGGGATGCTGCTACTGATGGCAAAGAAACATTTCTCTACATGTTTGAAGAAGCCTAGATCCTAGTTTAAATAGTACAGAGAAGATTTTATTTTCTTGTCAAAATTAGAATAGGAAATTTCATTTGAAATTTTTCCATAGATGAAATTTGCCACCTAAAAAAACCAACCTTGGTTAAATTAGGATTTCTAAAAACACCTCATTCTAACCAAGGTCGGTTATGATCAAGCCATGGAGAAAAGTACACGCTTTCCACATGTTCCATATGATACATGTGCTAAATGCTTTCCATCACATGTTAAATATGCTTCATGTGCTCCATGTGCTCACTTCCATTTAGGCGCCGATTTCAAAATCATTTTATTTGAATTTGGCTTTGTAAATTCCAGCCCTCCATTGCTATAAAAGGAGGTGCTTGGCTCATGAAATGGCAAGATTAAATCTAGAGTGAATTGCTGCCAAAATTGTGCCAATTTTGCTCTTTGTCTCCTACCTCCCTAGGATAGACATTTTAGTCTTCATTTTTCACCTATTTCAAGTGAGATGGCCTCACCACTCACTCTCCACACCTAGCATACACCTTCAAGGAATTCAGCTCTCTACGTGAGATCCTTGCTCATTCTCCTCCATTGAAGCTTCCACCACTCCACCAAAGAAATTGCAACGGATGAAGGCACAACTCCATCACTACCTGTTGATTGCACTCCGACGATCAAGTCAGTACAGGGCTTTATAAGAAACAAAAAGTAACTAGTTTCAGTCTTAGAAACAGCATCCCTTTAACAGGGGATCTCAAGTTCCTTTTATAGCCTACCTCTTGTAACAATTTTCTATCACGAGAATATCATCTCAATTGAAAGCATATTCAACAAGAAAATATTTAGTTCAAGGGCCCACTCTCTTGGTGTTGCAACCGAACAAAACTTTTCCTCTCTAGAGTGCATAGAATCATAACAAAATAACCACCAGGATATCAACTCATGTACCGGCATCAGGGGTCCAGTCTGTTTTACATAGCCACCCTCAGCGTGGTGTTACGCTATACATGCAACCTAAATTATCGTGCCTTAACACACATGGGCTTAGGTTTAGAGAAAACGTGTTACTCGCATTAGACCCATACAAACTAAGTCCACCCCTAGGTCCATTACCACCCCTTGTTGACCGCCTAGGTCTTGCACGCGAAGGGTTAGGTTATGTATACAAAAACTATTTAAGACACATATCTTGAGCTCAACCACATGGGCCATCAACTTGGCCCAAAAGCCGAGCTGACCTGTCTGGGGCAGATGCTGAGCTCCGACCAGCGAGCACTAAGCTCTGAGCGCTCTGGTCCAGTACACAAGCCCCTAGGCTCGAGCAGAGCTTGCTTCAGCGAAAAGGCTACTTGCTCGCCCTTGGTGGCTTATGTGTCTTGTAGGTAGTGGTGCATGCAACGCGACGCACAAAGCGTTTCTGAGTGGACGTTTCACCACACTCCATCGTGAGCGCACACGCGAGCGTCCAAAAAAGTGTATCTTTGGTAGGGAGAACGATAGAGGCCTTAAGCTAGTGCCCTGTAGGGAGGATGAGCCGATCTGCTGCGATGAATCCTTGGACCCAGATGGTCCTTTCTGTTATTTCTACACCACTATTTTCAAAAAAGTTCTCCTTCGTCTACCCCTGTATAATTTAGAGAAAGCACTCATCACCGAAATTAATGTTGCCCCTGCCCAGCTACATCCAAATAGTTGGGCGTTTGTTCGGGGTTTTTCCATTCTTTGCACCCACTTCAGCCATCTTCCATCAGTAGAGGTTTTCTTGCATTTCTTTGAGGCCAAACGCCTAGGTCGCCAACTGTGTGTGTCCTTCAACGGGGTGGCTAGGAAAGCCTTGTTGTCACTCTTCACACCAATCTTACAAGGGATTCAAGAGCAAATTCCTAAAGATCCGCTGTAATAAGAGGGACCCAACTCTTATAGGTGGGTTCCCCTTGTATTGGACTGAGAAACCGAGATTCCAAGGTGTCAGATGCTTGGAGGACATGCCCCAATAGGAGCGAGAGGTGTGCCTCTTCTTCTTCAGCTTAAAGGTGGTTTTTGACACAACCACCCTCATAAGCCAAGAGTTCTCCCCTATGGGACTTAAAGACTATATTGGTATCTCTTCCTCCTTTACTCTTGTTGGTGCTAACTGGTATATCTGTTTACTAAATTTCCCCTATTTTTCATGCAGACAGCATGTTGGGTATGCTTAACAAGAAGGAGTTGGTGGCTAAGGCCAAAAAGATGAAGACAACTGCCCAAGCTTCCCCTACGAAAGACTTGAAGCTTAAGGTTGTTGTTGAGGTTGTCCCCTCTTATGATGAAGAAACCTTCTATGGGTCTGTCTTCAAGAGGAGGCGAAAGTCTGCCACTGAGCCTGCTGAACACTCTGCTTCAGATGGTCGCGCACCTTCTCCTCAAGCTCCTCCACCCAGTCCCCCTCCTTCTAACGACGTAGTGGTGCAGGAGAGTGCGGGTGTAAGTGCGCCAGTGGGAGGATTGTGGGATCCTACCTTGGATGCCCCTTCCTTCCTCGAGAAGATCCTGCTATCTGCCAAGACCAAAGAAAAACTGGAGAGCTTGGAGGAAGACCGGCTGGTGGAGCAAGCAGTGAGGCAACTGGGGCAGGCCTTGGCTATGAACTGCCTGGCCATCTTTAAACTAAGGGGGTGGAAAGGTGATGACTTTTTATGGCAAGTGCATCGCGTTTGTCAGAAGTAATAATTGTCCCTAAAGACGGATATCGATCCCACAAGGAACAGTGAATTATCGAGTACAATGATCGCTAAATATAAAAACAGAACAATAAAAAGAGTTTTGAACTAATTGTGTTGGCACTGATCAATAAGAAAACAGACAAAGAATTGGTTGCTTCAAGTTGGAAAAATAGGGATTAGGTTTCATCTTTCTCACTCTTATGTATTTTGATTAGCATGTCAATATTAAGTTCTTTGATTGAAATTGATGCCCGTATAAAAATCATTTATAT
>Ga0123342_1006457_pt1 | contig 16243 bp, 4 predicted proteins | sample Turbeawhitnodule_FD_89960 | JGI IMG/M metagenome (GOLD analysis project Ga0123342, IMG submission 89960) | Root nodule microbial communities of legume samples collected from Mexico - Turtle bean Mexico white nodule | ecosystem: Host-associated > Plants > Roots > Nodule | place: Mexico: Nepantla... | reverse complement strand
GTTCAATACAACTCAAGCCGTGCATCTCATATGTCACGGTGTGCATGAACTCCCCCATCAGCTTCTCACCACCTGATATCTTAGTCTATGTGACTTAGATCATCAGTGAAGCTCGGAGATCTCCGTTACCACATAGGCATCAATACTTAATACACAGCAAACATCAGTCCATACATTATCCCAAATGTATGAATTCAATTCCATACCATTCTGTCATACAATATCATTCAAAAAGTGATCTACAATATTCAAAAGCGTAATTAACATAAAAAAACAACACTTAAATATTAGACCATCAAAATATAATATTTTTACAAATTTAAATAATATATAAACAAACAACCCAATATATAAACACACAACATCACTGCAAGAAAAAAAATTGAATATTGGGACCACGTCCCTTCCACATTCAGATTTTCTATACTAGGGTGCTATTAAAAATTAAATTTAGCTTCCCTTACCTCAATTGCTTGCTTTTCAAGCAACTTTTAGAATCTTATTCCCTACCGTTTGGATAAGCTTCAAGATTTACGGACTCTGTTTAAAAATATGATCGGGTAGAAATGTTCCTTAACTCCTCTGCTACAGCGTGGTATGATCAGATTCTAAAATAGATGAAGTTTGGGAGAGAAAATTAGGAGAGAGGGAGAGAAAGAAGAAAAATGGTATTGTGGTGGTGGGAAGAATGTTTCTGTTGGTTTTAAAAAAGGCACGCTGTTACAATTTTAATTACTCATGTATTGTATTGTATAATCATAATATATTATTTGTGTTATATTCTTTTTAATGTTTTATTTTTTTTAGATTATGATTTTGAGCATATGTGGAATAAAATTATTAATATTTTCTCATTAAATGAGATTAAATTAATGATAGTGGTGTCAATGATGTAATACCATTGTGATTGTGTATGGAGTATTGAGTTATGACATGTATAAATAAGATATACGAACTCTTTATATGATAAATGTTAGTCTTAGATGAGTAACCTCAATATTGTCTTCTGAAAAATCATCTTATTGAAATTATCATTATGATTCTATGGTATTTTTGGAAGGCAATAAATGATTTTAATATACTTGTTAAAAGGAGTTGTAAAATTTGTATATTTTATTTAATTATACTATGTTACCGTGTTTGTTTGAATTTGTCTTATAATTATGATGATTGTATATGTACACGTGAATAGATTGACAATGCAAGTTCAAAGATAATCTTATTATAAGTAAACATAGAGAGATTTTCTTTGACGTGTTTAATGTATGAAATAATAAATTAAACTTACATGGCAGTTATTTTTGGAATATATATATTGTGTATGTTTAATTTTATGTTTTTATTTATTTTAGATCATTATAGTGTGGTTGTTATAAATAATATAAATTCAATTAAGAAAAAATAAGTTAATAATAAAAATATTGTAAAACTACAATATTTTAACATTGATTATGTATGTTCGCTAATATTTTAAAAGAGTGTGATAAATTCTTCCTACACCATATCTATATCAACCTACACTCTATTATCTTTTAAATTTTTCAAAATTATCCTCAACTTCGAATTTGAAAATTCAAAATTCAAAAAATACAATTCAAAGATCAAAATCTCTTTCTAGAAAAGGAATTTCAAGATGAAAAAAACATATTCTGAAAATAAAAATCCAAAACACAAAATATTAGGTTAACCCAATTTCTTACAACTTGAGTGGAGTGTTTGTATGTTGAACCCGAATAACACAATTTGACCAAAAATTATTAAATAATAACAATAATAATATAGTTACTATTCAATTTACTTCATATTTCATTAACTTAATGTATAATAAAAAAATATTTTAAAATTATAAATTTTAGCAAAATAAAACTTCTAAACTTAAGATTCAATTAACTTAACTTAATCCAATCAATCTAAGGAGTATTTTATTAAATTGAATCTACTAAAAAATTATAGAACCCTTAACTAAACCCAATATTTTGAATTAGGTTAAGTGATGAGATTTTCCAAACCTCATTTAGCTCAATCGTGTGCACTCCTATTCCACATTAGATAAAAAAAAATATGATAAAAATTTAAAAAGCACACAATATAATACAATAAATAAATAAATATATATACACATGATTTTCAAAATTAATTATTCTAAAAATAGTTTTACTTTATTTCAATAAACAATTTTGTTCATTATCTTTCTTATTTATTTCTTTTCAATCAATTTCAATTTATATTCACTTTGACTCTTTTTTTTCTTTTGCATCCCTATTTTGTCTATTTATTAAAGAAAACATTGTGAATTTAGTAGGAGTGAAAGAGCAGGAAAGAAGATACAAGGAGGCAGAAAGATTGATTTTCTATGAGAAAAGAGAAATTTTTAATTTATTTATTTTCTTTTTCACTCATTAATTCTAACCATTTTTTCACTCATTAATGTTCTATCATTTTTTCACTTTATCAAATTAAAGAGTCAATATTTTTTTTTCTCCCTAAGCTATAATGTTAAAATTTATTTATTTTTAGTCCAAACTTTAAATTTTATAGGTATTTATAGTATGAAAACTATTAAAATAAGTTCTTATTAGTGTTTTTTTAACTTGTAATATTATAATATTATAAGAAGATAAAAGGAGGCAGAAAGATTGTTTTTTTATGAGAAAAGAGAAAAAATTTAATTTATTTATTTTCTTTTTCACTCATTAATTTCTAACCATTTTTTCACTCATTAATTTTCTATCATTTTTTCACTTTAGCAAATTAAAGAGTCAAAATATATATTTTTCCTCCCTAAACTATAATGTCAAAATTTATTATTTTCCTAGTCCAAAATTTAAATTTTATGGATATTTATATTAAGAAAACTATTAAAATAAGTTTTTATTAGTGATTTTTTAGCATGTAATATATTATAATATTATAAGAAGATAAAAGGAGGCAGAAAGACTGATTTTTTTATGAGAAAAGAGAAAAAAATTAACTTGTTTATTTTCTTTTTCACTCATTAATTTCCAACCATTTTTTCACTCATTAATTTTCTATCATTTTTTCACTTTAGCAAATTAAAGAGTCAATATATATTTTTTCTCCCTAAAATATAATGTCAAAATTTATTTTTTTCCTAGTCCAAACTTTAAATTTTTTGAGTATTTATAATAAAAAAATATTAAAATAAGTTTTTATTAGTGTTCTTTTAGCATGTAATATATTATAATATTATAAGAGATAAAAGAAGGCAGAAAGATTGATTTTTTATGAGAAAAGAGAAAAAATTTAATTTATTTATTTTCTTTTTCACTCATTAGTTTCCTACCATTTTTTCACTCATTAATTTTCTATCATTTTTTCACTTTAACAAATTAAAGAGTTAATATATATTTTTCCTCCCTAAACTATAATGTCAAAATTTATTTTTGTCATAGTCCAAATTTTAAATTTTATAAATATTTATAATAAAAAAAATATTAGAATAGATTTTTATTATTATTTTTTTAGCATATAATATCTTATAATATTATAAGAAGATAAAAGAAGGCAGAAAGATTGATTTTTTATGAGAAAAGAGAAATTTTTTTATTTTCTTTTTCACTCATTAATTTCCTACCATTTTTTCACTCATTAGTTTTCTATCATTTTTTTACTTTAGCAAATTAAAGAGTTAATATATATTTTTCCTCCCTAAACTATAATGTCAAAATTATTTTTTCCATAAAAACTTTAAATTTTATTCGTATTGATAATAAGAAAACTATTAAAAAATAGTTTTTTATTAGTGTTTTTTTCTTATAATATATTATAATATTATAAGATGATAAAAGGAGGCAGAAAGATTGTTTTTTTTTTATGAGAAAAGAGAAATTTTATTAATTTATTTATTTTCTTTTTCACACATTAATTTCCTACCATTTTTTCACTCATTAATTTTCTATATTTTTTCACTTTAGCAAATTAAAGAGTTAATATATATTTTTCCTCCCTAAACTATAATGTCAAATTTTATTTTTTTTTCCTAATCCAAACTTTAAATTTCATAAATATTTATAGTAAGAAAATTATTAAAATAAATTTTTACTAATGTTTTTTTAAATATATAATATATTATAATATTACAACATCCACGTCAATAATTAAAGTAAAATATTTTAACATCTTAATTTACATTCAAAATCTATTTTTCATGTGAAAAAAATTGGCTATAACTCATATTAATCATTTTCTTAGTATAACTATCCATATAATATTTAAAATTTCGCATTAAATACGGAAAAAAAAATTAAAAACATATTAAGCTCCGGTGTTGTTTCAATAATTTTAAATCCAATATTTGGTGCATATCATTTGCATGAATAATCAACTATACCCTAGAATGCGTAAATCAATAGCAATTTAACTTTTATAAGAACAAAATATCAGATTTATCAATAAAATATGTAACAAAAATATCGTATTTATTTTAACTTTACAGAACCATTTCTATCATTAAATTGTATTGTTTAAAAGCTAATTTGATACTGAGTTATATTATTTTAAGACGAAATTGATATTAGGAGTAAAGTTCATAGCATTAAGCACAAAAGTAACAACAGTTTCTCAACTGTTTTTTCATACTCCTCTCAGTGCAACATAAACACCTCTAGAAGTGCTTGTCAAACATAATATAGAAAGATAACTTTCAAGTTCTATTTGCAACTAAGGAGGGTTCAATTCACCAAGTATTTAGTATATATATAACGGCAATTTCTTCCTGCACCATATCAATGCTTTTAAAAATGACAAAAATACCCCCTTCAATTCAAAATTATAAAAATAACCTTTTTTAAGGTGGGTGTAGATAAAAATTACTCCTGGAATCTTTTATGCAGAAATATTCAGAATTTGAATTTCCTTAACATTTTTTTTTAATTCCAATTTTTTTTATCTAGAATACATTTTCAATTGTGTTCCGGATATTTTTTGTCCGGAATGCATTTTTTTGTTTTGAATTATATTTAATATTCTGGATTTTCAAATCCGAAATAATGGTAATTTTGAAAATTTTAAAAAACGATAGGATGCAGGAAGAAATTGGCATATATAAGAGATAAACGATTACTGAATTAAACATGCACTATAATTTGAACTGTGGAAATAAGCTAACAAAACTGAATTGTGGGCAGAGGGATGTATGAGAGCACACATAATCAGAAGATCACCGGCCAAAACTAATTTTAAAAAACGTAAGAGTTGACTAATTACAATAACAAATATGATCATCAAAGGAAAGCAAAAAGTTAATCTCCCCTATCCACAGAACAGGAAAAAATAATATATCACAGCCACCAACTCGGCCAGATGAAAATTTGGAAACCCAAAAAAGTTTGCCTCTCGTCTTTTACGCCTTCACTACACACATCTTTCCAGCGCAAATCCTAAAAAAAAACATCATACAGACATCTTAGCCAGTAATTAATTCAGTCAAGTTATAGTTCAAAGGTTGCAAAAGGAAGCCAGTGTACCCTCAGCTACGCATGCATGCATACATACATGGAAAGCACCAGAAAACATAAATCAGATAAAAGAACCCTAAACAAGAAGCAACAATAGACAAACAAAGACACAGATAATAGGATAAACACAAATATCGCCATTATGAAATGGGAAATGGATAAGCCGCAGTGGTATTTTCAACAGCACCTCCTGCAGCTATACACCCAAGGGCTGAACTTTTTTTCAGAACATTTACTTTTAATATTTTAAAAGGAAAAAAAACAAGGGCAGGGTTGTCGTGATCCTGTGACATGACAGCAATGGTTCGGTGAAATTGATATTACACGATTAATTCAGAGACTTCTAGAAAAATAGAGAAACCATCAACTTATAATAAAATAGTCCAGCTCCATGGTATATGCTGCTTCACTTATTTATATCCTTCTTTTTGGTGTAAACATGTTTAGTTTATTATGTAAACATGTTTAGTTTATTAAAGCAGAAGTTGCTTCATTAGAAGCAGGGTATTATTAGGGACTTCTTTTGATAGATACAACAGGCATGAAGACAAAAGTATACATATATAGTTACGGTCGCATGGAATAGCTTCATTCAAAAGAAACAGCAATAGCTGAGATGAATGGCAGTACTTAACAAATTACACCAACTTGTGGTGATCCAGATTTAATGCATTGAGGCGCCTTAGCCAGATCAAATATTTCACACACACATTAGACATTCATAAAATACACCAGTATATGATGATCCCAACAATAATGCAGTGTGACTTAAGCCAGCTCAAATATCACCAATCACACAGGCAAACAATAATCTTAAATCTACTATAAATATGAATAGAAATTACCTCAATTCACCGTCAACTCTGTGATTTTTTCCCTGTAACAATCTGAAATATCCGGAGGCCCCTGCTGAATGCTTCATTGAAAAGTATTCTGGTTTGCATGTTCTGAAATCCGGGCAACCATGATAGGAGTGCCACAGGGGCCATAACAATGACTCCGAACATTATGTCATATAGACGAGCCACTGAAACCACACCATCCCAAATGATAGTGGACTGCAAAAATGGTCGGAATACTTGTGCAATTGATATCAGGCCCCAACCTGTGGGAACGAATGCCAGCAGGCTAGTAAAAATATCAATAAATTTGAATTTAGTGAATTCCAGCAAAACAACTATCACAAGTATTGCAATAATTATGACAAGGAACTGGACCAGACGATAATAGATGTGCTCTTTGGCTGCGTATCTGTTCCGGGCATACACTACCACAACATAAATCCCAGATATAACAAGCACATAAATCCAAGATAGCAAGTAAACACCAACACTGGTACTTCTACCAGAAATGCCAAGCTGATACACAATTCCATATTGGAAAAAGAAGAATCGAAGGTCTAAGATTATCTCCAAAAGCTTTCCCCAAAGGCCAGTTACCTTCAGATGATCCTGTTCTTCATACCACCACCTTTCCCAGCTCTGTTCAGCTTTAGCAAACACACTTCCACTGTACCAAATCCAGTTCATAAAATCATCAAAGTCATAAACAGTTTTTAACCAATCAAAGCCAGAAGGATTGAACACAAATGGCGCCATAATCCATGACGCTACTAAGAACCAACTAGTGATGGTCAAGGCTATATAAACAAAAGTGTCAGTTGCTACAGGGCTATGTGTAGCATAAATTACAAGTATTAGCCCCAACTCAATTGCTTTCACAAAATGGCTACGAGCAAAGAGCCTATAGATTTCAGCAAATCTCTTGTGCTCAACAACAAAACCACGACCAGTAGCTCGGTATTTCGCCCCACCATGCAGAACAGTCCGACCAAAGAAATGACTACGAGTGCCCATTGAGAATGTGTAAAAAACTGATGAAAGCTGGAGCTGCATTGTCAAGAAATCCCAGATAGCTTGAAGGAACCCATGCTCAAGGGAATTTTCTACAATCATAGGAAGGGCAGTGAAAAGTCCGAGTTGGATGATGAACTGTTGATTCAAGATGGTACCAAGTGCTTTATTGTTATTACTGTTACTTTCCATTGCATTCTCAACACCACTGAGCGCAAGATATAGTCGACACCATAAAAATGCATAAACAGTCAGAATCACCATCATTGTGTTGAAGAAGAACCCCACAGTAGTGTAGAAGAATGACAGCATACGGAAAAAATCCAGCCTATGTCCCAATCTGTACACATCCCTACTTAAGACTTGCTCCCCGTTTCCACTAGCAACCTTAGCTTCAAACATTGATACTTGATTCAACCCAACATCCCTTCCCTTTCCAACCTGAATGTATTCATGGTGAGTGACATTCCCTCCACGAAGAGTACAATTAAATCCAGCAAAGATGTCCTCACTTATGTTGATCACTCTGGACGCTTTACTAATACCACCTCGAGTCAAGAACCAAAATCTGTCAAATACATCTGGGTGACCATAATGCATTCTAACCTTCAAAGGATTTGCCAAAACCCTCTGCCCTAAGGTGACAAAACTTGTTTCCTGAGCTGACATGAACCAGGCAAGAGAAGAAACAGAACCAGTAAAAATGTGTTCCCTAACTCCCAAAATAGTGGGTCTCCGGATACCATAGTAATGCCTGTATTCTTCCAAGAGATTTCGCATTTTAAGAGCTTCCTCAAAGTAGTTGTCCTGATTCATATCAATAGTCTGGACTGCATCACCACGAGTGAAGATGATGGCATGATTTTGATTTTCTGGTTTTCCTTCCCCAAGCTTCAAAGGCCCAGGCAACTTTACTCGGTAAATTTCCACCTCCCTCTGCAACTGTTGGTCATACTTAACAAGAACAGAGTAATAATCCTTCTCATCCCTTCCAGAGGTTTTCTCATCAACATAAGCAACTCGAAGAGCCTCATTTTTTTTCATTAGATACAAAATTTCATCAGCATGAGGATCCTTCTTTTCTTTCTGAGTTCCATATATCTGACAAGCAATCACATACGTGAATTTCATTAAAGCAGTCCCATACTCATGGCCTTTAAATAACAGACTAACTGAACTGCTTCCTCTACTTAAACTCCTAGAGGAAGGTGACCTTTCAGAGTTGGAACTCCCTAAGCTATCTGGTCTCATTGAAACAAGTTCCCGGGCACCTTCTCGAATATCCATTTCTGATGCAGAATCCAGAAAAGTCAACATCTTGAGAGCCCGATAGTAGTACATCATTCCTCTAACTGTTCGTGACAGGGTCTGGCCCCTATAGGAAGCCCAGAGCCTCAAATCCCTAAGTTTATCAGTCCAAAGATCACTGTCTTTTGTCATTCCCTCCCGACGCATCCTCTCCATAAAATTTTTCCACTCATCATCATATATAGTCTGCAAATAGTACAGGATTGAAACCCCATCTTCATTCTCATTTCTGAGCTGTTCTTTGTTGTATAACACTTCTTCACTATAGTAAGGTGTTAGCACACTGAAAGCCATCATTTTCTCAACTTGGGGTGCATGGGGCATGTTCATAAAAAGAGAGTTACTGAAGAAAGCAATTCTCCGTCTAGCTTCTAAATTTACTGGAATGTTTTGCATTGAATCATTGGATGTAAGAATTGTGTGCAAGCGCCGAACCTGCCTATAGAAGTTCTCATTGCTGGTGTCAGGTAACTGAATGGCATTCTCAAAAAGTAGACCAGAAGCAGGATTCTGTTGAGCCAAACCATCCTCCTTAAGCTGTTCAGGATTTCTTTGCTCCTTGAAAAAGTCTCGGATAGCAATCTCATAAAGGGCTTGAAGGGTATTCACCACTTGGTTAGGATCTTTGACAGGCCTGTTTAATAACTGAACAAGTTTGATCAACTTGTTGTGAAGCTTAGGCAGTGCAGTTGTATTGAACAATTTAGTGAATTTTTCAATCTCAAGAGAGTGACCAATTTCCTGAAACAGAACAGTCACAATAGAATGCTCTTCCGTGTTGTGCTTGATAATCTCAAGAAGCAAGTGTTTGACACTGTCATAAGCTTCAATGACAGCACAGCGTCTGTATTCACTCTTGCATATCTTTGTACAGAGCCTCTTATCACTATCATCAACCAGCTCTTTGGCCTGACTGAGTGCCAACAGTAGCTCATTGCAGAGCAGAAAACATGGCCAGCGGATTACCCTGACATTCCAAGAGTTCTCAGGCAGCTCCAGCAACTCAAACTCTTTGTCAGATATAATATCCTCCTCCCTAAAAGACAGAATTATCTCATTCCATATCAAAGCAAACTTGTTGGCCTCAATCTGGTTAGACTCAAGCTTCCTATAGGGCCGACCAAGCCCGTACCTGAGCTTCAGCCTGTGAATCGCATCCTTAAACTTACTCTTCAATGTTCTTCTTGTATTCAATAACTGCTCCTCCGGCATGAGATTAAACTGAATTGCGCTAGCAAAAAACTGGAACCTCAATTTCAGCTGTTGCATATTTCTTATCTCACCCAAGTGTGCAAACAACCCCACACCTGCCCCAGCAAAAGACGAGTATATTGAATACCAAATCTGTATATCCATAAGATAAATCAACACAACTGGAAGCCACAACAACCCAACAGCAAACCGGTTGCTGTTATGAAAAAACTGATGCCATTCATAGTTAACATTTTTCAGGTCCAACACTGCCTTTGACGGAGCAATCATGGGTTTCACCTGCAAAAAGTAACTGAAGCAAAATTTTGTGGCCAGCACCACAATCCAGAAGACTGAATACTTCACATTGTCGACAAGACCTTCCCTCAAACCACGTCCCACAAAGCTCCTGCTCTGAAACCACCATGACAACATGTAGAAAATCCTCCAATTTGTGTTCTCCACAAAATTCCTAATCCAAGGAAGCACAAAAAGAGCCAAAGCCAAAAGCTCCGGAATAATGAAAACAAGCACAGCCTGCAGAAAGTTCACCACCCGTTTATTTGCCGCTGGTGACCACCGCCTATCATGGTCCCTCTGCGTCCAAATCCTGGCATAAAACACAACAAACACAACAATCCAGGCAGCAGCCACGACACACTTCAGCACCATCCTCACTCCAAGCCCAATTGTCTCCCGCGACACCAACCTGTACTGCATCCCCATATCAAGCAAACTCTGCACAAACCTCAAACCAGTCCAAGTGAAAAAGATAGTCAAAACCCTGACCTGCACAGTCCTATCCTCCAAAGCCTGCCAAGGGTAAGTCCTCTCTTCCCAAGCCACAATAATAGCAGCCTGAAGAAATAATATCAACATCACCCAAAGCCTATCAAAACTCCTAAACAAATTCCAAAACGACCTCTGCTCCACAAACCCAGTCTTCCCCACTTGCTTCCCACCACCACCAGCAGTAACAAAGAAGTTACTCCCAACATCAAGAGGCCACTTAAGCTTCTCAAAACACCTCCTACTCCAAAAATATTCATTAATATCATCATAGTTTCTCCAAGCACTATGAGGAGCAGTACCATTTCTACTACTATCAACCTCACGCCTAATAGTATCATAAATAGGCTTCACAACCGAGTTCAAAAACGCGTTCTCACCGGAAATCGAGGGCATAACCGGCTGCCCGGTGTTCTCGTCGATGAAATCTTCTAAAATTCTGTTCAGCTCGTTCGCCATGTTGTGGAAGATATAGCAGATGCACTCCGGCATGAAGCGAAGATTTGCGGCCTCTCCCCAGATCAGGAGGTACAGCGACACGTAAAGCAGCTCACGTCGAAGGTCGTCACCGGCGCCACCACGCCGGTTGTCGGAGATCCAGATGTTAGACTTCTTCCCAAGGTAGGAGCACCACGCCCCGTAGTTTTTCAACAGCTTCTTGCGAAACCGCCGGAGAACGCCGGCGTCGAGCGTGTCGATGTTGTCCGGCGGCGGTGTGAGGCGCATCTGAGCGTTCGCGAGGTGGAGAACCAAATGCTCGCGCTGGTTCCGAACGTTGTCACGCTGGAAGCCGAAAAAGAGCGCAAGCCAGTCGAGGAGATCCATGTTCGACCGCCATTGCCCGAACGGAGGACGTCGGAGGTCCCCGACTGACCGCAGCGCTGCCACCGCCGCGCGGACCTCGGGGAAGCGAAGCGACGGGTGGTCCGCGAGGAGGTTGTGCACGGGGATGATGTTGAAAGGCTCTTCGTCGCGGCCTGTAGCGCCGGCTGCCGCCGGCGGAGGGTGACGGTGGCGGAGACTCATAGCATGGGAATCCAAACCCTAGAAGAAGGATGAAACTGTAGTAGCAGTAGCAGCAGCAGTACTATACAGTAACGGGTTTCGAAGTTGAAGAAGGTGCTGAAAGTGTGGCTAGTGTTTGTTACAGAGAGAGAAAGACAGAAGAGAGAGAGAGAAGGTGGTGAACGGTGATGATGGCTAACGTGCGCACTAGTCAAAAGCTGAGGGGGAAGAAAGAAGAAACGGCGCCTCAGAAGCGCGTTGAGATATTTTCACTTTTGCTTCTTTAGTTTTAATTAATTGCTGAATTAATTAAACGGAATAAATATCTTGCTAACCTATATATTGCCTCAAACTTTCACCTTTATCGTCTTTTTTGAATTTATTTTTGGTTTTATTTTAATTAATTTACCCCCATGAAATTTTTAGTAACCTCTTAAATTTGACATAGTCTTTTTCTTGCATCGCTTTCACCGTCGTTGTCTTTTTTTTTAATTTTCTTTTTCAATCTTTGTTGTCGTGGTCAATTTATGGATCGTGATCCCCTTAATTTGAAAATAAAATTGCAATTTACCAGCATCATTGACTATCGAATCAAACTTCTTATAGAAAAACAAAGAAAATAAAATTTCTAGTTGACATGATCATGTGAGAATATCCCTTCCCGCCATGTGTAAGAAGAAGCTTCTTACAAAATTTACGGAGTAACAAACATTAATTCAAGATAACAAATATTTTTCTAATTATACCCTTAATTAATTAATATGGAAAAAAAAAATTACGAAAGATGAAATGTAATAATACATAAATATGTAATAAAATAAAATAAAAACCAAAAAATATAATATACAATTTTCTTAAAGTTTCATTAAGAATAAGAAAATTATAATTTTCTTAATGTAGGCAAAACCTTGAAACACTATTATAAAAAAAATGAAACACTATTATAACAATGACAATGAAAGTTTGTTTACTTTCTCTGATTTCAAGGATTCTCCACTCTTTTATCACTATAAATCATACTCCTATTATTGTTAATGCAGAATTTATTTTAAGATTGAATAAATTATATTGAAATATATGCATTTTTATTCAAACTCTAAAAATAATTTCTTTGCAATGTTAAAATATGCCGGAATCAAGTAATTTTGTTTTACAGCAATAAAGTAATAATGAAATAATTTTGTATTATGTTGAAGTGGACAAATTGAACGGCATTGGAAGGTGAACGGAATTGAAAGGGAAAGAAAGAGTGAAAAGGTAACGTAACGTGCAATTTTGGATGGCGGAGAGAAACAAACGCTACGCGCTTCTCTTGTTTCAAAACCACTGAAGCGTATATAAAGAAAAAACAGCACTATCGAGAGCTTTCAATCTTGATAGCGAACACAAGAGGGCTCATATTAAAAAAACAGCAAATAGATTCCAATATGTCAGGATATTTTTAATTTTAATCATTAAAAATGTGTTAAAGTAAAAATATTGGGAATATATTTTTAGTCTGTATTTTCAATTAAATGTAATTAGATTACCTTGTTATTAGTAGATTTATTTCACATAATTATCGGATATTTTATCATTTACATATTGTAGTGACAAACATGAATTGAAAAAACTGCATTTTCACTTTTATTATATTTAAAAATTAATTACTACAGTACAAAAAATGAAGTTATTTTCGCGAATAAGTAGGAATGGGTAACCTGATAAGTTAATTGTGATACTTACCTTTTAAGCTTTTAAAAAACACATAAATTTTGCTTTTACTTTTTTTTTTTTACTTTAAGATACATAATATAATATAAGGATTTAGAAAATAGTTTTAGAATATAAATGGTATAATTAAAATGATGTATAAATACTAAATATTTTATTATAAAAGTAAAAAATTTATATGAATAGAAAATTCAGTTATTGAAATTTTATTTTAAAATAACTACTATTATTTTTTTCTTTTGTGTCTTTTCTCTACGCATTTCTAACTTTATCATTCATCAGATTGACAATCGGATACCATTTAGACTCATGTGATAGAGTAGAGTAAAGTTTGTCCCCTGCTAGTGAGTAGAGTATAACTGCCTGATTAGAATATTTGTTTAGACTAAGTTCATTTATGTTTTTTTTCCTTTGAGCCAAATTTAAGTTTTACTATGTAATTAGGTAGACGTGTTTTGCATGTGGCTTCAGGGATAGTCTCTGTTAACCTAGCGTCATAGTGTATGTGTTCAAATCATTGATAAGACTTTGATGCGTGTTTGGTTGTCTTAGCTTTCTTTAGGAGCTGAAGTTCTTTGTGAATATTGATATTTCTAATCAAGTAAGGGAAGCTAATTTTATTTTTTCAACACTACCCTAGGCTAGAGGAACGAGATGTGAAGGTGACTTGGTCACAAGTTTCAAATTTATCCTGCAAGGATGTTATTTGATGAAAATTATTTGTCTATATCTTTTGAAAGTGTAGAGATATTAGATTTTGATAGTTTTGTGTCTAAATCTTGTAGATTAAATAAGGTACAAATTGAAGTATTGATTTTTGTTGAAGATTTAAAATTAAGTTAATTTTGTTACTAAAATTTCTGATATTTTTGCTCAAGTGGCAGATTTTCTCTCAAGTGAAAATATAACAAAAAATTTACCTTCTCTCGAATTCATTTTTACTCAAGAAAAATTGGAGTGAAAATTATCTCTCTTTTCGATTGTATTTTCACTCAAGCGAAGAAATATTTACTCAAACAAAAATAATACTATAACAGAATTTTTGTCTCAGGTCTATTTTCGCTTAAGTGAAGGGAATTTCGCTCAATCTAAAAAAACTTTTGATTTTTGTTTGTCGGGGTATTTTGTAATGATTTTAGTATATTTAAAAGTTAATGTTTATTTATATATGTGATTGAATATTTATTTCCAAAAGTTGTATGTTAGGTGATATGAACTATAAATAATGTGGTTGAGACATAATATTTTCAGAAAAGAAATAGCGTGTTAAGATTGTTAATATGTGCATTGAATTAGGAATTCGTCTAGAATGAGATATTCTGACTCTAATGTGTACTGAAGTCATATAGATGAAAATTATCAGGTGGTGAGAGTCGAAAGAGGTTCATATGACTCAATTTGCAGTTTGAAAGATACTGGTATGGAAGGTCATATAGATTTACCTTGTCATACAAGTTGACTAAATTCATATATTCGTGTAGTTGTGTGGCAAGATAGCATACTAAAGGTAGTATGACAGGTGCAGATCTCTGAATTCAAATTCAATGCACGAGTCTACCAAAAGTAGAGTCAAATGTCTATGTGTGATGTTAGTGGATTTTTAGCATGAGTGTATTGAATATGAGTTATTTGTGGACACTTTAGTGTTTAGTATAGTGAGATTGATGAAATGTGATGATTCATATGCCTATGGTTGTATTATTTGAATCTAAAATTATATTGAAAGTTAAAAAAATTCTAGCTTATCATATTTTTTGTTGTTGTTCTTTGTCTTTAAAATATCTCATGATAGTGTGTTATACGAGAGAGAAAAATATTATAACTGATAAAACTCTATATTGATAAGATGTAATTTTTCTTTTTCTTTAGATATTATATATATATATATATATATATTAAGATCTTAGAAAGATATTTTGTAATAATATTTGATAATGATGTAAATGATACGTATAATATTTTCTAAATTTCATCTATCATATCCAATCCGTTTAGAATACACAATCAAATGAAAAAATAAAATAAAAACACTAATAATTAAAAATAACAAATAAGTTATACTCATATATATGAACTCGAATAATAATAGAAAACTATTTAAATTCATTAAATATAATTATAATATGGATAATATATGAATTTTTAAATTAAATATAGAAATATAAATATGGGTCATATTTTTAAATTATTGAAATATCTTTAATTTATTTAAAATTTTATTTTAAAAATTAGATGATTATAATTTTTTTTATTATTACATATATATATATGTGTGTGTGTGTGTCTGTGTGTGTTTTCTTACAACAAGGACCGAGAACACTCAAGTAAGTTGACAAGACCACCTTCTTTCACTGATCTGCAAGTTTTTAGGGCTTCTCAGCTACTCTTTAGGTAGAACTCTTTAGGTACAACAAGGACCGAGAGCACTCAAGTAAGTTGACAAGACCACCTTCTTTCACTGATCTGCAAGTTTTTAGGACTTCTCAGCTACTCTTTAGGTAGAACTTCTCGGCTGCTTTCCCGACTTCTCTCCAAGTAGGACTTCTCGACTTCTTCTCCTCACGGATGGGTGTGTACCTGCAAGACGCTCTGATGCCAAAGTCAGAAATGGTTTTATGTTCATCAGATAAAATTCACTCTTACTTACCTCTTATGTTGACCCCCTATTTACAGGGTTTTCTTATTAAACTTAGGTCTTACTTTGGAACTTTCTTTCTGCACCACTTTATTATTTTACATACACCCATTAATGTAGGCTCTTTTTGAATTAAGTCTTATTACGTATATATATATATATATATATATATATATATATATATATATATATATATATATATATATATATATATATATATATATATATATATTTTATATCTATCTATATATATATTATAATAAAAAAAAAAT
>Ga0123342_1006456_pt1 | contig 16245 bp, 10 predicted proteins | sample Turbeawhitnodule_FD_89960 | JGI IMG/M metagenome (GOLD analysis project Ga0123342, IMG submission 89960) | Root nodule microbial communities of legume samples collected from Mexico - Turtle bean Mexico white nodule | ecosystem: Host-associated > Plants > Roots > Nodule | place: Mexico: Nepantla... | reverse complement strand
CTATAATCATCCTCATGAGTTTGTGAGTGTGACACATTTATATCTTCTTCCATCAAATCACGATCAAATTCTTCGAGCAAACACTTGTTGATATCGACCCTACGAAGAAAGTTATAGAAAATACAACATGCTAAAACAATATTTGTTGTAGTGTTCAAAGAGTAATGAAGCTTCGTTCTGCTAGCTATAATTGAGAATTGTTTTTTGAAAAAAAAATCAAATATTCTTTCAATTACATTTCTAAGTGATGAATGACGATAGTTGAACAACTCATGAGCCTTTTGTGGACCTCTTTGAGAGTACTCTTTCAAATGGTATCAAACTCCAAGATATGGTGTTAGAACTTGGGGTTTGAACATAAAATATGTGTCTCCAAGATAGTATTTTCCTACAACATGCAATCATTGTTATTAGTTATAAGTATTGTCATCAAATCAATATTGTCCATTCCAAAAATACACTGAACTCACCTTCCAGAATTATTAATGCATCCTCTCGTACAAATGCATCCTTCAATATTGGGAATTAGAAGTTGTTTCTTCCCACTCAGCAAGAACATATGTGAATTTTATGTCAAAATCACAAGTTGTGAATATGTTCTGAGTTCGCCAATCTTTACTCCGACAAAAAGAAGGAGCATTCTCTCGTGGGACCTTGACACGAACATTAGTGTCATCTATGCCACCTAAACAATCCTAATAGCCAACAAATTCACATTCATAAATAACAAAAACTCATACATAATTACTTAATTGTTGAACTTGTGTTTGTCATATTGGTACCTTGAAGTATGGATAAAATTGGTTGTTGTTTAAGATATGAGGTTGCACCTCAATCCCATTTGGTTGAATTAAGAACTTTTCCTCCAACAACAAAATTGCATTCAAGATATTATGAAAGTGATGGGACATCGTTTCCCCAAAGCGATGAAAGAAGAATGAAACACTTTGATTTTTGACGTTATAGCCAATGATTTGTAGAAATTTAGCGACTTGTTCCTCAACTATTGATCAAAATGCATCCTTTATAATCCATGTTCCTCGCATTTGTTCACATAACTGAATAAATGTTTTGAGACCCATGCGAATAATGTCGCGACATCTTTCAGTATGGACCAAGTACAACATTAATTCTTGTCGACGACGCTCTTTTTGTGGTACGAACTCCGGTATGGAGTTATTTATTCTCGTTAACACACATAACATTTTCAATCCATATGCGACCATACAAAGGATTGTCATTGTTGCTACTTGCATCCGCAATTTGATTTGTTCTTGCATATGTGAAATTAGGATTAAAGTCCACACCAACATCAGAATTCATGTTATTCGTATTAGACATCTTCACATCGTCGAATACATAGACCAATGATTATTGTTATCCATGGTCACAAATACTTTAACACATAAAATCATATGTGTTTAATTACTACATCATAACAACCATAAATTTAGGTTTAAGTGTTAGAGTTAGTGTTGGTGTTAGGCTTAGGGTTATGTGATAGGTTTTTGAGGTAGAGTTAGTGTTGGAGTTGAGGTTAGGGTTAGTTAGTGTTAGGATTATGATTAGAGCTAGGTTTATGGTTATTATTAAGGTTTAACATATGGTTAGTGGAAGGTGTAGGTGGTATAAGTAGGCTTGGCTATTAAACTTAAGCCTAACAATTTTCAATTTAAAATGAAATTAACTTTTTGAAAACAAATTAGTTAACCAAAATCAATTACATATTTTAATTTATTTAAAACATAGCCACATTACATAAACACATAATTCTAAATATTTTAAAGTATTAAAAATTTATTTTCAATATCATTAAACTTATTTTTTTACATCCTAAACACTGAAATTAAAGATTTTTTTTCCGGTCCATGAACAACCACATCACTCCACACAAAATCATTTCCAAAAAAATCATACAGAGATCCATAAAAACAATACCACATGCACTCTTCATTCCATAAAATAAAATACATACTCGGATGATGAACGAGACTCACATAAAGTAATGTGAATAAACCTAAGATTTTTTGCGAACCACCACACCACATGAACACCAGAATAGCACACCAAGAGCATAAAAGCATTACCAAAACAACACACAAAGACCTAAAAGAGCACACCACCTTACCACAAATTCTACACAAACAAAATTACACCTTCACAATCACAATACATTCATTATTGGGAACCAAAGCATATCCAGCTAGATCCACCATTGTGACATTGTTCATCACAAGTTTTACATAACAAAGCAACGAATCATCCATAGGAAAATGAAAAAAACTCACATAATCAATGTTGTCAAAAATATAATCGATTAGGCACTCAAAACAAACTCACAATTGATTATAGGAAGGAGATAATCGAATATCCTCTTAAAAATCAAACATAATCGATTACAGGACTTTGAACATCGATTATCCCTCTCAAAACTTAACCAACATCGATTGTGGGACTTTCATAATCGATTATCACTTAAAAACAAAACATTGATTATGTCTTATGACTAATCAGTTATGCTCTCAATAAACATGCATACTGCTCCATCAAAACTCACCTCACAACAACACCAAACTCACCTCAAAGCACCACCAAACTCACCTTAAAGCACCACCAAACCAACCAATAGAAAAACCACCACCACCACACCAGGAGACCACCTAACAATTAAAGTGAGAAGTTTCTCACTTAAAACCTCAACACCACCAAAATTTTCTTTTCTGCCGTGTAAATTATGTGCTCCGACAGTCTTTTAATACAACAAATTTTAACAAATTTAAAAATGATCACATATTTTGTATATATCATTGAATCATTGAATCAACCTACTAGTGTATGTCTTATATGTAGGGATATAGTAAAAAGAAAGGTTGATTATGGAATTATGAAAAAAAAGGAGTATGGGAAGCATGAAAGTACAGGATCTGGAATTAGGATCGGATCCTGTCCTTTCAATAATTTAAAAAAAAGTACATGCAATGAGGAAAACTGAAAATGATGAAAGGATTAAAGGAATGTTGAGATTACGATAGGATGTGTTAAGTGGTAATCATGATTAGTGATAAAGACTAAAATAAACAAGATTTGGTTAGGTTAATATGTAATTGCATGTGTTTCCAGATAAGGGAGAGAAAAAAGGTGTACGAGGTCCATCAAATTGCATTTCACTAACACTCTGTGGGCTCCCCGATCCTAAGAAGATCCACTTCCATTACCTTCTTCTTTCTTTCTTTCTATCTGTAACAAAAACCTCATTATTATTATTAATAATAATAATTATTATTATTTCTACCGAAGCTAAAAAGATATATAATAGTAAATAAAAAGAAAGAGCAAAGGGAAATAAAATGTGAATCGGAGGGATGTGATGGATGGTCTAAAGGTATTAATGATCATGTTATCATGTTTTTATGGTACGCTCGCGTGCGCATCAACAGTGCCTTCCTCTCTCAGCCCTCCCTCCGCCCAATCCCCACCTCCTATTTCCGCGCGTCTCTTCTACTCTCTTTTCTCACACCTTCTACTAACCTTACGAACTTCTTTTCGGCTGTTCAAACACTCAAATTGGAAAAACCATGAACAAACACATGCTAAATTACTCACACTAAAATAATATTTCAACCAAATTTTAAGATTATTTCTATCAAATTTATCATATATGTATATATATATACCTATTTATTATTAAATAAAAGTATAAAAAATATTTGCATGATAGATGTAGTGAACTGAAAAATACTTATTCACTATTGTTAAAATTTAAAAATACAAAAAATATATATATTTTTTTAAGAATTTATTTTTATGTGCTAATATAAGTGTATGAGAGGTAGTTTATATAGTAAACTAGAATTGAGCTTTATTTTTCTACTTTAATACAAAGGAAGATAGAATAAGAAATGGGTTAGTGAGAGAGTGAAATATAAAAACTTAAAATTTTGTTTTAACTTTCAGAATGTAACAATTCATTATTTTTCTCTTCTATTTTTTTTCAATGGTAGATTATAAACGAGAATGAATTTGTGTTGATGATTGTTTGGATCCATTAATTCAAGTCATAATCCAAGTGCAAAAAACGTTCCTTGCATATGGAAGGAGAAATATGGAGAAAGTCACATATATTGTGTCTCTTTTATGTTCTTACCTTTCAATTTTAACCAATTTACATGAATATTTGTATTAAGGTAAGATTTGATTAATCCAAAGCAAAGTAATTCAAATTCATGAGCTAGAAACCAGTTTCATGACAATAAGTAGATGCATAATCGATTATCATTGTTTTATAAAGGAGTCATAACTGATTATAAACTGTTTTTTCAAGTTGATCGATGTTTCCATTTACATAATCAATGTTTCCTTCATTTTGTAGCGATGATTGATGTTTTCATACTCATGATCAATGTTCCCTCCATTTTGTATTAATAATCAATGTTTCCATACGTATAATTGATGTTGCCTTCATTTATATATTTCAGATCTTTATTTAAACAAGACTTAGGATTTATATTTATTTAGAATTTTGAATACTTTATTAATTTTATATATTTCATATTTTTATAAATATTACATTAAATAATTTAGGATTTTGAATATTTTAGGAATTTTATATAATTAAATAAGACATTCAATAATTTAAGATTTGTATTTATTTAGAATTTTGAATATTTGTAAAAAATTATATATTTTATATCTTTATTTAAATAGGATATTAAATAATTTAAAATTTTGAATATTTTAGGAATTTTATATATTTAAATAAGACATTCAATAATTTAGGATTTGTATTCATCATAACCATCATGTTACTCACAAATTTTCATAAATTTTTTCTATACTTTTTACTCTATTTACCTTAATCCAAACAAATTCATTTTCTTCCCACCTTCCCTTCAAATCATCTAAAATTTACTTCTCATCTAAACAAAGCATAAAAGATTTTTTTTTCTTGGCCAATGGAATTAGATCTCCAATTTAGCCAAGACACAACGTGAAGCATCAAAAGTTAAGTGTTTCCTTTAGTAACTTCCTTCTCATTCCTCCTTCCTTCATTTTCTATTTCTTTCTTTTAAGTAAGTCATGCATGCACTACAAGAAATTCAATAAATAAAAACTAACTTTAAATACCAAAAATAATTAGTTGCTATATTGATTAAATTAGATATTATTTTAGAGACTAAAAAAATATTGATTTTTAAATTAGTTTTTATTATTGATAAATTGTTTCTATATTGTATCTAATTAGTTATCAAGGTTTTTGCTACCAAATTTAGAATTTAAATAATTAGTAGTTAAAACCTTGGTATACAAATTTATAAATTATTTATCAATAATATAAACTAATTTAGAAACCAATAAATTTTTTAGTCTCTAAAATAGTATCTAATTTAGTCAATATAACAACTAATTATTTTTTGTCTCTAAAATTGATTTTTATTTTATAATTTTCTAGTTGTAATGCTTTCAAAAAATTTCAAAATTTGGGAATAAGAATTTGACGAGATTATGTTAATCGTGGGGATTTTATTGATTAGGATTTATCAAGAGACTCTTTTTGTGTTATTAACTCCTCCTTTTCTTCAAATTATAGTTTCTCAAGGTGCAAAAAAATAAAGAAAATCTAAGGAAACTAATTTTTTTTCTAATTTAGGTTATAGGTAAATATTTCAATTTGTGTTTACAAAACTCAAAAGTGAATTAGTATTTTTATTGTTGAGTGTGAAAAGTTTTATATATCTTTAATTGATGAGCTAAGATACTGTTTGGGATTTTCTTAGTAAGCTTTGATTTTACTCTTACTCGAGGGTAATGATTTTACAAGATATAATAACCATAGTTCTGTAAATTCATGTTGGACTGTGGTTATAGATTTGCATTCTAAATATATAAAAGAGCTAGGTTAAGACTTTTACTATGGAACTTATGTTATTAAACTTTTGGTTTTAATTTGGTTATCAAAGTAATATATTGAAGTACAGGGTTATTAACATGGTTTGAAAATTCGTAATTTATTACTTATCTAAATTATAAGTTTGAGGTAGAAAATTTATGAATTTCTTTCTCAAATGAGTAATTTGTTTTCATTCTAACAATATTCAAAATAAGAGTTTTTAAAGAGTATTAATGGAGCGAGGGATTTTTCATATTTTTCTTTCAAACAAGAGTTGAAAGAGATAATTTAGTAATTTTAATTAATAAATGTTTTTTCAAGTGATGATTTTTTGTTGTTTAAGGAAAAAATATCAAATAAAATTATAACTGCAGAAGTTTTTTTTTTTAAAGTAATTTACACATTTTACTCCTATTTTGAAAGGGAGTGTTTATTCTCTCTTTAAGTTATTTTTTAAAGTTTATAACATTTTTTTTGACAAATTATCTCTCCATCTTCATACATTCTCCTTACATCTTTATAGTGAAAAGTTTATTTTAATCTTTTTTAAAAATTAAATAATCATAAATGAAGTATAATCTCAAATTTTTAAATAATCTCGATTGTACCTCATGTCCCATATCTTCTTCCAGTCGCAACATTTGAAAGAACATTTTCGTCGTTTGAGCGTGTGTGAGAGAGTTGATGAGAAGATTTATTATATTTGACGTTTCCTAATGTAAAGATATTTTTTTTTAGTTTTGTATTTAATTTTTGCATCTGTTTTGTTTTGTGACTTCCAAAAAAGAAATAAAAAACAAGTAAATGAAAACACAATTACCATCAGTAAAAAAAACATCATAAAACTTATCACAACCATCAACATTCACTAGCGGTCACCACAAGTAACTATCATCACTTGAAAATAAAATAAAAAATACAAAGAAAGATATTGTTAAAATTAAAAAAAATATAAAAAGGAAGGATGAAGATAATAAGAATTTGCCTATTTTTCTAATACATTATTTCATGTAATTTATTATATTTGTAAAAATATTTTTATTAAAAGCAATGAATACATTTAGATGAGACTGGAGATTTAGTATGGATATGATTTTGTGTTGGTGGTTATAATAAATGACAAGATAATAAGTTTCTTATAATAATTATATTCTAAAAATTTCACGCCATATAATTGCTAATATTTATCAGCACTGTAATTTACTCAAATAGTATGTGAAATTCAAACTAATAATGAAATTGTTGAATTTTTAAATATTATTTAAAAACTCACATCCAAGGTTATTGCTATTTTACTGACGGTGCAAAAACTATTCTCATGCTATGCATGTGAAAATTAAATTGTAGGGAAGAAATATTTTATCTATATTATATTTAGGTGCAGCATTACACAGTTCGTTTTCATTTTCTGAAAAATTATTTAAAAAACTTGTATGCATTTAAAAACTTTCAAGAATCTATAGAAAGTTAAACTCTTCATTATTTTAATCATATTTTTGTTGAGTGTGTACTTATTACTAATTAGGTTGGGTTAACTAGACACCATGTTTCAGTGGATAAGCTTAATATTGTGTCTGTTTATAATTTTTATTTAAAATTTTTTTGTGTTTATAATAAAATTGTAACAAACAAAAATCTAATTAATTGTCCGTGCTTTCACATCTTTTTAGGTTGGGGAGAGGAAAGGTCCCCATTTTTTAGGATACTCCGGAAACAGATATCCAGTGGAGATGACGGGATGGGACCTGTAGCTCAGAGAATTAGAACACATGATTACGATCGAACCACGTTAAATTCTGTGTTATTTATTTTCTACTCGTGATTATGTATTAATTTTGGGTGTGTTTTTCCATCAATTTTTGTAATTACACCTTTAAATAGACAAATCTGGTCCATAAGAAGAAAATTATTTGATTTCCACTGAAAGAAGGAAAAAAAGTAAACAATAAATGAAATAAAATCTGGTACACCTAACTGTACCAAAAAAATCTTTTCCACCTAAGAAAATCTAAGAATGAATGGGATGTGGCAGGCAATTTGAATTTGGGAGTATCCCAGTAATGCTTGTGTTCTGTTCATAAATAATGTTTGGTGCACATTTAATGCCACCTACATTTAACCTATGCATGCTTCCATTCATCATATCATTTTTTATTTTCGTAAATCAAATGCGATATGATATGATAGTGTAACAAGTTTTCGGTGATATGATATGATATGATAACGATCAAATTTACAAAAAAATTAAACAATATAAAAAAGTATTTTAATATATCAGGATGTTTATAGATTAGTATTTTATATCTACTTTATATATTTAATACATATTATCAAATATAAAGATCCAAGACAACTGAATATAAAAAATACCTGATTAATAGGGTTTGCAAACTATAATATATACAACAAAATTTAATAACACAAATAAATCAGACTTTATCTACACATATTTACATATTTGTTAAAGGGGACAAAATTATGTTTTTTTATTTTTATTTTATTTGGCCTATCTTGTTAGAGAATGGATAACGGATTAGTTCGTCAAATTTTTTAATTTAGAAATATATTTAATTGTGTAAATATTTTCCATGTCTTTAATTTTGTTAATTAAAGTTTTTAATTGGATAAATTGAAAGAATTATTATATTTTGTATTTTAAAATTACTTCATAATAATTAATATTTGAAACTCTTTCATATTATTAATATTTGGGTACTTAAAATTATAGTAGTCCTAACGCTAGATTCATTATTTCAAACATAAAAATTAGTTATCAAGTTCAACTAATTTAAAAAGTGAATCATATCCTCACACAATACATATCATAGGGTTTGATCCTTCTTAAAATTTCAATGCATCCAACATAAAATATCAAATCAACTTCCCTAGAATTGAAACTCCTTCCTCTCAAGGAAATCACTCTGAAAATGTAATGGTTAAGATGCTCTAATTTGATCTAAAAAAAATTGAGAAAAAAAAATTAAACATATTATTACAAACTTTGAGTAACAAATATTCATTTTTTCAATCATATAACGCATGTAATAACATACCTCACATATAATAAATATTAAAAATTAAGGAAAAAAATTGTGTGTGGAGTATATATGTATATAAGGATTGATCATAGTTGATATTGTATATTTTTTTATGAAAGTTATAGAATATTCATATACTATCATGACTTAGGTGTCCACTACAAGAAAATCATGAAACAGAAACTAATTTTTAGAGACCATTTTAGAAATTAAATAAAAAATTGGTTTTTAAATTAGTTTCTATTATTGTTAAATAGTTTTTAAATTGGTATCTAATTAGCAACCAAGGTTCTAGAGACCAAATTTAAAAACTAAATAATTGGTAGTTAAAACCTTGGTTGTTAATTAGATACTAATTTAGAAACTATTTAATAATAATAGAAACTAATTTAGAAATCAATTTCTTATTTAGTTTCTAAAATGGTCTCTAATTTAGTTATTATTACAACTAATTATTTCGATCTCTTAAAATTTGTTTCTATTTTATGATTTTCTTGTAGTGATCAATAATAAACACGACACTCATGTTAACAAAGATACTTTGGTTTTAGTGATAATTTAGTTGTGTTAACAAAATTTTAGACGGTGAGAAGTTGAATGAAATTTACATCTAATTTAATAACAAGTATACATTTGTGCTAGTAATTTTGTATCAGTCTAACATAAAAAAATATATATTAGGTAAGGTATAATGAATTCTAAATATATAATGTTTTAAGCTCTAGTGAGATTTACTTTTAAGTTTAGTTAAAAATATTTGTATTTATATTTAAATATATGATCTAAAATACATTTTTTATTTGTATATTTTTATTTCACATTTTTTAATCAACTACATAAAAGATTAATTTTGTTCATAGGTGATTTACAACATTTTAAACATAAAACATGTAATGACTAAATAAGTCATTGTATTTTTATTCCATTTGATGTGAAAAAAAGAAAATGGCAATGGTGTGTACTTTGAAAACTACGTGGATTCAAATGTGTTCTTTCTTTCCTCTATGCATTTCGCTCAGTGTCCTATTGTCCGACACGTATCCTTCCCACCACTTTCATTTTTCAACATATTAAAGTCAAAATTTAAAATAAATAAAAAAATAACTTAAGCTTCAGGATATCGCTTTCAACAAATTCTCATTCCTATTCTTATTTATTACTGAGCAGTTCATTTCAGAAAAAAAAAATAAAAAAAAATCACCACCAATCTTAGAATAGTACTAGTAATTAAAAAAATAAAATAAAATTTATCAGAAATATAATTTTTTTTTAATATGTATACAATATAATTGTAAAGATAAGTTGTAGTTATTGCTTAGGTGAATTGTCCTTTTTAACTATAGTTTTTTTTATACAAAATCATGATTTGAACATTTCATTCAAACTCCTCATTACATTAATCAGCTAATTGTTGCTAGAATGACACTAGTAATTATGAAAATAAAAAGCGTCTACAGGTTTACAAAACTCAATTAATTAATTATTATAGTTATAAAAATAATTGTTTAGCTGATAATAATGAAAATACCTTAATTATATATATATATATATATATTTTTTTTTTTTTTAAAAACTCTGTCATTGATTTTTTTTTCTTTTCTGGTCCCTTTTCATTTTGTACAACTTTTCAAAGAAAAATAATTCTAAATTAATTATTATTTTACAAAATCAATTATGTATTTAATATTTTTCAGGACTACGCTTAACTAATACTCCATGCATTGGTACTATGCAGGAAAAATAAACGAGTAATATCTAGACAGATAAAAAATATATTAAAAACTCATACAATATTTTTTACAAAATTAAAATTATTAATTACATTCTTTAATTCCTGAATCAAAATATTAAACGTTGGTAAATGAGAATAAATAAATGTATATTAATAGAATCAAGTTTAAGTTTTTCTTTTAAATATAACATAATTGGATAAGAAAAATGTTCTTACATGTCCAAAATGAATCAAAGGACATAATTTTCTTTATTTTTGTTGTTTTTGTTGTTCTTGATTTTCTTCTCTTGATTTTTCACTCTTAATTTTTTATTTTTGATGTTTTAAATAGTATTGTTTAACAAGATGGTGATATATGTGAGAACAATCTGATCCCCAAATTAGTATGAAATTAGTATGGTGTATTAATGATTAATATTATTGAACCTAATTTTTAATGTTTAACCAACTATTTATACTATTACGTTGTTGGTATCTCTGTTTTATCAGTCATGTTCAGATTCAACCTCTTGTTAATCAATGCTTATTATTTGTTTAGTGATCTAATCCTTAATTAAAAAATTTATTTTGATTATCTTCTCTTTATAAATAATTAATCGATTTGGTTTAAGGTTCATGTGTCAGGAATGAATACTTAATGACTATCCATTGAGCTAATATGACAAAAAATCCTTAATATGCTTATTATTTATTATGATAAGATTTCTTGATTTGGAAATACATCATAAGAAGGACGAGATATCGAATTGATAAAAAAGATAATATAATACAATAGAAAAATTGCATAATTTACACACAATAATATAAATTTAAATAAATGAAAATGATAATTTTACTGGAATTATATATAATTTGTGTTAATTTTAGTATTTTTTATTCTTTTGGGTCCCTGTTTATTTTGGGTTTTTTCTTTTTGTGCTTCAGCTCTTCTTCTGAACCCCATCATATTTTATATACCTCTCTTGTATTTTTTCTTCAATAAGTAAGAAATAATACACTTAGTATCATTCTCTCTTTCACACGTGTTCTGTTGCTTTCTTCAACCACTGTGTTAGGTTTCCTTTTCTGTTTCTTTGGCCTTCTTTTCTTCTTATCAGGTGGCGCAAAGCTTGTACCGCTTCTCCTTGCCTCTACAGGTCCGATCAAGCAATGCTGAGGATACGCACGAACTCTGTTATGGTATCAGAGCTCTTCCTTTGAAGAGATCTGTTGCGCGCTCTGTTTTCTTTCTTTTTTGTCTTTATAAGCTTTTCTTGTATTTACTTTTGTTTCTTTCTTTCCATTTAGTGAAATGGCGGAAGAACGAACAACAAGGTCGATTACGCCTACGTTGGAACCCTCTGCAAACAACTATCTCTATCTTCATCCTGGAGAGAACCCAGCAGCTTCACTGTTCTCGCCAGTTCTCGACTCGACGAACTACTATTCATGGAGCAGGTCTATCCAGTGCTGAGCGCAAAGAACAAGGTGGAATTCGTTTTGGAAACTCACCCCTATCCACCGATGAACGATCCTACATATTCAGCGTGGATCAGGTGCAACAACATGGTTATGTCATGGTTAGTGCATTCAGTATCTCTTCCAATTAGACAAAGTGTAATTTGGATGGATGTAGCGGTTGATGTTTGGAATGATTTAAAAACTCAATATTCACAAGGTGACCTATTTAGAATTTTCGATATGCAATTAAAGGCTTCTTCCTTAAGTCAAAATGATTTGTTAGTCACTGATTACTTTACCAAATTAAGGATAATTTGGGATGAACTCGATAATTTCCGACCTAATCCCATTTGCGTTTGTCAGCATAAGTGTTCTTCTTTTGTAGCCTCTATTATCAGCAAAAGTAAGTGTGAAGACCAGGCAATGCAATTCTTGTGAGGGCTTAATAACCAATTCAGCAGTATCTGGTCTCACGTGCTCCTTATGAAACCAGTTCCGCCTATCTCCAAAATCTTTTCTCCAGTGGCTTAGCAAGAACGTCAATTGGCAAGTATTTTTTTTTATTACAAGCATTAATCATACTAGTACAAGTCGTAATTCTGCTATCACTTTCTCTTTCTGTGGCAAATTGGGCACACCGAGAACGTATGTTTCAGGAAAGTAGGATTTCCAAATCAAGAAAATAAAAATTTTAGGTTCAAGAATAATAGAAAACTTTGTACCCACTGTGGTAAGAATGGTCACACCATAAACACTTGTTACAAGAAGTATGGTTTTCCTCTTGGTTACAATCCACCTAACAATAGGACAACCCCTCTACTTAATGCTATTATAACTGATGATGTTTCTTCTGAGAATTGTCAGCAAGAACAGGGAAATGGAGAAATGTGTTTTGTCTTTACAGCTCAACAATGCCAAGTTTTGTCTACAATGCTCAAGCAAAATTCTGCCAACAATAATGCGAGTCAACCTTCAACACAATTAAACCAAGTGGGCTCCTTCACTGTTGATACAAATCATAAAGACTCTCCAACAGGTAACGCTATTCTTTCAAATCTTTACAGTACTATTAAAGGTTCTTAGATATTAGATTCAGGAGCAACTGACCATGTTTGCACCTGCTTATCTGATTTTACGACATATAAAAGCATCAAACCTGTTCTCATTAGTCTACCAAATGGGCACCGTTTTTACACCAGTTATTCTGGAACTGTTTCTTTCAACAATAGATTTTATCTAACAAATGTTTTGTATGTGTCTGAATTTGCTTTCAATCTTGTGTCTGCTTCTAAACTTGCTTCAAATTTGAACTGCCAATTGATATTCTCATCTAAGGATTGTGTGATAAGAGGACAATCTAACGAAAGAGAAGATTGGTATAGTTGATGCCAAAGATGACTTGTATGTTTTTCATGCTACTATTTTTCAAAGACCTGTCACAAACAAATCTATTCCTTCTTTTCATTGTGTCACGAACGATGACAATGTGTGGCACAACAGACCGAGACATCTTTCTGATGAAAAATTGCATGTATTGAGATCTCGATACTATTTTATTTTTGTTAAAAAACCATATCTGTGTGACACTTGCCATAAAGCAAAGCAAAGAAAACTTCCATTTGTTTTAAGTGATTCCACTACTTCTAAAATCTTTAATATTTTACATATGGATATTTGGGGTTCTTGCTCTATCATTTCTATGCATGATTTTAGATCATTTTTCCCGTTATACTTGGGTCATTCCTATGCGCACAAAATCCGAATTGAGAACTCATGTAGCTAGTTTTCTATCTTATGTTGAAAATCACTTCCAAACTACTGTCAAAATTATTCGCTCTGATAATGGAGCTAAGTTTGCAATGACAAATCTTTTCTCTTCTAAAGGAATTATTCATCAAAAAACCTGCATTGAAACATCAGAGCAAAACGGTATAGTAGAGCGTAAACACCAACATATTCTTAATGTGACTCGTGTTTTACTTATTCAAGCTAACTTACCTCCTATATTTTGGCACTTTTTTGTTTGCATGTTGTTTTGCTTATCAATTGTATACCAACTCATTTACTTAAAAACATGACCCCTTATGAAAGACTATATGGTACACTGTATGATATTTCTTTACTGCGTGTTTTTTACTGTCTTCATTATTCGAGCACTATCACTTCTCACAGAAAAAAATAGATGATAGATTTGTATCTGACATCTTTTTAGGCTTTCAACCTCACACTAAAAGTAATATTTTTCTTAATCTTAGGAATCATAGAATTAAGATCTCTAGACAAAATGCTTTTTATGAAAATCTCTTTCCATGCAAAATGAAAGATGATAACAATAAGAGTTTCAACAATTTATCTTTGCCCATTCTCCAATCTTATAACTCCAATTATGATTTTTTTTTCTTTGATAATACTGTTACTAAGCCTATGATACCCACTGAAAATGCGGATCACAATCTGCCAAGGAGATCCAATCGAGCCAGAAGGGCACCAACCTACCTTGAAGATTTTCACACTGATTTATCATCAACACATACTGTAAGTTCAAAATATCCCATTGATAATTTTGTGTCATATAATCAATTATCTTCTAATTTTAAACACATTGTTGCCTCTTTTTCTTCTTCCACTGAACTCCGCAACTATGAGGATGCTTCCAAACATGACTGCTGGAAAAAGGCAATGGAAGACGAGCTTGTTGCCCTCTCTGCTAACGAGACATGGACACTTGTATCGCTTCCCTCAGGAAAAACAACAATTGGGTTTTGTTAGGTATATAAAGTAAAACACAAATCCGATGGCACAACAGATCGTTACAAAGCACGCCTTGTTTCAAAGGGCTACATGCAACTTGAAGGGATCGACTTTCTTGACACCTTTGCCCTTGTCGCAAAGCTTACCACCCTATGTCTTCTTCTGGCTGTAGCTTCGTCACACAACTGGGATCTCAAACAACTAGACGTTAATAATGCCTTCCTCCATGGAGACCTACTTGAAGAAGTCTACATGAAACCACCACCTGGGTTGTTGTTCCTAATTCACAATTCGTTTGCAAACTACAACGATCCCTTTATGGGATGCGATAGGCTGACAGGCAATGGTATGCTAAATTATCACATTTTTTACTTAATAATGGTTATGTGTTATCTGTTGTTAATCATGCCCTATTTTAAAAAACACATTCTAATTACATCACTGTTCTTCTTGTGTATGTCGACGACATTGTACTCACTGGAAACAATGCTGAGGAAATCACAAACATCACCACCATGTTACATCAAAACTTCCAAATAAAAAATCTGGGTGATCTCACCTTCTTCTTGGGACTAGAAGTAGCCTGCAACAGCGTTGAAATCCACTTATCACAATGAAAATACACCCTGGATCTTCTACATAAAACATGGATGCTTCAATGCGTTCATGTTCCAACTCCTATGGTCCACTCCTCACCTCTCTCCAACACTCAAGGCTATCCACTAGCTGATGCAAATTCCTCTTCATATCGCAGATTAATAGGATGACTTATCTACTTGACGAACACCAGGCCAGACATCACATTCAGTGTGAATAAGCTCAGTCAGTTTGTCTCTGCACCCACAACTGTTCACCAACAAGCTGCCTTTCGTATCCTTTGGTATCTAAAGAATGCACATGACAATGGCATCTTTCTATCAGCAGCAAACACTCCTCAGCTAAAGGCATATAGCGACTCAGATTGGGCTACATGTCCAGAGACAAGAAAGTCTGTCACAGGGCTTTCCATTTATCTTGGTGAGTCTCTTATTTCTTGGAAATCCAAGAAGCAATGACGATCTCCAGAAGCTTCTCTGAAGCTGAGTACCGTGCATTAGTCGCCACCACATGCGAGATTCAGTGGCTAACATATATGCTACGTGATCTTCATGTTCACTCCATCCAACCAGCAATACTCTACTGTGATAACCAGTCTCTATCTCCATCTACATTCAAACTGCTACAATCCAAGCTGCACATGAAAAACCTGTACTCTCAACTTGAGGGGGGGGGGGGGGGGGGGGGTGTTTAAAATATTTTTTTTTTTTTTTTTTTTTTGCCCCTTTTTTTTTTTTGGTTTTCCCTTTTTTTTTCGCCCCCCTATTTTTTTTTTTTTTTCTTTTTTTTTTTTTTTTTTT
>Ga0123342_1006455_pt1 | contig 16247 bp, 10 predicted proteins | sample Turbeawhitnodule_FD_89960 | JGI IMG/M metagenome (GOLD analysis project Ga0123342, IMG submission 89960) | Root nodule microbial communities of legume samples collected from Mexico - Turtle bean Mexico white nodule | ecosystem: Host-associated > Plants > Roots > Nodule | place: Mexico: Nepantla... | reverse complement strand
TTCGCAAAACATGCATTCCAAAGTGTTAATCCTCAACCGGATCCAGAGTTCATGGAGATTGGTAAGAAGATAGTTGAAAAATGTAATGGGCTTCCTTTAGCCTTGAAAACAATGGGAAGTCTACTAAACAGTAAATCATCCTTTTGGGAATGGGAAAGCATTATGAAAAGTGAGATATGGGATTTTTCAGAAAATGAAAGTGATATACTCCCTGCTTTAAGATTGAGTTATCTCCACCTTCCTTCTCATTTGAAGAAATGTTTTGCTTTTTGTGCCTTATTTCCCAAAGGTTATAGGTTTGACAAGCAGTGTTTAATTCAACTGTGGTTGGCTGAAAATTTTCTAGAAAGCCCTCTACAGAAAAGGAGTCCTAAAGAAGTTGGAGAACAGTATTTCAATGATCTGTTATCTTGGTCCTTCTTTCAACAATCCGGAAAAGAAGAGGAAAAGCATTTTATGATGCACGACCTTCTAAATGATTTGGCAAAATTTGTTTGTGAGGACATCTGCATCAGGTTAGGAGTTGATGAACCAAAAGGTATACCCAAGACAAGCAGGCATTTTTCATTTCATACCAATGGTGTTGCACATTTTGATGGGTTTGGAAGTTTGATTGATACTCAAAAGTTGCATACATTTATGCCAACTGACAGGAGAATAAATAATCCTTTTTCTGGCCTTTGGTATTGTAAGATGTCGATAGATGACTTGTTTTCCAAATTTAAGTTCATACGCTTCTTATCTTTGTCTGATTGTCGTAACCTTAGAGAGGTGCCTAAATCTGTAGGAAATCTTAAGCATCTCCGTTCATTAGATTTCTCTTCTACTAAAATAAAAAAACTACCTGACTCCATAAGTTTACTCTACAAGTTGCAAATCTTGAAGTTGAACTATTGTCGAAAATTGAAGGAGCTTCCCTCATATTTGCATCAACTGGACAATTTGCGATGCCTTGAATTTATAAATACTGGAGTGAAAAATGTGCCAGCACATTTGGGAAGGCTGAAGAATCTCCAAGTATTCATGAGTTCGTTTTCGGTTGAAAAAAGTAAGGAATTCAGTATTCAGAAATTGGGAGAACTCAATCTTCATGGAAGCCTAACATTTCATGAGCTGCAAAATATAGAGAATCCCTCTTATGCATTAGAAGCAGATTTGAAGAACAAACCACACCTTGCGGAGCTACAGTTAGAATGGAATATTATGGGCAACTCCTCTGTTGATTCAACCAAAGTTGGGGATGTAATTGAGAATCTACGACCTTCAAAGCACTTGAAGAAGTTATCAGTAAGGAACTATGTTGGTAAACAACTTCCAAATTGGTTACTCAATAATTCGTTACTGAATTTGGTGTCCTTAGAGTTGATGAATTGTATATGTTGCCAAGGTTTTCCTCCGCTTGGTCTTTTGCCATTTCTGAAGAAGCTGGGGATTTCAGGGTTTGATGAGATAGTGAGTATTGATGCTGATTTTCATGGGAATAACTCTTCTTCCTTTAAATCCCTTGAAACATTGATCTTCTCCAATATGAGGCAATGGGAAAAGTGGGAGTGTCGAGCTCTGACAGGTGCTTTTCCATGTCTACAAGAACTTTCCATAAAAGAATGTCCGAAGCTGAAAGGACAACTGCCAAAGCAAGTTGCTCTTTTGAAAATACTAGAAATTGAAGACTGCCAAGAACTTGAGTCATCAATCACTGATGACTATGTCTCTCTATGTACCTTTCCATTGGATTTCTTTCAAACACTCACGACCCTTCAACTCAGTGGGTTTGGTAATTTACAGATGATTTCACAAGGTGATCTCATCCATAATCATCTGGAGCATCTGCAAATAATTAGGTGCCATAAATTAGAATCATTGCCTGCAAACATGCATACGCTGCTTCCATATCTGAGGACGTTAAGGATAGAAGACTGTCCAAGACTTGAGTCGTTTCCAGAAGGAGGTTTGCCATCAAATCTAGAAGATCTGAAAATCATTAAGTGCTCTAGACTTGTTGGATCACTGAAAGGAGCTTTCGGAGACAGTTCTTCTTTGAAATGGTTGAGGATTGAAGAAGTGGATGCAGAATGTTTTCTTGATGAAGGTTTGCTTCCACTCTCTCTTACTGATCTATCCATCTATTATTGTCCAAATCTAGAGAAACTGGACTGTCTCTATCAACTCTCATCCCTTCAAACACTGACACTTTTTGACTGCCCCAACGTCCAACGCTTACCGGAGGAGGGTCTTCCCAAATCAATTTCATATCTTGATATAAGCGATTGTCCTTTGCTCAAACAGCGTTGCAAAAAAGGAGGCGAAGACTGGGAAAAGGTTGCTCACATTCAAAACCTATATATGTGTATGTATCTACGGAAGTAAATAATGAGGTTTTGGAGGGCTACAATTTATTTTTGTTTTCAATGTGTATCAACTATTTTTCTCTTTTGTTGGTAGTGCTGCAAAATGTGTGTAACCATTCACCCTTCCATCATTTTAAGTAGGAAATATAAAATGCAATAGTTATAAAGCTTAAATAAATTTTAAGTTTCTAATATATTTTTACATAGAGGCACCTGTAATGGGATATAGTTCTTATATACAAAAAGAAGGATAACAAAAGGTCGTTAAAAAACAGTTTATTAAAATACATTTATGTGGTAAATAATCAAATCAAACTTCTCAAAGGATGCAGAGGTGAGAAAATCAGCAGGAAGTGGTGGAAGGTGGGTGTAGCAGGAGCTGCGGTGTGGGGTAGCAATTTAGAAGATCTATCTTCTGAGGAAATGTGATTGTAGCTGATAGAATGGGATGAAGTCTATAAAAGCATTCTATGAGGCTTATTCTATAGGAATTATTGCTGTCTTGTAAGTGTGGGTGGGGTGAAGCACGATTATTCATGCTCAAGATGCAGATGTTAGTTTAAAGTCTGGAGAAATTCTACAAAATCAATCTTTGTCATATATAATATGGTGTTTTCTGATATAAACGCAATGTTTTCCTCTAGCCTTGGAAACAATGGGAAGTCTGCTATGCAATAAATCATCCGTTTAAGAATGGAAAAATGTATTAGGAAGCAAAATCTTATCCTCTTCTGAGGCATCTTCTATGTGAGTCTCTTTTTCATCTTTTATTTGATCTATATCCAAAAGGAGAAGTACTGTTGGCTTTGAATGTTCTGCACGAGGATTTGAGTTCCTTCTCCTACTTCCCATGTGTAACCGTAGATCCTGGGCTTCAAACGGTGAGAAACTGGAAGAATTAATGTGGAGAGTGGGGAAGAATGTAGGATTTAGTTATGAGGAGGGTGACGAGAATATAGTTCATAAACTTAAAGTCTTAGAGAATTTGGATAATGTTATATCTAAGCAAAATGCAGGGAGGAGGATAATAATGATAATCATCTCAATGAATATTCGCGGGATTGGTGGTACAACGAAGAAGAGATTTATTTGAGATTTAATACAAAAAGAAAAGGCTGAATAGTGTGTATTAGGAAACAAAAAAGAATGTCATTAACTCTAAAATGTGTTTTAATCTTTGGGGTAGTAATCAATATATAGAAAGGACTCTTGGTTTTAATATCTTCATTGAAAACATGGTATAAGGCAGATGGAACTGCTAAACGTAGGATTGATAGAGTTCTGTGTCAAAGGAGTGGTTGGATAAGTGGCCCAATAGTAAGCAATTTTCCCTTGAAAGAGGTATATCCCATCATACTCCCCTTGTCCTAAAAGAGAAAAGGGACCTAAACCTTTTAGGTTTATGAATATGTGGAGGGAGAATGCTGGTTTTGATGAAGTGATGGAGAAACTGTGGTGACAAAAAGTCCGGGGCATTAGTCATATGTCTAAATGGAAGGAAAAGTTGAAAGCTGTTAAAGGGGGTCTTAAGGAATGGAACAGGGAGGTATTATTAAGGACCTTGACAGCAAAGGTGACCTAGGAGTTCTTACCATGCAAGAAACACAGCTTTAGGCAACAAATGTTGGCTTAATTGTCTCTGCTGGATCATAAAATTGAAGCTTTTTTAGCCAAAAAGCTAGGGTAAGCTGGATTAAGGAGGGAAATACAAATTTTAAATTACCAAGTGGATGTAATAGTCCTTTATTACATATTATAACTATTGTTAGATATTTCTATCTATGTAAAGGACTTAGCCCATATTTTCAGTATGTTTCTTTTTTATATAAAGATAACCCTTTGTGTTCAATATACACAAGGGATTTATCTTATTCTTCTTTTCTTTTCTTTTAAAATGGTATCAAAGTCATATAGAGCCTAACCTAGCGAGAGTGTGTTGGGCTTATCAACCCACCCATCGGGTTGCTATCGGACCACCCATAAATATATAGTCTCATGCACAAGTTTACCGTCTTGATATGAGGGGTGTGTGATGGTGATCTCACATCCATTAGAAATAAAGACATTTCAAAGTATATAAGTGGGTGCAAACCTCACCTTATAAGCTAGTTTTATAAGGTTGAGTTAGGCTTATAGTCCACTTCTTAACAGTCCCTAAAGTAGTTTGTCCCTAGGATTTGAATGACTTTCGACCCATATTTCTAATTGGCTGTTTGTACAAAATTTCTCAATTTTTTTAGTAAATAGGCTAGAAAAGGTCATCCCAAAGGTTATTGACCAATCTCAATCAGCTTGCTTAGAAGGAAAGGCCTTCTTGATAGTGTTTTGGTGACAAATGAGACACTCGATGAGGTCAAAAGTAAGGGTAAGAAGTGCATTATTGTAAGGGTTGATTTTGAAAAAGTTTATGACATGGTGAGATGGGATTATTTGGAACATATGATGTCTAGACTTGGTTTTTGTAGTACTTGGATTAGGTGGATGATGAGTTGTCTTAAATCTGCATCTATCTCGCTTTTAGTCAATGGTAGTCCAACTAAGGAGTTTAAGCCACAAAAAGGTCTTAGACAAGGAGACCCTAACACCTTTTCAGTTTCTTGTTGGGGTAGTTAGGCAAGCATTGGAAACTGTTGTCATTAAAGGTATCAGAGTTGGACATAATGAGATTCAAATGTTTTCACAGTTTGCATATGACACTTTCTTCATACGTGAAACGGGTATGGGTGTGTTGTAGCAATAAAAAACAATTTAAGATGTTTCCAATTTAAGATGTTGACCAATCTTTGGAAAATATAAATGGCTTGTTTATGTTTTCAAACACGCAAGTGAAACAGATTTGAGTTTTTCAATTGTGAAGAAGTTGATTCTAAAGATTTGAACATTCACATCAAGCTTTGGGTTTTTCAAAGAGAGTGGAATAGGATTGCAATTGTATTGATTTCAGTTTGTACTGTGAACAAGTGTAATCCTTTCTCAATCTACTGTATTTCTGGTGTTATGTTGTCAGGGAGTGTTGTGTGCTCTTGAGGTGGTCAAGATCAATACTCTTGGTGTGTTTTGCCAAAGCGAGTGCGTTTCTTGAAGGGTTCAAGTTAGTACTTTGGTGGTTTGTGTGTTGTAATCTGTTTAATTACTTAGTGAATTACCCAGTGGTTTTCTGAGGACTGGATGTAGCTCTTGGCTTAAGAGTGAACTAGTATAAACTATTGGTGTATCTCTCTCTTACTCTAAACTCATTTAAATTCTGTTTTAAGCTTTACTGGTATAAACAATCGATTGTTTTTCTGTTGCTTTGTTGTTTTATTGCTTATATTCTTGGCTAACTTGATTTATGTTCTGGATTCACACAAAGAATTTCATTAAACCTCAAAAATTTTTCCAAAACCTCTCTTAAACAATTCACCCCCCTCTAGTTTAAGGCCATATATTCTAAAAGTTTGCACCTGAGAAGGCACGTCCATAAATAAATCACAAAAATAAGATACGGGTTAGAAAAGCCAGGACGTTTTCTTTTTGGAAAACCAGTTTTGTTCAGTATCGGTCTGGGACTTACTACGCCTTACTCCTTGGGTATTTTGGTCTAAAAATTTTACCAGACATTCATCATTGTGTCTTTTGAGTTTTGGCTGAGAATTGAGCCCTAGATTCGTCCCACAAGATTCATAATTAATTTTTAATTCATCATTACCACGACTGAAAGGAAGGTTAGTTTGTGTGTGAAACAGTTTGATTTTTTCCCTAGGCGAATACTCATCCGATTGACCTAAAATTTCTCGCATTTTGTCTCAAATTCAGTTGAGATTCTTACGTGGAATTTCAGGAAAAAACTATTTCGAGTTAGTTTTTCAGATATTTTGTGCAAACCAAGGCTATCCTCTACCAAAACATTTTGTAATTTTTTTGTTGGTCCGTACTGCGCTGAAAAAATTCACACAAGTATTTTCCTATGTTTTTTCCACCTAAGGAGGCACAACCATTAATAAATCACAAAAACAAGATACAAGGTAGAAAATCCAGGATGTTTTGTTTTTTGGAAAAACAGTTTTGTTCACTCTCGGTCTGGGACTTACTACGCCTTACTCCTTAGGTATTTTGGTCTAAAAATTTTACCAGACATTCCTCATTGTGTCTATTTAGTTTTGGTTAAGATTTGAGCCCCAGATTCATCCCAGAAGATTCACAATAAATTTTTTACTCCTCACTGCTAGGCTTGAAAGGAAGCTTCGTTTGTGTGTGAAACTGTTTGATTTTTTCCCTAGCTGAATACTAATCTATTTGATCTGAAATTTGTCGCATTTTTTCCTAAATTCAGTCGAAATTCTTACGTGTAATATCAGGAAAAAACTATTTCGGGTGAGTTTTTCATAAATATTGTGCAAATCAAGGCTATGCTCTACGAAAACTTGTGCAATTCCGCCCTACTTTTTGCAATATTTTTCTAGGTCCACATTACGTTGAAAAAATTCACACAAGTATTTTCATATGTCGTTTGCACCTAAGAAGGAACGTCCATAAATAAATCACAAAAGTATGATATGGGGTAGAAAAGAAAGGACTTTTTCTTTTTGGAAAACCAGTTTTCTCCACTCTCAGTCTAGGACTTACTACGCCTTAGTCCTTGGGTATTTTGGTCTAAAATTTTTACCAAACATTCGTCAATGTGTCTATTGAGTTTTGGCTGAGATTTGAGCCCCAGATTCGTCCCACAACATTCACAATTAATTTTTAAATCATCACTACCACGGCTGAAAGAAAGGTTAGTTTATGTGTGAAACTGTTTGATTTTTTCCCTAGTTGAATACTCATCCGTTTGACCTTAAATTTGTCGCATTTTTTTCTCAAATTCAGTCGATATTCTTACGTGGAATTTCAGGAAAAAACTATTTCGAGTTAGTTTTTCAAAATTTTTGTCCAACCCAAAGCTATCCTCTACCAAAACTTGTGAAATTCCTACCTACTTTTTGTAATTTTTTTCTAGATCCGTATTGCGCTGAAAAAATTCACACAAATACTTTCATATTTTGTTTGCACCTAAGGAGGCACAACAATAAATAAATCACAAAAAGAAGATACATGATAGAAATGTCAGGACGTTTTGTTTTTGTCAAACCAGTTTTGTTCACTCTCGGTCTGAGACTTACTACGCCTTACTCCTTAGGTATTTTTGTCTAAAATTTTTCCAGACATTCATCATTGTGTCTATTGAGTTTTGGTTAAGATTTGAGTCGCCGATTCGTCACACAAGATTCGCAATAAGTTTTTTATTCATCACTATCATGGCTGAAATTAAGGTTCGTTTGTGTGTGAAACTGTTTGATTTTTTTCCTTGGTGAATACTCATGCGGTTGACCTGAAATTTGTTGCATTTTGTCCTAAATTGTGTCGATTTTCTTAGGTGGAATTTTAGGAAAAAAATATTTCGGGAGAATTTTTCAAAAATTTTGTGCAAACCAAGGCTATCATCTACCAAACCTTTTGAAATTTCACCCTACTTTCTGCAAAAAACAATTGGGTCCGTATTGCGCTGAAAAAATCCACACTAGTACTTTCATATGTTTTTTGCACCCAGGTAAGGAGGCACCTCCATAAATAAATCACGAAAAGAAGATACAGAGTAAAAAAGACGAGACGTTTTGTTTTCGGAAAACCAGTTTTGTTCACTCTCTATCTAAGACGTACTACGCCTTACTCCTTAAGTATTTTGGTCTGAAATTTTTACCAGATATTCTTCATTGTGTCTATTGAGCTTTGGCTAAGATTTGAACCCCGGATTAGTCCCACAATATTGGCAATAAATTTTCTATTCATCATTGTCAGGGCTGAAAGGAAGGTTCGTTTGTGTTTGAAACTGTCTAATTTTTTTCCTAAGTGAAAACTAATCCGTTTATCATTAAATTTGTCGCATTTTGTCTTAAATTCAGTCGAGATTCTTATGTGGAATTTCAAGAAAAATCTATTTCGGGAGAATTTTTCAGAAATTTTGTGCAAACCAAGGTCATCCAGTACCAAAACTTTTGAAATTTCGCCCTATTTTTGTGCAAAAAAAAATTGGTTCGTATTGCGCTGAAAAGAATGCACACAAGTACTTTCATATGATGTTTGCACTCAGGTAAGGAGGCACGTCCATAAATAAATCACAAAACAAAGATACGGGGTAAAAAAGCGAGGACGTTGTGTTTTCGGAAAACCAGTTTTGTTCACTCTCGGTCTGGGACTTACTACGCCTTATTCCTTGGATATTTTGGTCTGAAAATTTTACCAGACATTCGCCATTATGTCTATTGAGTTTTGGTTGAGATTTAGGGTCCAGATTCCTCCCATAAGATTCGCAATAACATTATGAAACTGTTTGATTCTTTTCGTGGGTGAATACTCATCTCTTTGACCTGAAATTTGTCGCGTTTTGTCCCAAATTTAGTGTAGAATCTTACGTGAAATTTCAGGGGAAAACTATTTCATGAGAAATTTTCAAAAAATTTCGTGTAAACCAAGGCTATCCTCTACCAAAACTTGTGAAAATTTCCCCCTACTTTTTGCAGTTTTTATTCTGTGTCCGTATTGCGTTGAAAAAATTCACACAAGTATTTTCATATGTTGTTTGCAGCTAGGTAAGGAGACAAGTCCATAAACAAATCACAAAAAGAAGATATGGGGAAGAAAGGCCAGGACGTTTTGGTTTTTGGAAAACCAGTTTTGTTCACTCTTGGTCTAGGACTTACTACGCCTTACTCCAATAGTCCCACATCGCTTAGTAGTAGAGGCCAAGGACAATTTAAATATAATTTCCTCCATTAACACCCAAATCAAACCTTTTTCTTCATTTCTTTAATCTCTGAGAGATGAAGACTTCCTTTACTGTAGCCCATCTCTAATTTTTCTTTTTAACATATCGTATTTCCCAAATCCATTCGGAAAGTTAGAGAAGAAGAAGGTTGTGAAGTTACATGATGATTGTTAGGTCTGCGAATGCGAATGCTCTCATAGAACCCTCTTGGCATTGCAATTGTTAGGAGAGAGAGGACAAAAAAAATTTCTTGTTACCAACTTAACCTGAGAAAAAATAATATATAATTTAATTAATATAGAAATTAATTAATTTTTATATCTAAATTAATTTTTGTTTAGCTATTTTCTTGTAGAGTTATCTTGCAGAAAAAATCTATTACAATGTTAAATTTTAAAATGTGCAAAAATTGGTTTTGAAAAAGGAAAATTTGTAAAAGAAATGCATTGTAAGGACAAAGCTCAAAAGAAAAGTTGATCAATATAAAAGGTTAATTATTATTGATCACGAAATTTAGATAGGGTTTCATTTGAAAGAATTTCCTTCTCAAAAAACAAGTAGAAACTAAATAATGGAGAGAAGATAAACCTTCTCAAATGTTTGAAAGAATAAACACTACAAGAAAATCATTAAATAGAAACTAATTTTAGAGACCAAAATAATTAGTTACTATTCTCTACTGGTTTTAATATGTTAATTTTGGTGGTATGTAATAGTTTTGGATTGAAAGCTAGGTGATAGGTTTTATTGGTACTTGTATAAGGATTGGGATACCCGTGAAGTGCCTATTTTAATTCATTAATTCTTTGCTTATAAAAAAAATTATTTAAGATATGAATAATTTTCAATCTCTAAATTAGTATTTAATTTAGTCAATATAGTGAGTAATTATTTTTGTTATCTAAATTTGGTTATCATATAATGATTTTCTTTTAGTGAATTAGGTATCTCATAGTCTAGCATCAGGGGTTTGAATTTTAAGATTATAAATATGATTTTTTTTTTATCAGCAAAGAATGAATAAATATAAAATGAGACACTTCAGGGGTGTCTCAACCCGTATACATCATATATGTGCTCCTACTTAAGATGAATTATGGTTCTTGAGTACCAGCTATCACATTGAGAGCACCCAAAACCTACTAAACAATGCATAATTATAACCGGAAAAGCTAGTAAAAGCATAAGTGCACTTTCCAATACAGTGCTAATTAACTAAAAAGTGGCCACAACCAACAATAGATCACATTTCTGATTGACTCCCAACTGGATGGAATAAAAGTAATTCACCATAATCAATTTCCAAGATTCCAGCAGCAAAACGGATTGGTATTATGGCAACATCAAGAAGGTTGATAACGACATCCATACTTCACAATCACCTCTCCTATACTTCACATATATCAGTCCTACCTCCAGACCAACCACCAACTGATAACACTCATTTAGGCATGATAAGCGCATCATTTGTGATCCAGGGTTGCCTTAGAGCCTTCCCAAAGAACCATAGGGGTTTAAATCAGCCCAACAAATTCCATCTGAACTGTATCATGCCTCTGAGACACCCCTAAACCTGCACCTGCAAGAGATTCATAAAACCTGCACCGAAGAATGATCCAAGTTGTACTTTACAGTTTTGACATTAGAAACTCCTGAGATACTCCTTCGCAAGACCCGTCATAGAACTGGCTTAGAATGCAGTTTTACAGAAGTTACTGTAACTCTGGGATTTCTTATATCCCACCAAAGCATGGAACCATCCTCGTATCTTCTCTCCGCTCCATATAACCATCAAAGTTGAGATGTTGGGAGCCTCCATCCTTCTAACCCTTTCTACTCCACTTCACCTTAACTTAAACCGCACTCCACGTCAGGTAGCACCTACTCCCACGAAAGTTGAAATGCTGAGAGTCTCCATACTTCTAACCCCTTCTCCTCAACTTCACCTTAACTCAATCCAGACTCGACATCACCCGCCCACTCCTCTCTTACCTTCCAGCCATAGCAACCTCTCGTTCGTGGGGGCAGAACAACACCATTCATACATCTCTCTTTCAAGTTCACCTATGCTTTAGCCGCTCCGTACACTTCATAATTGTATATTATAGAGCTTTCAGGTATTCCACCCGTGAGTAGCATGTTAATGACCCATCAGCATGTGTCATCTATGGTGACACACTTCTTTTGTTCACCTCCAGAATTCAGGCTTCCTTTTCATCATCTTTACTTCTTTTGGCTCATGTTCCACTCACCACTCACAGCCTCCACTCAACATAGATATTACACCACAGCCTAACAGACCCAAATACAGAGGATTGAGTTGATAACAGAGACCTCTCTTCAAGACCACCTCACGTTTCTCAACTCTCACTATCTGTATTTATTGCTTTCAAACCTGAGTCCCTGTATTCAAGATCATGTCAGCTCCTCCAGGGACGACACTGCTACACTCCTCAATAGAGATGAGTTCACTTACTACCTAATGATAGGTTTTGAGATTGACTTTTCCATCCGCTTCTTCCAGATATTCCCTGGACCAAAACAACAAAGTGAGACCATCTATTATGAACCATGCCCCCAATTGCTTACCTAAACCTGCTCCCTGTTGGTACCACCTAGTTCCAGACTAGTTCCCACAGGCCTTCTACCATCACACTCCATCCCACTTGACCACACCAGCAGCAGCTACACCACTTATAACCACCCACCCAGAAGACCACCCAACAACCTTGCAGCCAGTCCACATATCAGTAGAAACCCACCCAGCACCAGCACACCATCACTTTACATGGCCTGTATTAACACTTTGGCACTACCAAAACCTTTTATTTAAAACTACTAATACATACCATTGGATTCAAAACCCAATCTGCAAAACAGTAATTAAAATTAGGCGCTTTATGCTTCATCCATAACCACGACTTAAGTTGTGTGTTCTGGAAGACCTATTCCGCATCTACCACACCTTGGTTGAACACGACTGAGTTTCTATACTCCCATATACACCGAACTATATTTGCCCACACCCCTTTCCACACCATGTTTTGTTTATTACTACTTTGAATCAAGTGGAAACTCTCAAAGTGGATTAAGCAATCATTGTGTTGGACAGACAAAATTCCAATCCATCTATAACACAAGGCCTACACACTCCGGGCATGTTTACAATCCAGAAAGAGGTGTTGACACGACTCTTCCTCAGACTGACACATAACGCATACAACAGAGTCCAGCATCACCCCTCTTTTCCTCAGGCACTCTCTAGTGGGTACTCTACCCAGCATCACCCTCCATGCTGTGATCACCACATTAGGGAACGTTTTAGTCTTCCATAGATACTTGAAAGCAGCAATTTGTGGGCCCCTATCAGCTTTAACTAGGCATTCATATGCAGACCTCACCGTAAAACTTCCAGATTCATCACTTTTCCACACCCGGGCATCCTTTCTATCCCTTTTTACATAAGCTCTAGAGATAAGTAGACCAAGTGTGTTTTCTAAAGGAATCTCCCATTCAAATCTAACTCGCCTCCACCTTAGGTTCCAACGCCACCCCAAATCTTCCCACACCCCTACCTCTTCCACCTTTTGACCCTGGTTCAACGATAATGAGTACAATCTAGGGAATAGGGACTTGAGGTTTGCATTATCAACCCACACATCCTCCCAAAATCTTGCTTTATCTCCACTCCCTACTCTCCAGCCGACCTCCTCTTGAAACCACCCATCTGTTCCTTCCTCCCCACATACCTTTCGTAAATCTCTCCACCACCATGACTGTAGTTTCAACAGAATTTGAGTACCATTATATTCCAGGTCATACTTTGAGTCCATACATTCCATCCACCTCCCTTTCTCGTCCGATATACAACGCCATCTCCATTTAGCCAAGAGCGCAGCATTAAACTTACATATATCTCTGATACCTAGTCCCCCTTCTTCCTTCGGTTTACATATATTTTTCCAGCTAACCCAAGCCAACGGTCTTTTCTCCTTTCCCCATCCCCAGAGGAACCTCCTCTGAATGTTGATAATACTTTTACATACCGACTCTGGAGCTTTGAATAGGGAAAGATAATACAGCGGTATGGCCGTGATGACAGACTTGATTAGACATATTCTTCTTGCCATTGACAAGAATCTCCCTTTTCACACATTAAACCGTGATTTACGCTTGCACAACACAGGCTCCCAGAACTTTTTCTTCCTTGGGTTTCCCCCCACCTCTAGGCCCAAGTAGTTGAACGTGTTTCCCATCTGAGAGCAATTCAGAGTCCTTGTGTAGCAGTCAATAGCACTGCTAAGTACATTAAAACCTATTAGCTTCGATTTATGGAAATTAATCTTAAGACCTTAGGCTACCTCAAAACCCCTTAAAATAGCCTTCAAAGTCACCACATTGGTAAAAGAGTTTTCACAGAGGAACAAGGTATCATCTACATACTGAAGGAGGCTCATTTCGACCTCCTTTCTTCCGATCTTAAGGCCAGATAGCATGTTTGTCTTCACAACTTGCCTTACCAACCCAGTCAAGCCTTCAGCTACTACAAGATAAAGGAAAGGTGCTAAGGGATCGCCCTGCCTCAACCCTCTTGAGGGTTTAAATTCCTCCGTAGGGCTCCCATTAATTAAAACTGATACAGTAGAACTTTCCAAGCACCCTCGAAACCACATTATTTGGCAAAACCTTTATTTAAACATAAATTTGGGCAAAAAATATTGATTCATTCTTATTGTTACTATAATTCTATAGAAAATTGTAATAGTTGGTTTTTTTTTACGCGGTGTTACGTGTATAATTTTGATAAATTTAAAAGTTTTCTTTGTTAGTAATCTTATTTATATTTGTACGAAATTATAATAATGCATATCAATAATTTTTAAAAACCGTATGTCTATAATCAATACTTACCAACTAAAATAGGAAAAGAGATCACGTGCACAATCTCAATCTCTCTAATATTGAACATATCAATTTTTATTTTGTAAAATTCTTATTAAATTCCCCAGTGTTCATAATGAATGAGCTACAAGTTTATTTTCTCGGAGTTATGAGATTGGTTTTATGAAGAGAAAGCACAAAAATGATCTTCTTTATTGGCCATATGTGTTAACTAGGCAGTGTGCGATGGGATTCTCTTTTTCTGCTTAATTAATTATTTGGTTTTTCTCGTAAGAAATGTACAATTCTTCTTTTGTTGTGGACCTGTTTAGCGTTTCTTACTTAACATGATTTTTTGGTATGAAACAGATACTGTTTTTCTTTTGACAGATGCTTTCAGAGCTGATAAATTAACCAAGTTCTGCTTCCAAACTAGAAATCCACCAGCTTCTTAACCACATAGATGTTATCACTCCATCTTGGATATATAAAAAGAGCACCATCATATGTGGCTGTTGTTACAGTGACGTCTATGCCAGCATAGATTCCACTACATGCACAACACTATTCCAGAATTGGTGCTACTCTTTCACTTCTTGTAAGCATATCTAACGTTGAGTATAACTCCACCATGGGTTAACCAGACTAAAAACACTAGCTTGTTGCCCCCACATACCAAAAAAGGAAAGTGTGTGAGCATTAGCTTGTGAGCATTATCAGATGTTCTTCATTATTTCTCATTTTTTTTTATCAACAATCAGCAAGAAACAGATAAATAAATATGAACCACTTTAGGGCTGATTCAACCCATATAGAGCACAGTATATAAGTTCCCTCATCCCTTCTAAACAACCTAACCTTCATTATTTCTCATTAACCCCACCTATCAATTATATGTATGCCACCCCTTTCTTTTAACTAGTTTTGGACCAGATTTAACTTTCATTTTCAAAAGTTTTGTTTATGGCTGTTTGAGTTTTTAAGGTAAACATTGCATTTGTGGTCAGTTTTTTTTAGAGTTAGCATTTTGTTGTAGTGCTGATTATGTTGTATGAACACAAAATTTAAAGTCCACTAATCACGATAAAATGTAAGTTCTCGAGCAATAAAAAGTTAAAGTTAGTTAATTTCAAAAGTTTTTAAAAAAATTATTTTCTATAAAAGATATTTAAATTATTATTTTATTTTACGTTCTTTTAAAATTAAAATATTTATACATAATATTTTATAGTATTCGCATTTTTAAATTAATATATATTCACAATTTTTTATAATATTTTATTTCTTTTAATTTGATATTTTTTTTTGAAAAATTTATTTAATAAATATTTGGTTATGATTATGAATATACCTTGGATAGAAGAAGAAAAAGTAACTCCGAGCAAACTAAAATACTTCAATTAATACAAGTAAAAAGCTGGTAATCTAGAAATTAGTTTAAAAAGTTCTATAAAAGCTATCTCTTGCTATGCTATGTTATCATCCAATTCTACTCTTCACTCACCATTCATATTGAAGATACTCCAATGGCTTTCGCAAGTGACAAAGAAGCAAATGAAGAAAATGAGCTAATCCTCTCCCTTCCCAAGGAGACGGGTTTGAGTTCAACTCCCTATCTCCATCTATTTCAAGACTTTTGGTGCCCAACAGATTATGTTCATGGAGTGAACAAGTTTCAAAAACATTTTGATGCAAAAGACAATGATGTTTTTGTTGCCAGCTTTCCAAAGTCAGGTACTACCTGGTTGAAAGCTCTTACTTTTGTAATTGCAAACCATCAACGCTTTTCATCTTTCAACAACCATCCATTACTCTTTTCCAATCCTCATGAACTTGTGTCCTTTCCTGAATTTATGTATTCTTATGATTTGCATGACCAAATTATGTCACTCTCCAACATGAGTGAGCCAAGAGTTCTTTCTACTCACTTACCATTCCCTTCATTACCTGAATCCATCACAAAATCCAATTGCAAGATCATTTATATATCTAGAAATCCATTTGATACTTTTGTTTCAGCATGGGAATTCTTCACTAAAATAAAGTCAGTATCTTTACCTGAATTCACTTTGGAGGAAGCATTTGAAAAGTATTGCAATGGGATAACGATTTTTGGTCCATGGTGGAGTCATATGTTAGGTTACTGGAAGGAGAGCATAACTAGACCAAACAAAGTTTTGTTCTTAAAGTATGAAGATCTTAAAGAGGATACAGTTTTTCATGTGAAAAGAATT
>Ga0123342_1006454_pt1 | contig 16253 bp, 18 predicted proteins | sample Turbeawhitnodule_FD_89960 | JGI IMG/M metagenome (GOLD analysis project Ga0123342, IMG submission 89960) | Root nodule microbial communities of legume samples collected from Mexico - Turtle bean Mexico white nodule | ecosystem: Host-associated > Plants > Roots > Nodule | place: Mexico: Nepantla... | reverse complement strand
TACTTAAGACCAGCTACTGCAGTCCACACATCATATGTGATCTCCATATCTACACCTTTTACATGAGAAACAAGGTTGTTTCCCTCAAACTTGAGATTTGTGTAGAAAACTCTTATCAAATCTAGGTAGATGTTTTCCTTCATCTCCAAGAACTTTCTGAGGGATTGATCTTTGAGGAGCTTTCTGACATTGTCCAGCTTTTGGCTTTTCAGCCAATCAAAGCAAACAACCTTGGGATTGTTTATCACTTTGGTGCTAGTCTCAAACCTATACCTCTGAATTAGATCATTATCACCAGAAAACCATCCTTCCAGCCTTCCTCCAGACCTTACTGCTCTGGATTTGACTCTTCTTGTGGTGGGAGGAGTTGAGTCCATGATTGCCAGAGAAGAAACAGAGAGAAGCTCACACAAGAAATGCAAGAGATGTTGCAATTGATTGTTCTTGTGGAAGAGATCAGCTGCAACAAATTTTATAGCAATTATAGAATCAAAAAGCATTCAATGACATGAGTGAGTACCAGATTTTCAGAGAGAGAAGACTTGACCATGCCCTGCACTGAAAACGTCAGAAAAAGCAGAAAATCACATGGTCTTCACATGTGATCTTTGACTAGACATAAAAGCTCTTAAATTTTCAAGATTGTAGAATATATTCCTTAATGACTGTTGTAACTTCCTGCTGAGCGTAATCAGCATTCAACACAGGTTCATTGACCAAGGATTCTTTTTTTAATTTGATCTGCAACGAATAGAAATTCAAAAAAAGAAATTAAATTGATTTCTTCACAGTGCTGTCAGACTCAAAACAATCGGTTGTTTCGAGGAAACAATCGGTTGTTTTTCTGTAGCAGTTAAAACTGATTTTGAATTTTAACTATGAGCAGAAAGATTTCAAAGCATATGAAATTAAACATTTTAAAGAAGATATTTAAACATGAAAAAGAAGTTAAAAACAGAAATTAAGAACAGAGAAAAGGAAGGTCTTATCCTTTATGTTGTTCTTTCAATGAGCCGTGTGCTTTTGTGATAAAAAATCCTCTTTTAACTGTTGAGGGCCTTTGGACAGATGCAGAACATTGATTCAACTTCAATGTTGGTCTTTTTCTTCCAAGAACTTGATCAGATGACTCATTCCTTCACACTTCTTTAGAATTCCTGCACAAGCATGAGATCAAGCAACAAGATTTGGTCCCTTCATAAATGTGGGTCCAATTGATTTCTTTTTCTCATTTGGAACCTCACATCCTTTAGGAATCCATTTCATGAAACCCCTGGGAACAAAAAACTTTCTTATATTGCAGAATCTAACCGAATGGCCCTTTTTCATGCAATAAAACCATGTAACAACCGATTGGTTCGACTTAACAATCAGTTGTTTTACTGGCTTTCTTGAATTTCTTTTGAAAACTTATCTTGTTTGTTTTGTGGATTAAAGCCTAAACCAGCCTTTCCAAAAACACAACTTTGAGATGCCAAGACATTCTCAAAGTTAGATTTCCCTTTTGAAAGCTTGTCCACAGTATCAACAAGATAATGCACTTTCTTCTCAACGTTTTCACAATTTTCGCAAATGAGAGTGTCACACTTGCAAGAAGAATTTTTGAAATGTGTTTCCATATTTTTGAAATCATTTTTAGATTTTTCAATCTCATCTTCAAGTGATTTTACTCTCTTTTCCAGCCAGCTGTTAAGTTCTTTCAATCAATTGTTTGAAAGCACCAATCGATTAGCTTCATTGTGAGTTTCTTGAAAAGCTTCAAGCAATTCACTATAATTATGTTCATTTAAAGAAGCACAAGAAGTTACTTCACTTGAGCTGCAAGATTCATCATCATCTTCAGCAATCAAACAGATGTTTGTTTTCTCATCTTTACTTGATGAAGAGCTTGATGATGATACCTCATTCTCATCCCAAGCTATGTAGGCTCTCTTTGTCTTGCTCTTCTTTTCCTTGTAGCTAGGCTTTTTCTCCTTACTTTTGTTTGGGAAATCTGCCTTTATGTGACCTTGCTCACCACAACCAAAGAAAGTATAGTTATTGGAATTAAAATCATTGGATTTCTTGTTTCCATACCTATCTTTGTTGTTGTCCTTGTTGCGGTTCCTCTTCAAGAATTTGCTAAAATTTCTGGTAGCAAGCTAAGGTTTTCTTCATCACTATCATCGCTGGATTCTTGTTTGCCTTTGTTCTTGGAGGCTTTTAAGGCTATACTCCTTACGTGCTTGTCTTTGTTTTCTTGAACATTGAGTCGATTCATCTCTAACTCATGTTCCCTAAGCTTGCCAAACAAAGAAGCCATACTCAAGGATGTTAGATCTTTAGATTCAGATATAGCAGTTACCTTTGGTTGCCTAGCTCTATCAAGACATTTCAAAATCTTGATGTTTAGCTCTTCCTTTTCAAAGGTCTTGTCAAGGCTCATGAGATGATTGATGATGTGCGTGAATCTTTTCTGCACTTTAACAATTGTTTCACCTTTGAACATTCTGAACATCTCACACTCTTGGATTAGAGTATGCTTCCTAGCTCTCTTCACCTCATTTGTACCTTCATGAGTTACCTCCAAGGTGTCCCACATTTCTTTTGCAGATTTGCATTGAGAGACCCTGAAAAACTCATATGAATTCAAAGCAGAGGTTATTATGCTTTTAGCAATGTAATCAAATTTGGCCTTCTTGTTTTTAGAATCAGTCCATTGAGACCAAAGCTTTTCAATGGAAGATCCATCTTTTTCAAACTTTCGGACAAAATGACCATTTTCAATTGCATCCCAAATTCCTTTGTCAAGTGATTCTACAAACATTTTCATTCTCACTTTCCAAAATTGGTAGTTCAAACCACAAAACAGTGGTGGTCTGTTGATTGAAGCACCTTCCCCAAAAGGTAGTCTATTAGCCATTTAAAAAATAGTTTTAGGATCAACTTGAATAACTTTCAAGAACCAAGCTCTGATACCAATTGTTAGAATGGTTAGCTTTAAACTAGAGGGGGGGGGGGGGGGGGAATTTTTTAAAGGGGGTTTTGCCAAACTTTTATTCCCAAAATAAAATTTTTCTATAATGACTTCGTGATAGACGATTAAGGTTGTGGATATTCCCGCTAAGAGGTATAAACCCTCCCCCCCCCCCCCCACCCCCCTCGCCCGCCTCTAGTTTAAAGCCATCCATTCTAACAGGGCTTCCTTCTGCTGAAGGGAGCAAAAAGAAGAAGAGGAAGACGACTGCTCGAAACACCATCTATGGTCGGTACTACCAGTGCCCTTCTATCACTTATTGGGGGAAACGCCCAATTTTCGAAAGGCGTGCAGGTCTTTCTAACGTTGAGTAAGGAAAACATGTTGACGACCATCCCTTGCCATGATTTGTTATCGGCTGCGGTCGAAATGCAGGCTCAGGCCCTGGTATTGACCAGGCTTGCTGCCGACAAGGGCAACCAACAATTGGCCAAAGAAATTTCCCGACTCGAGCATGAGCTGGGCGAGGCTTCTAGCTCTCTAAAGTCATCGCTGGAAGTGGTGTCGGCTTTTGAGTCTTGAATGGCCAAAGCTGATGCTGAGCTCAAGTTGAGCAACATGTGACGCGCCGAGCTCGAGGTAGGGGAGAGGAAAAAGGTGGCCGAGATAGAGGGTTGGATGGAGAAGCAGATGAAGGAGATTGGGGAGTTGAAGGGAAGAACACAAGGCCTTGGAGGCGAAGAAGACTTCGGTTGGATTCGAGCTTGACCAACTCCAAGACAATGTCTTGGTGATGTGCGGTGAAAGCTTCAACCAGGCCGTTCGGAAACCACACCTACTCTACAATGGGCCATCCGCTGAAGGTGACTTCGACGTCAATAAGGACGTGTACGAGGGCCTCATAGTGGCCTTTGACAAGGTTGTGGCTCTTCGGAACTCAACACCAAGGGCTTACTTGCATGCCATTGAAGAGGAAGACGATTAGGTTTTACATTTTAATGTTTTTTGTTCTCTCGAGGCCAGGGTGTGGCCTCCCCCTTTTTTTTTTTTTCAATGAATCATTCAGTTTTCTACATTCCTGTTTTAATAAAAATGAACAAGTAATGATAAAGAAGATACGCCGAGAGTACAATACCAGTCTTTGGTCGGTTATAACTGCGAATTTTTTACTTAGTTGCTCTAGGTCTGTGGGTCTCGGGAGGGATTACTAGTTAAGGTAAACGTCCTTGGTCGAGCTGAATCTTCGGGTCTCGAGAGGGATTACCGGTTATGGTAAGCGTCCTTAGTCGAGCCGAATCTTTGGGTCTCGGGAAGGATTATCGGTTAAGGTAAGCCTCCTTATCCGAGTTTAGTCTTTGGGTCTCTGAGGGATTGCCGGTTAAGGTAAGGGTACTTAGTCGAGTTGAGTCTTTGGGTCTTGGGAGGGATAACGTATTTAGGTAAGCACCCTTAGCCGAGCTAAGTCTTGAGATTTAAGCATTGTGCGTTTAAGCTTTAACTTGTATTTAAATGAACAATTTAAAAATTGTCTCGTTAAAACCTTCTTGACCGAAAACCCTCCTTAGGGATAAAGCGGTCGGGTGAGGAAAGAATGCATAAATTTATTTATTCATCTGTAATAAAATTTGAAGTGCGTGACATTCAACGTCCTCCATACAAATTTTTCTGACAACAATTCTATGTAATATGCCCGCCCAACCACTACGTCTCAGAATAAAAAAGAGCCTGATAAATGCCTAATTTCAGTAATATTTCATATTAAAATATAAACATTTATGAGTATTAATTGCTAATTTACATATATAATAATCCCTAATTTATGAATTTATACATTTTTACATTTTTTATGATCTTTATTTGAATAAGAGTATTTTATTACAAAAATTGGTGTTAGTTGCAGGTTTTTAGGGAGTAATGGAGATTTGGATTAAAGAGGAATGATTTGAGCTAAGAAGAGGTAGCTTGATGGTCTCAAAATGCATAAAAACGCTGAAAAAGCCAACTTTGCAACAAGGATTCTCGCTCAAGCGAGAATGCTCCAATAACATTTTTGGAAATCACCGCCTTTCTCGCTTCAGTGAGATATTCTCGCTCAAGCGAAAACGCGTCAGACAAATTGGGTTATTTTTTTGTTTTATCAAGACCAATTAGCACGACGCAGGAAGTCACCTAACCCTAGTAAATTAGGTTAAATAGGGTGCTAGAGGCACAAAAATTGAGTGAAATGTAACCCAATTGGGAGAATGAAAGGTGCTAGAAGTATGCGTGACTAATTTTACCTTTTAGGATTGGGAGTGATCTGCTCGAACTCTTATGTATTAAAGTGATATTTAATATGATATAATATTATGTTCTTGATTGATTATTGGTATTGTTGTTTTATTTCTAAATTTCTGTGACAAATTAAGAATCTTAAATCTAACTGAGAGGTATTTTTAGAGTTGTGACGTAAACAACAATACTTAACATATTTGAGTGCTAGAGATAGACTTGAAATGTTAATTGCCATTAACGTCTGAGTGTGCTTCTAAGTTGTTTTTATAAGTATGCGAGAGATCAATATTTAGGAAACATTCTTAAAAAATTTACATGCGAGAGATCGATATAAATGAATTTTCTACGGGCATCAATTTCAATCAAAGAACTTAATATTGACATGTTATTCAAAATACATAGGAGTGAGGATGATGAAACGTAATCCCTATTTTACCAACTTGAAGCAACCAATTCTTTGTTTGTTTTCTTATTGATCACTTCCAACACAATCACCATCAACACTCTTTTAATTGTTTTGTTTATATTTAGCAAACATTGTACTTGATAATTCATTGTTCCTTGTGGGATCGATATCCGTCCTTAGGGACAAATTATTACTTCTGACAATGCGGTGCACTTGTTGTAGAAAGTCGCCAAGTTTTTTACGCCTTTGCCGGAGAACAGGTTTGATTTATTGAGTATAGCTTTCTAAGTATTGTGAATATTTTTATTGTTTTGCTTTGTTTTTAATGTGTTTATTTTATTTTTAGATTGTTACTCTATTTTTATTACTTTCTTAATTGTTTTATTTGCTGATTTGTCTATTTATTTTCTGATTTACTTTGGATTCTCTTTTATTGTTACAATTTAATTTTCTATTATTTTGTTTTTACTTTTTTCTTTTATTTATTTTATTATTTAAATTTTGGTTTATTTTTAAAAATTTTGAAAAAACAAACAAACTATAAAATAAAATTTTTTTCGGACTACTTGTGAATTTTTCTTTCTAACCCTTGCATTAGCTGCTTTTATATGATATTGAAAGGTCGTATTCCAAAGATCAATTGTTATTTGAAGCGAAAATTGAGAAGGTAGCTAGAAGGAACCAGAAATCAAAGGCAACAGAGAAGCAAGAGGACACTAGAGAGGACTCTTCAACAACTTGTCCTTTTTCCATTCATCTTTTTCAGGAGGATAACAACATGGCAGAGGAGGAAACACCACCTCCTAGGAGGACTTTCGGAGACTATGCCATACATCAAGGGCCTAGACACTTTTCTAGCATTGCAATACCTGCTACTAATAGGGCCTTGGAGATGAAGCCAAAATTCATCACCCTCATTAGTACCAATCAACTCACAACAATGGACCATGAGGATCCCCACACACTTGGCTACATTTTAAAAATTGGTGGGAACTATGGGTTTTCAATCATGTAATATTAACAATGTGTATATGCGTTTGTTTCCCTTTTCTTTGGAAAGGAAAGCAAAGGAGTGGCTTAAATCACATTCTAATAAGAGCTTAACCAGATGGAAGGATGTGGAGGAAAAATTTCTACAGAGATTTTTTCCAATTTCTCATTATATTAAAGCTAAGTCTGAAATTTCTCTGTTCAGACAAAGAGCAGACTAATCTTTCTATGAGACATGGGAGATATTCAAGATGATGCTAAGAAGATGCCCTAATCATGGGTTTCCAAACATTTCTCAACTTAGCATATTCATTAATGGTCTCAGATCTGATACGAAGATGCTCCTAGATGCCGTAGTTGGTGGCACAATGATGGTCGTTGATGTAGAACAAGCAATGAGAATTATTAATGCTTTGGCCACAACTGATTATCAAGCCCAACATGATAGACTAGGTCATCAAAAGAAGGGATTATTAGAATTGAACACTATAGATGCATTGCTGGCTCAAAATAAGATTCTGACACAGCAGATTGAGCAACTGACCGCACAAATGGCCAAACTACCCCAAAGTTGCATGTGGTTCACTCATCCCAAAGTCAGAATATACCTATCAGGTGTGATTTTGTGTAGGTGAGGTTGTCCGAGATGGCACATGGTAAGACAATCTAAGTTGGAGCATGTGTAGCTACTCGGGTATAGGCGCCCTATGAGACAAGTTAACTCAGAACATGTGTAGCAACCCGAGGTGGCATGTGGTAAGACGACCTAACTCAGAACGAATATAGTTACCCGAGTATGGGCGCACTATGGAATTATTTGACTTGAAAATAGGTGTAGTTATCTGAACTAGCACATGGTAAGACGACCTAGCTCAGAGTAGATGCAACTATCCGAGGAGGCGCCTTGTGAGGTGAGTTAACTTGGAGCAAATGTTATAGTCACGCGGTATGACTTCCCAACTCGGGGGTGAATACTGTCGAAGTTCATCATCTGGCCAAGCCGGAGTTTGAATTACCCGAACAAAGTTTATGATGTCATACCCTTTGGATGACTCGTGGAATGAACAGTGTTGAAAATGTCCAAACAAACGATGGATTGGTTAGGTCGAAGTGGTATACAACTCGGCCAACCAGAAAGGTATCGATCGTCAAAAGGTTAGCCAATTCGTTAAGAACTAATTTCGTTTATATATTTCATCCCACCCCTATTAGCAAGGTCATATTACGTTAATCTGGCATTAGTATATTAAGGGTGTAAAATTGGGTCAGTTCGATTGGCAAAGTTCGATTCGCTAGAATGTTCGTACATTCGTATGCTATAAGTAAAGAACTTTTGATTTCAAAATAATGAACATCTTAGGGTTCAAAATTCTTAATAAATGTCAATGAGGAGTTTAAACGTTAAATAGGTTCAACAATTAAAAGTAAATAGTAAATACAGTCCATAAAAAGTTTGAACTAAGGGTCCTCACTAGCTTTCCATCAATCATGTTTTTGCTTGGATCTAGCTCTGAGAAGTCAACAATAGGGTGGACAACAGTTGCCTGTTCCAATACAGCTTCAAACCCAACAAGGTAGGATTGGGTGGCGTTCTTCTTTGCGCGTCATTTCTTTCTTTAAGTCTTCAATCTCAATTGAGAGTTTGCTTTTCTCTTCGACCAAGACAAGTCCCTCTTGGGTCTTGTTGGCCAATGCCACGCCCAAATGGTTAACTTCAGGTCGGAGGCGTTCGACTTCTTGATGGAGTTCCATATTCTCTTTAAACCTTTGGTCTTCAGCTCTTTTCCGGTCCTTTGCCTTGACATTGACTCGGAAAACCAGGGAAAATGCTTGGCCGAGAAGTTTCTCGGTGTTGTGACGGAGGTGATCTTCATCATGAGCCATCAATCTGGTCTTATCTTCGTCAAGCAAGTAGCATGACTCGCCATGTGTTGGAATGTCAAATCAGGATTCCATAAGCTTTTCCTTTGAGAACTTTCTGCCTCGCATTCCTGAATAGTATGACCTCTTAGTTAAGAGCTCGACCATTCAAGTGTGAGTGCTCGATAGGAGGAGCTGCCACTGATCTCTTCCTCTTAAAGAAAGGTTCCAAGGTGGTATGCTCGTCTTGATCGGATTGGACTTGAGCGACAATAGTTGGAGTGTTCCTCTTTTGTAACAAAGAGTCATTGTTCATGCTCACAGCCACCCTCATTTTCCTGGCACGCTCGGACAACTCAGTTTTGCTAATGTTAGAAAGCATGTTATCTGCAAAAACAAACAAATACTCAGAAGTCATGGATTATGTTCCCCTTTCAACGATGAGAAAGGAGATATACCGATGTAGGCTTTAAGAGCACCAGGGAGGTATTCTTTGTTCAAGAGGGTTGGCGTGTCGAAGACGACCTTGAGATCTTCCAGGAATTCACAAATACCTTGTTCCCTTGGGGACAGGTCTTTCAGGCGCCAAGCACTCTAAAATCGGAGTTTGGGTGTCCAGTATAAAGGAAAGTCGTCCACTAGGGACGAATCTCCTGCCGAGGCACAAACGTTGATAAATGGATTTTTGAAATTTTTATTGAATGACTAGAAGAGGGTAAGCAGACCTTTCCTAGGGGTACCATTTAGAGAAACCCAAAACTGGCGACTAGAATGTTTGAGTTCGAAGAAATAGTTCCATAGTTGGCGAAATGTCGAGCTGGGAACACAAAATTATGAAACCTCGGATGAATGACCAGCTATTCGGATGTGGCTGGGCGGGTGCCACGTTCAACTCGGTTAATAGCTCTTTTTCTAAGATTGACAAGGGAAGGCGCAGTAGGACCTTGGTGAAAAATGTGGCGTAGAAAAAGCAAAATGGTCTGTTAGGGTCCGAGGACTCGTTACTACATATAGGCTCCCCTTCCCTACACTCTACTACTTTCACTAAACTCTCATACTTTTTGCTTAAACCCCCCCGATTTTCTTAGCTTTCTAATTTTTAAACGGGTAGTAAAGACGGAGGTGTCTCTAAGCAGTTCCTTTTTAGCCCAAGGATAAGCAAAACTATAATCCATCTTCAAAGACAACAAAGACATAAACAGAGATAGAATGCAAACGAAGTTCAGGGGAAAGCACATACAGAATGAGTCGAATCAACGTATACCAAGGTGCATTATTGAAATCAATGGAAAGATTATAGTCACCAGATAAAGTTAAACGAATGAAACATACTTGTTTTACCAGTGGAAGATGGCGGTGTGAGGTGGTGCGACAAAGGGAGGGAAGTGCTTGTTGGCACAGAGAAAGAAGCAAAGAGTGTTGGGTTCAAAGAAGAAAAGGGTTATGTATGGAGGAAATGAACTCAAAACGAAAGGATTGCCTCACCGTTGATTTATCTTCCACGTGTACACACCACATTAAGTATGGTGGGATGTCTTTCTGAAAGACGCTTAAGAATCTGTGTCCCAGCTACCCTTTAACAAAAGCGTCGTGTCAACCACCAATACAAGTAAGCCTCTTCGCCTCCTCAAGCTCGGCTTGAGCCTGGGGCCAGTGTACTAGTCTGACGTGCTCGGGACCTCGATCCCGAATACTTCAGTGTGATAACTCGGTTGGTCGGACCCATTTGGAAAATACCTAGCTTGATCTGGGATAAAATATAAGCCTCATAATGTCTTATGAGGTCAACCCAAACAGTTGGCAGTCCATGTTAAAATATAATTACAGTAAAATGGCATAACTAAATTAGTTAGGCGTATATATTTTCAATGTAAATAAAAGCTGATAAAAATAAAAGTTGCTTGCACTTGTAAAATGAAGCCAAATCTTAACAGAATATTCTTGTTGATGAAATTGTTGAAGGAAAGTCTATAAAAAGGGTATGAGACCCTGAGCAAAGGTATGTTTTTCTGAGAATTTTACACTAATACAGATTTTTCATTGAGATATCATAGTTTGAATGCTCTCACTGACTTGATTGTCGAAGTGTGATCAACAAGTGGAGCTTCCCTCGTCACAAAGCACCAGGGTCTAGGTTCAACAACATCAAGCAAAATTGATTGAACTTGGAGTCTACTACCAAGGTCCGACCAAAGTCAGCAGACGAGAACAATTCTCATATAATCTCCCAATTTCCATACAAGATTTTCCTCTTGTCATTGTCAGGACGAATAAGAAAATTTAAGAAAAAAGAGGTAAGGTGGGATGAAAGTATCTTCATATTTTTTTAGTGATAGCAAATGTCAAGTTTGATTTTAAATCTAATCACATTACTTTGATGTTATCATGGTTTGTCACTTCAACAGGTTTGTAACAAAGAATAACAACAAAAACTAAAATATTTTTAAAATTATACTATGAAAAATAAGAATAAACTACATGCATAAAAGTATAAATAAAAAAAGTTAGGGGAAAAAATATTTAACCGTAAATAGGGTTTTAATATAGAGGTGACAAGCGCAATGGTTACGAGTGCAAGATGCATCTGAAATGTATTATAAAATTTTCAGTAATTGCTTTGCTCTCACCGTAAATATTTGTTTACACAAAGTTATGATTAAATTAGTAAAAATCAAGAATTGTTTAGACTTTTAGTTAATGTAATATTTTTTTCTTATCTTCACACGCGCACGACTATAAAGAACATTAATGTTCCGCATACTTTGAATGGTTGTGTCTGAACAGATCACCCTTTTGACTGTGTTGCGTTATTGCTTCTCTTCTAAACACTTCATCCACTCACCAATTCCTTCCATGGAATTGGAATCTTCATCGCCCAAACTCCCACGGATGTACGATGTGCTCATCCACTTTAATGGAGAAGACATCCAAAGGAAATTTGTTTCTCATCTCGATTCTGCCCTCTCTGCTGTTGACTTCACCACTTTCCTTCACCACCCCAATGCACTCAACCCAACGCACATCCAACAACCTGTTCTCAATCTCTGTCGGGTAGCAATTGTTGTTTTCACCAAAACCTATTCTCAATCTGCTTGGTGTCTTCATCAACTCCAACAAATCCTTAAATGGCACCAAACTTACTGTCGACATGTTCTGCCTGTTTATTACGAAATTGAGCCATCTGATGTACGTCTTCAGAAGGGTGATTTTGGAAAAGCCTTCCAAGCAACTGCACACCAAACGTTTTCAGGACGAGAACTGGAGCATGGCATGTCTAGGTGGAGCCACGCACTCACCAAAGCTGCAAATTTCTTTGGATGGAATGAGAGCAATTACAGGTAAATCACTTACTCAATAAGCATATTTTAAGCTTGTCCTTCAATTTTGGCAACTTGTTCTATAATTGTTATTGAACTTGAAGGAGTGATGCAGAACTAGTGGACAAAATTGTTAAGAGCGTTCTTAATTTACCAGTCTTGTCTGCTACTAAATTTCCAGTTGGATTACAATCCCGTGTGGAAGATGTGATTCTAACTATAAAAAACAAATCCACGCAAGTTTGTACCATAGGGATATGTGGAATGGATGGATCTGGTAAAACCACCCTTGCTAAAGCCATCTACCGTCAAATTCATGGTTTATTCACGGAGAAAAGTTTCGTCGAAGATATTGCACAAGTTAGTCGAACGAGAGGGGATGTCCATTTACAAGGACAACTTCTTTCAGATGTCCTGAAAACAAAGGTCGAGATAGATAGCGTTGAGATGGGAAGAAGTATGATTTTGGAAAGACTTTCTGGGAAAAGGGTGCTCATTGTACTTGACGAAGTGGATCTCTATTGTCCATTATTATTAGACCTATGGGAAAGTCGAGCATGGTTCGGTGAAGGAACTGTAATAATCATTACAACCAGAGATGAAGGCCTACTGAAGATACATCAAGTTGATTCTGTTGTTCGTATAAAGCTGAACGAGAACGAGTCCCTTGAACTTCTTAGTTGGCACGCATTTAGAGAACCAAAACCAAAAGAAGAATACAATTTCCTTGTCAGAAGAGTAGTTGCTTATTGTGGAGAACTACCTCTTGCTCTTGAAGTCATTGGAACTTATTTATATGAAAGGACGGAAAAAGAATGGAACATAGTATTGTCAAGATTAGAGAAAATTCCCCGGTATGAATTTAGACAGATATTGAAAATAAGCTTCGACGGTTTAGATAGACAAATGGAAAAAGATTTATTCCTTGATGTATGTTGTTTCTTTGTTGGCAAAGACAGAAACTATGTTACCAATATCCTAAATGACCGTGGAGTAGACGCTGATAGTGGAATAAGAGTTCTCATAGAGCGTAGCCTCATACAAGTTAAAAAGAGCAACAAATTGGGAATACATCCTTTGCTACGAGAATTGGGAAGAGAAATTATTGAAATATCAAGAAAGGAATCCGATGAGAATGGGGAATATGTATTGACAGATAATACAGTAAGAACATTCTCTATATATGGTTTTGAAAGTTCTTTTGGAGTGTTTGCTTCCTCATGTGCAATACATTCATTTGGTTTATTTTGCTCCTTTCATCACAGGGGACAGAAGCCATAGACGGATTGTTTGTGAAACTGCGTTCATCCAGAAGAGATTACTCCGAAGCTTATCCTTTAGAGATAAGAGACGGATCAACACTGGTGCAACCAGATCAAATACAACTCACTGGGAATTATGAGTATCGTTCTAAGAATCTGAGATGGATGAGTTTGCACGGGTTTCATTCAGAATACCTACCTAACGACTTTTATCTGCATGATGCAATAGCGATCGATTTAAAACACAGTCTTCTTCGATTCGTCTGGAAAGAACCCAAGGTTTTTATTACGTGCCATTTTCTGTTAAAATACAAAGCTTAACTGAAACAAAAATAATAACCTGCTACTACTGTTTCATTTTATTTTGGTATTTAATATTTTTCACAAAAACTATCTCAATGCAGGTTTTGAGGTGGCTAAAAGTTTTTAATCTTAGTCACTCTGTGTACTTGACAGAAACCCCTGACTTTTCCACACTACCAAGTCTTGAACAGCTCATTCTCAAAGATTGTCCAGCATTGGTGGAAGTACACCCATCTATTGGATGTCTCTCCTATCTTACATTGCTAAATTTGAAGAACTGTACAAGTCTAAGCAATCTCCCAAGAGAGATATATAAGTTAGAATCTTTAAATACTCTCATTCTCTCTGGCTGTTTAAAAATTGACCTATTGGAAGAAGATATAATGCAAATGGAAACCTTGATAACACTAATTGCTGAAAACACAGCTGTGAAACAAGTGCCTTTTTCAGTTGTAAGCTCAAAAAGCGTTGGATATATTTCCCTACGTGGATTTAAGGGATTATCTCGTAATCTTTTTCCTTCTATCATTCGGTCTTGGATGTCACCAACAATGAATCCCTTATCTTATATTCATTCATTTTACACGGATATGGAGGATAATAATTGGGGTTATATTGCGCCATTGCTTAGCACCCTTCCAAATCTTCGAAGTGTTTTGGTGCAATGTGACTTCCAGATTCAACTATATAAACAAGTAGAAACTATTCTGGTCGAATATGATCTAAATACTACAGAACCAGGAATTTTGAAGCATCACTTCAGGTCTTCTTTGATTGGTGTTGGAACATACAATGAATTCTTCAATACTATCAGCAATAACATATCTGAGGTTCTTTTCTAGCTTTCCCTTTATTTATTGTCTTCACCATCATTTAACTATTAATTAAAGGAACATAAAATAATCCTATAGAAGTATCTGACAGAAAGTCAATACTAAACTTTTAACACCCTTCTCTTCTATTGCCTCACAACTTCATCTAAAGGTTTCTGATTTTAACAATCAGCTAACCAAGTCATTATGCTTATACTTAGTACTAAACAATTGCTTTCCACTTTCTTTTTTTACTTGCTTCATGATTGTTTATTGCCAGTGATCGTAGAAATATAAACTGAAAGAGATGAAAACTGAGATGCATATGATGGTGATTTACAGACGACAAAACTATTAACCAGATTTGCTTAGATTAAAAATGCCCGTTTTGTAATTTTCAGTGATAAAATAATGATTGCAGAAGACAGTTGGAAAAGCAAAAATTAGATAAATAACTATGTTTTTTTATCCCATGGTACAGACATTGGGAAGGAGTGAGTCTAGTGATGTTGCTCTCCCGGGTGACAACGATCCTTATTGGTTGAGCCATAAGGGTGAGGGACATTCTGTTTCTTTCACTGTAGCTCGAGATCGTGACATGAAGGGAATGGCTTTGTGGGTTGCTTATTTAACAAATCAAGAAATCATTGAACCTGAATGTCTTGCTAGTGTCTTAATTGTTAATTACACAAAGTGCACATGCCAGATACACAACCGAGGGACAGTAGTTTCCTTTAATGATGAAGATTGGCATGGCATAATGTCAAATTTAGGATATGGAGACAAGGTGGAGATTTTTGTGAGTTTTGGTCATGGATTGGTGGTCAAGAACACATCTCTCTATTTGATATATGGGGAATCAAATGACTTTGAAAGAGAGTCCGCCAAAGAAAAATTTCTCCATTAGATTGAAAAAGAAAATTGTAATGTGAATTTTGGTAAGTCATATATCTTCTTTGAAACAGCAGGATCCCTTTAGTTATCGAATTAATCCCTTTCTTTCTCTGTTTTTTCCCTGTTCCTAACTCTTCACTGTGCTTCCTGGGCTTTACTTTATCTCTTTATTGGATTTGTTTCTCGTTGTTACTTTTGCAATTCTTTTCATTAAGAAAGGCTCTTGGAAAGAGACATTGCATTATGAAATAAACACAGCTGTTGTTCGATATTTTGTTGTGTTTAGTTTTGCTATCTGCTAGGTAGCCTCTGTTTCAACATACTAAGCACCGTAGCCTCATCCCTTTTATTTAAGACTAAATGCAACGAATTTTAATTATCAATTTCTTTTGCAATTTTCATTTATAGCTTTCATTATAGTTTTCAGTTTAGGTTTCCATTATATGTAATTTTCAAGTTTTCAACTAGGTTTTTCCAAATATGGTCACGATCTTAAAAGAAATATCGAACCATTTGTTTAAAAAAACTTATTTCTGCTTATTTATTGATTCTTTATTTATTGTTGATAAAAAAACATAATAATATAAAATAGCAGCTATCTATATCATAATGAATGTCTTTCTTTAAAGATGATTTCTTAAAGAAATATTATATGCTGAAAGGGAAAAGAATCGACAAAACTAACCACAAGAAAACAAATACAATAAACAGGTAAAGTAATGCCAAGAAGCACAATGTGAGGACTGAGAACAGTGTAAATAAACATTAATTTCTTAACTATAAGTTATACTCCAAAGAGAAACAAGGAAAGGATGGGAAATAAATAGATTGCAATGAAGGACACAAGTATTAATTCCATAACTAAAGGGATCCTGCTGTTCACAAAGAGGTAGATAAATGACTTACCAGAGAAGTCACATTACTAATTTTCTTTATAAATCTAATAAGAGAATTTTTCTTTGACGCAGGCTCCTTTTCTATTTCTAAGTCATTTGATTCACTACATATCAGATAAACAGCTGTGTTCTTGACTACCAATCCATTACCAAAACTTACAAAAATCTCCACCTTGTCTCCTGATCCTAAATTTGACATTATACCTTGCCAATCTACATCATTAAAGGAAATTACTGTCCCATGGTTGTGTATGTGCAATGTGCACTTTGTGTAATTAACAAT
>Ga0123342_1006453_pt1 | contig 16253 bp, 5 predicted proteins | sample Turbeawhitnodule_FD_89960 | JGI IMG/M metagenome (GOLD analysis project Ga0123342, IMG submission 89960) | Root nodule microbial communities of legume samples collected from Mexico - Turtle bean Mexico white nodule | ecosystem: Host-associated > Plants > Roots > Nodule | place: Mexico: Nepantla... | reverse complement strand
GAGCTATTCTCCTTTGTAACCCTTTTGGGTGTTCTGTTCTGCACTGTAATAAAACAGAGTTTTCTTTCTTCTTGTTGTGTTTGGGAGGGATTCTGGGTTTTCTGTTTGGGATCCTAACACATTGTTAATGGACTTTACAATTTTGAGGATCATCTTGGCATCCCTTTCTATTGTTCAAGGACTGTATTGATGTTAACTTTATTTGAACGACCAATTGATGTCTCATTTTTTGTTGAACTAAAATAGTTTACTTTTTTAAAAATACACTAATTACTTGTGAGTTGTAATTTTTATAGACAGAAAGGATTGTACTATGTACATTATCTCCTTGGGTGTCAAATAATGTAATTTTATTCTCCTTTTTTTTTTGTCTGAAGGGGTACATAATTTTAGGAAAGTTACCATAAAAATTTCTTAGCTAAATATTTCCATTTTAGGAATGGTTAACCACTCATTGAATTGATTAACCACCAATTTTTTTTATTTAAATTGGAAATATTTTTATCAAAGCTTCATTGCTTCTAACCTTTTGAGTAATATTGTTGCACGTACAACTTTAAGTATGCTTTCATTAAAATGCTAGCAGCCCAGGTCAGTAGCACAGGCTGTAGAAGCTCAAAAGCTGTAATATTGTCATATATTTTTGTTGTGGTTTTTGGGGTACAATTCTCATGCTAGATTGATAGGAAATTCCTTTTTTCACTTAAAATGAAGTGGACCCGTCTAATAATTAGTTTTCCATCATTGCAGTGGCTCAAATGCAGGTCAGATGCTCTCTGAAGTTCAGTTCTTTTGGCCAGCATTGATGATAATTTCATGTGCCTTTCAAGCTTGGGCTTCTGTAATCAAGGTTAGTCAATAACCAGATGTTGACTTTTAGTTAAACCTTCATGCGGAACATTATAACCATGTTTTCTTGGTATTGCAGGAATATATTTTCATTGACTCGGCTACTCGATTAAAGGTATGCTTTCTTTTTCTTTTTTTGGGGGGAGGGGGGGAGGTTGTATATAAGGTCACTGGACTACAGATTCCATTGACATTTCATTCATGGGCATAATTTGGAGTCCCTTACATGTTCACATGCAGCACAAGTCACTGGACATATTTGTGGTCAATTCTTTTGGATCTGGGTTTCAGGTACAGCTTGCAACATAAATTGCAATGAACTAAGTGTGCCTTTCAAATTCTGCAAATAGCGTTTATTTCCAGTATTTTGTTAGTTTTTGCTTTATTTATTACATATTTCTTGTTAGTTGCTTTGCTTCATCTTGTAATTGAAGAATGACTGGAAGAACTTACGTGAGTTCAAATTATATGCTCGCTTTCTATCTTTTTATATGATTTCACAATGTATTACTTTTGTTTGTACCCTACAAACCGTAACTGTTAGAATACTTGGATAGTTGTACTCTTAGGAATCTTATTATATCAGAGTATATTATAAGGCTATTTTTGTATTGCTTGTTTGTACTACATGTGAACTTGCCCTAAAATGTTAGTATAAATAGTTGTATCTGGTTAGTATTTTATATTATAACATCACAGGAATTTTCAAAGCCCTGTAGTTAAATATTCTTTTTCCTTTTTCATCCAATCCAAAACAAAACATATAGTGGTAAAGAATATAACGGAAAGGTTATCTAAAATTTGTCTTATAGATAAGAGTTATAATGCTAATTCTAGAGATTTGAATTCACTATCTTATATGCAGATCTTGCTTCCAAAAACATTGAATATCTTTCATGCAAAGGATATAGTATCCAATAATTCCAAAGTTCCATTCTTCAGTTCCCAATACTAACAATGCACCATAAGTTACATTAAAGCATAAGTTGCTACTATTTGCTTCTATCTGTGATGAAATAGACATGAATGAATAAGTATGCCTATTCATTTATTTTAAAGTTCTGGGGCTCTGCTTGGCCCGCCTTCTTTTTTTCATCTATTTATGTACATTAGTCATACACATTTTGAAAGAGGGTTTATGTGGATTGTATTAAATCAGAAAAAAGGTATTTTGATTCTCTCCAAAGTTTGCTTGTTTTATTTAAAGTGGTTTGGATCGGATCAAAATTTTGGTGTTATTATGAGGCAGTAAAGAAATCCACAGAATACCCAATAGATTTTGTAAAAACTAATTCAAAGTGTTAGTCACATTCGTCATAATATATAAAATTTAGATTCAGATTATAAATCATTAGTCAAATCAATATTAAAAGTTCTAAATACTGTAATTTAACGATTAAATAAATAAGCATATATATATGTGCACAAATTAAGTTTTTTGGTTTGGATAAGATGAAATTTTAAAATTGGAACAGAATACCGATCCAATCCAAATGAAAAAGTTCATTTTCTCTTTTTTTTAATTCATTTTTAACTGTTTGTATTCAATTGGATTGGTATATGAATAGCTCTAACCTTAATCAAAATAGAGACTTTATCTAATCCAAAGAAAAAGTTGGCTTTCTTTCTTTTATTTCATTTTTTACTGTATGTAATTGAATTGGTTTATATGCACACCTCTAACTTTGATAAAAACAGAGACTTTATCCAATCCTATGGCAAAGTTGGCTTTCATTTTTTAGTTCAATTTTTACTGTTTGAATTTATTTGGATTAGTTTGTGCACATCTCTAACTTTGATCAAAACAGAGATGTGATACTGTCAGCCTTCGATACTTGGAAGTGTGTTTTTCTTCTGAAAAAGTTTTCATAAGCAGCCCCCTTCATTTTAGGGTGGAAGAGCTAGTTTGAAACTTATTTGGGTATGACAACAAACTTTCTAAAATAGCTCATGAAAACAGTTTATTCCTATTTCTTCTTCAATTATAAGTACAACTTATACCTAAATGTTTACGTAACAAATACTTATTTATTAGGTCCTTAATTAAGTTGTTTACTCAATTATAGGCAAGGCAGTTTTTCTAATGGTTGCACTACATTGGCTAAAGTTCCAGATATTCTCTTGTTGTTTATGTTTATTACTTGATTAATTATTGAATGGTACATTTATTATGGTTTACGTGATATTTGTTGTAGGCCCTTTTCGTATTTCTGTCTCTACCTTTACTTTCAAAATTGAGAGGCATACCATTTGCTGAACTTCCTTCGTATTTTAAAAGCGGTGCCGGTTGCTTTCTAAACCTTGGAGCTGGTAAACCAAGTAAGCTCTAATAAATTTGTAGCAATGCAATTATATATATCCTCACGTGGTTTCCAGTTCTTGTCTGCGTTTCTTTTTACACCTTTTGCTGTTAAAGTACTATCAACATTGGGTACTGTGTATGATTATTTTCCTGGGTTTATGACCTTGAACTTCCAAACCACAACGGCAAGTTTTAGTAGTATGGAATTTAAAGTGGGTCTATAAGCCCTTGGCCTTTCTTATCTCAATTGTTAGATCTTGTGGTTATCACAAGGTTCATGTACTAGGATTATAAATGCTTGTAGTCCTTCAGGTAAAAGGCCGAATAATATATAAACAATTACTTAACCACGTCTATAACTAGATAACTTGGACTTTAAGTATTTTTAACCTTTTTTAATAGAAAAATAAAAAATTTCATAATTTTAAGAAAACAATAAATTTCTATGTAGTTTTTGTCTTGCACCCATTAGATGATTTTGAATCTTGGTTTAATTTTTTTATCGTCCTAATTTTAATATAATATGTATTCCTCTTCAATTTCTGTCTCAGGTTGTGATGGCGCTCCCCTACTACCTCTACTCTACATAATTATCAATTTGGCATTCAACATATCCCTCCTTAATGCAGTAAAAACTTCTTCTGCAGTTGTAGCATCTCTTTTGGTAATGTTGTCAGGTACTCGTTAACTTTGCATCTCACTTGAATGTTTTTTATTGCATTCTAGCGAAACTGTGACTGGTAAGGTCTTTGTACATCAGGTTTTCTTAATAGCCTTTTAGCTCACGTGTGCTTATAATTTTTGCAGTGCCCATATCTGTCTATATTCTTTCTCTTCCATTACCATATCTTCCCGAGGGAACGAGCTTGAGCCCATTTTTTTTGCTTGGCTGTGCAATTCTTCTGTGTGGTCTTTTACTGTACAACACATCCCGACCTGTGAGGAACAGCTCTGAAGTGGACTGAAACCATTCCAGTTCTGAGGAGGAACTATCAGCTAGGCACCCTGCCCAAAAGAAGGTCAGCCTCGAGACACTACTGGTCACGGTGAAATATATTTTCTCCGACATGTTCCAATTATACATGCTATCATTGTGATTCTTCTTTTGAGTGTCACTTAGTTGCTTTATGATGGTTGACTTCCTTATTCTTCCGCGGATCATTGTAACTTAAGATTGTGCATATATCTCTGATCACTTGTTCTACATTAATACATAACAGAAAAATGCAATTGGCAGAAATGCAAGGTGCAAACATTTTTAAGGCATCTTTTTTAAGTTCGCTTTTTAACACAAAATTTAGAGTTCGGCATATTTAGATCAATTTCTCTATAAGTTCCTTCTTGGAGAGAAATATTAAAAAATATGAAATTAGTTTTTTTTAGAAATTAAAACTAGCTTATACATAACTTACGTTATAAATTTTATGCTTTTCTCATACAATCTTTTATAAAAAAAATTATTTTAAATTTTATATAAGTTAGTTTTAATTATAGAGAAATTAAATTTCTTCTTTTTGTCTAAATTTTTCCATTAAAAAATGTGAAGAAAAACTTTTCTGTATTTCATTGAAAAGCCACCTTATTAATAATTAGGCTTTTGCTCTTTGCACCCCATCAATTCGAGCCTGCATCTCATCAATCTCTGAAATTCTGAAATTGTCGGCGTTTTATTTCGAACACAGCTTCCATGTGGCTTCTGGAGGTGGTGAAAGAAAGCTTGAGCTTAGGCAAGGTGCGACATATTTTCGTAATTGTCTTGCCACATGTTCCTCATAAATGCTCAATAATGACCTATCCAGTGATACCAGGATAGGCTTCATCTTCCATATGGGATTTCTTAAGTTCAACATATTTTTCACTTTGATCACCTTCCATGATGTTAGTAGCATTACCATACTGTCTTCTTAGAGATGTAGTTGGTTATACACAATCGACATGAGAATCTCCTCCTCTTGTATATTAATAAAATTATAACATAACACCACCAGCTAAAACCACCCATTCATTTACAAAAACATAAAAAAATCATATTTTCGTATTAGGCTTTTCATAATAGATTTTTGGAATGGTCTTTTCATACTGATTTGTAAAACAAAATCCAAAACATATTCTAGAAAGGCTACTCTGGAAAGCTATTCTAGAAAGTCTAATATCAAAATGTTCTGAAAAGTCAAATCTGGGAATATGTTCAGAATTAAAATTTGGAAGCCAATCAATCATACACTCCCCACCCTCTTGAATCTACTTTTCGCAATAATACTCTATTACCAATATCAAAAGTGTATTGGTATATTGGTATAGGTCGAACGGGCAATACCTTGTCTTAGCTATTACAGTTGTGTCGACTGATGGATCCACATCCAGGTGGGTCGATCGACACTTTCGGTTTAATCACGTTCAATCAAGGTCAGTAAAGCTAAGTCATCATTAAGAACTAGGTAATACGCCTCTAAGTAGGATCCAACTAACTAATTTGGCCCAACAATGTAGGTCTATTAAAATAATTTTGATAAATAGCGCACATTTCAAGAAACAGATACGTCATTTATTACTGTGGTCTGACAACCGAGTGTCGAACCCCCTTTGCTGACTTGAGGGTCAGAGTGTCTTTTGCAGGTACCCCCATTCAGTATTCTCTAAAAGATCGAGTGGTCGAGCAACTGAGATCGAAGGAGTAGCAAGAAGTTTAGAAGAGGAAGCTGAGGCATTGAGCAATCGTCGTTAGGAAGGAGGAAGACGAAGCTCATCAATAGTTCTCTAGGTCTCATCTCCCTAGCAGGAACAAAAAGTTAAAAGAATAAAAACATGAAATCATTTGTATTCTTCAAAGAAATACACGTTAAATCTCTGCCAATCACTACTAGAAACCAAGAAGAATGCACCCAAAATCACCAACACTTGAGGATCCTACAAAACCACTCAAAATGGAGAAATTGCATAACCCAGGCACTGAAGCAGTAGAACAAAAAATGCAGAGAGGGTAAAGCAATCTTATATAAAAACTGAGGATATTTTTGTCATTTCATATCAATGATGGTGCAGGAAGCAAAAGCCTAATAATCGTATATACATTTTAAACAAGGCTATTTCTCCCTGCACGATATCATTTTTTTTATATGTATCTAGCATAACTTTTTAAACTTAACTTTGTCCTTGTCTCCTTTGTTTTGAAAAAAGCTACATAGAAGTTTGGTGTTCGTTTAGCTGCAGAGGTGCTAGTGTTGGTGCAGTGGTTGCTTTGGTGGTGGAAGGAATGTTTCACTCTTAGTTGTGGTGCACATTGTTCTAAGGTAAGAAACCATTGTGCATGTTCATTTTCGTCATTTTTTGAGTTGAGAGATGTTCCTGGATAACGATATCCAGAAGTCTGGATATATGCTTACGGATGCATGAATTTGGAAAGCAATGTCACGACCTCCGAATATAAAAATCCAGAAGGTAATTATGATTTTCAATTTAAGGTTCTGAATGCACGTGTCCAAAAGGAAGGTATGAGTTTCGGATATCCATATCCAAAAGTGGTTTCTAAGTTTTGGATGTTCATATTCGAAAGTGTTTTCTCTTTTACAGATTGCCATATCCGGAATGTTTTGATGAAGCTTACGGATATTAATATCTAGAAGGAAACTAATATGTGTTTTTTTTCCATCATTGACAATGGATACAGTGGACTCATACATGGGAATTTCAGGGGAGATTGATGTGTGGGATGGATTAGAGGATGTTGATTTGGAGCAGCCAATAACTTATAATGTGTTAGATAATGAACATAAGGCACATGAGTGTAGTGAGGCGTTTTCTACAAATGAGGTAAGGTAAATGTTAGGCGTGTGAATTGTAGTTTATGAATGATTTAAAAATTTGGCATATGTTATTGTAGGTATTTCGTAATCGAGATGAGTTGTTAGAGTGAGCAAGAAGTGTTGGCTATAGTTATGAATTTGTTATTGTTATATTAAGGTCGCATACATGGACAGGGTAGCGAGGAAGAATGACGTATGTATTATTAGGTTGTGAGAGAGAAGGTAAATACAAACAGTATAAAAAAGATATAGATATCAGTCGAACTGAAAGAAGAAAATGTGAGTGTCCTTTCAGATTACGAGTCAAACCCATCAAAGATGGTCTATGGTGAATGGTTGAATTAATTTGTGGTTCTCACAATCATGATTTGGTAGAGACATTGGTGGGTCATCTGTATGTTGGAAGGTTAAGTGTTGAGAAAAAAGTTATGGTTGAGGATATGACTAAGATTTCAGTGAAGCCTAGAAATATTAAACGTTTGTAATAGATACTTAATTTTCATGTTTTAGGATGTTTAATGATTTGAATACATCTATTTGAAATACATTAATTTCTAACGCATTCATTTATGCTCTTACATTCAACCTAGCCATGCCTACGGATGTCAATATCCAGAAGCCACGTATCTACCTACGAATGCCAATATCCATAATTGTCATGTTTGCCTACGGATGCCAATATTCGGAAGTCATATCTTAGGCTACGGATATTGACATTCGTAATTGTCAGCTTTGCTTACGGATTTTGGCATCCTTAACTATCATGTTTGTCTACGGATGTTGTCATCCATAATTGAACTCGTTGACTACATACATCATTATCCGAAAGTCACCATCATGCTTCTGGATGTGGTTATCCGAAAGTCAAACAATGATCCAAAAGAATGAGTGTAGTGTGGTAGTGTTGGGTACAACTTAAATCTAACTTAGTTTCTACTTCATTAAAGGTAAAATAGTCATTTCACATTAACCTGTTGGATGTCAATCTAAAATGATATGGTGCAGTAAGAATATGCCATCAAGCAAAAGTTTTGTTAACTACCATATTATACAAGCTCTTACTTCTTGCACAGCCACAATTCTTAAAATGATCAATTTTACCTCTTCTAAAGTCACTTATGGATTGCTCGTTATGAAATTTTTTCCATAATATGTTTTTCAAAAATTATAAAATACATTCTAAAACACGTTTTCTCTTAAACAGAATGAGATTTTAGGAATAAGATTTTCATAATCAAATTTTCAAAACATATATAACACTTTCTGGAATGTTTTTTCAGAATGAGTTTTTAGAAGAAGCATTCCAAAGCACATTTCATGAGTTCCGGAAAAAGTTTTTCAAAACATATTTTATGGAAAGAGATTTTCAAAATGAGATTTTTTTCGCTCTTCTTCCTTCTCTTCTTCTTCTACACTAGTGATGATGTAACAACAATGACGACAGTGTTGATGGTGGTAGCGGTGGTGGACTATACTGAGGAAGAAGCAAGGAGGACAATTCGGTTATTTTACCTACTGTGAGGGTGCAAGTTCAAAAGTGGAGGGTGCATGAAGCAAAAGTCTATTATATAATGCAATATTTTAGACATCAAATAGAATATGATATGATAATCATTATTTTATCTTAATGTCATCAATTGTTTATTGCTTATGTATTGACAATATATAAATATTTTATCTCGCATGTAGCAAGTTTGTCATCTTATATATTTTCTGAAGTAACATTATTTTCACGTTCTCTCTATTATTATATGATTTCTATTTTTTACCAATATTGATATACCCACCGTCATTGTCACTAATAAGTGTATGAATTTGATTATCCTATTTTTTAAGTAAAAATTCATTCACATTTTCATAGGTGTGAATTTCTTATATTATTCTTATCCTCCATCGAATAACGGATATACATATACTTATTTCTTATTGTTCTAAATATTAATTAAATATTTTTTTAAAATAAAAAATACAATAAAGAAAACATGATATTATTATGTATTCAATGTCAAAATTATGCATATTTTATTTCCTTCAATGTCAAATAACAATAATGAAAAGTTACCAGATAAATTAAAAATGTTTTAATAATTTAAAACAAGTATGAATATGATGTCGAGAATGGGTATTGGAATGGGGATGGGGATGTGACAAAATATGTACATACTTATCTCATATTCTTATCGAAATTATTTATTACGATTCGTCAAAAAAATAGTACACACCAAGAAGTATAGGGACTTGTTTACTACATTCGACACAAGTAAAGAATATGAAACGTTGACAATCCAAGATATTCGAATGTATGATTATCCTCTAAGAGTCCTAGATAAAACCAGATTTTGTTACAATAGACTAGATGGTTCATACTCAATAACATCTTATTTTTAGATATCAACCTAAATCCAAAATTCTATAAATATAATTTGACAATAAACGGAAGTACTCATTCAAAATAGGGTTTATAAATTATTTCAATGCTAAATACTTCTAAAAACTTCTCTAGATCTTATTAATTTAAAAGTCAAAAGAACCACTATGTATTTTTTCAACAGATTCAACAACCATTTTTTGAAGCAATCAACTCAACTTTCTCGAAGCTTTTCTAAATCCACCTCATACAATTCTCTCTCAATTCGATTCGAGTAAGAACAACTATCATTATTGTTAGTACCATCATCTCATTATCTATACTACCATTATATTATTGTCACCAGTACCATTATCGCCATTATATTATTGAGATTTTATTATGATATAATGTTAGTATATGTTTATAAAACTCTTATTATGTCGTGTTATCTTATAATGAATACCAAACCAACTCTTGAAGATTTGATTATCATCTAGCACAATATGAGAAAATATTGGGTCATGTACAAAAGAACCAACCAATGGCCTAGATATGTGAAATAACAAAAAAAAAAGGCTTTGACTTGAAAAATATTTAGATTAATATCCATGCATTCCACCCGAATCTAAAGGTGAAACCAGAAAAACAAGTAATTGGGTGTGCATCGGTAATAATAACCCAAAAAACACTATTTCATCTCTTCGAAAATCTCCAATCCACGTTCCCCATTGGGCACAGGAGCTGATTAGGATGACAATAAATACTACAAACAAGAAGGAATTCCCCAATACCAACACTAGCTTTTACAGTTCCTTCGCATTGAAACTAATATTACTTCCTCCCTTCGCATTGAACCTAATATTACTTCCTCCAACTCCATGCAGTGGTCAGTCTCCTTGAACCTCCTTCAGTGTTTCCTCTGCAAAGAAGCCAAAATTCTTAGTTCCCTATAACAGTACAATTCAACCACGTCAATTGCATAATGCATACACTAAAAAAGGAAAAAGAACACACGACTTGAGTCAATATTCTTTTCCTTCTTTTTGAAATTAAAAGACAAACATAAGAGAAGGGAAAGTGTGTATCTGGTGAAGGATAGAACTCAATTTTTCAAATATATACAAATTTGTGTTGCTGAGCAAATAACTTCAAGGGGCATTATCACTTCATTTCTTATTGTACGGGTATCATAGTATCATTTTTATTACTGTTAACACACCTCAGAACAATCAGTAAACAACTGTACATGTAGTATAAACTCCCCATGATAAAATTTGGTTTCAAAAATTACATAACTATTCCACAAATAACCAACTCTACACGCTGCTTTACTCCAAAGAGGCAAAAAAAATAGCGAAACTTGAATTTACAACTAAAGATCCAAATAAAACTTTGTTAAATAACATAATATAAAACTCTAACAAGTACCTATAAGGCTTGACGGTAGGGATCATCTCAGAATAATATATTCTATAAATTTGAATTATAAAACATTAAATCTGCATAACACAGGAATAAGACATTTGTTTATTTAAAGATTTTTTTAATACAGTGACAAAAGAGCAAACATCAAATAATAGTCATATGCAATGCAGATGCAACAGTACATAAACCACTTCCACATACTTCAACTTAAACAAAATTTTGTATATGAAGTTCAAAAAAGTAGTCTACAATTTCCACACAATAATTTCAAAATATAAAATGACATGCCTTTCGCTTGTGTACTCTCTTGTTTCTGCTGCTACCATTACCAGATCCCATTAATTGCTCTCCGGTTTTATCTTCAAAGGGTAATGTTTTGATTTCATCATAGAAACTTTCTGTTAGATCTTGCAACCTGAAATAGAAAAAACACAAAAACTGAGTGAAAAAATGTATTTAAAAAATGTTATCACACATTTAATTCTTTTTAACTTATAAGAATGGAGAAATAAAAGGAAAACATTCCAAACACTTCCGTACCCATTTCTTGATTTCTTCAAGTACTTTTCTCGCTTCCTCTCCTGTTTTGTAAGAGGAACACGAGTGAACAGCTCCTCCTCTTGCTCAGCACGTTTCTCCATCTTGGAGACAAATCTATCAACTTCTATGCTAGCTCCTTCAAAATCCCTTACCTGAGTAGGGTAGTGAGCAGCCAAAACAAATCATAACGTTAAATCATTAAATTCAAGTTTGGATAACAGTTAAAAAAATTCTTTTAGGTGTTAAGAGTAGAATACTCTCTTTGTACATTTTAGTCTGAAAATACTTTTGAAAGGAGGGTACTGAAATCCAAACATGTTATAAGTCATAATGATTCAGCACTAAAAACAACGTTACCTCTTCAGGTCTTTCCTCCATATCATTCATCAATGTCCTGATATAATCACTCTGCTTAGCTTGTTTCAGAATTTCTTTTTCTCTTCGCAAAGCATTTCTTTCATGTTTAGAAGGTTTTTCTAGATCCATAGAAGTAGGGGCAAACTTTACAGGTTGATACGTATCATGCCCATCCTACATCATACAAAAAAAAAATTAGATAGACGAGGTAAATATCTTTTTCAAGATGTTACCACCCTGCAGTACACCAAATTTTACAATATTTATTTATATTATCACATATACACTCACTGACCTGTGAGGTTAGGTCTAATTTGCTAACAAGCATGTCAGGATTGGGACGATACTTAGATGCATCCTCGCTCTTATTGGACGCAAGTAGCTCCTTGTTTAGAATATCATTTTTTGTTGCATTTTCACTAGCTTGCACTAGTTTCTGGATTTGGTATTGTTGTTTTTTGTCAATTGGCCGAATCTGCAGTGGAAACCAAGAAGTCATATCATATGTCTAACACACTTATTACTATGTAAATATACAAATGAACCCCTTAAGGTCAACACACAGAAGGATAAAACTATACCTTTTCCAAAAACAATCTTATCTCTACAACACTTCGAACAACAGGGTGATCTTCTATTGATAACCCTTTAGCCTTCCGCAATAAATAATAAACAAGGGTTTGACAATAATTCAAAAGCAGCAAATTCTTAGCTTCAAGGTAGCTAAATCCATCTGCTGTAGAATATTGACTTCCTTTCACCTGGTATAAGAAACATAGAGAGACACAACAATAATCAAATTATTCATTATTATCATGATAAATAAATATCATCGATCATATTTACTTATAACAGAACAGAACACTTAATCGGACTCCAGAAAGACCATCATAGTCAAATTTCATGTCCAGACAATAGAAAAACTTTTTAAGTTGTAACACAATGAATTTGAAATTATATTCAACATCATAAAGCGAAGTGCTTCAAAAAAAATTACTTGAATTGAAAAAAGGGCCACTCACATTGGCAGTTAAAGATTGAACTTTACGCCTTACGGTATCGAGTCCTTCCTTCATTTCACTCAACAACGCCGCAAGCTGAGGTGCTTCTCTACAAGACAAAACGACAAAATTTTGAACGAAGTGATCAAACAATAAAGACTCCAATTTATTATTTGAAGCAAACAGAAATTTATGCATGTTCAAGGAAGAGGAATAATCAAAAAACCTACTCTTGCTTGCTAACGTGGTTATCTAAATGCTTCGCACTGTTTTCCATGACTTGCAAGGATTTAAATAGTCTCCAATCCTGAACCTTTTGCTTTTGTGGGAATATGAGAGATTCAAATTTGATAGCAACAGAAGTTAAATGATTGGTGAAGAAAGGTTGAGGGGAAAAATGGCGCTCTGGTGAAGAAAGGTTGAGGAGAAAAAAGGCGCTGAGCGGCTTGGCGGCGGATGGCGTTGAGAGTGAGATACTGCGGCGGAGGAAGGGATTTGGGAAACTGAGAACGGGGCAACATGAAACCCCAATGAAACCTTTTTTTCTTAAAAGAAATAAAAATAAAATAAAATATATATATATTTTGCACTCTCGCTTCCTTCATTAATACCTTCCATTTTATATTATTTTTCCAAATAAATTCTAAAATATATGGGACGAAAACAGATTTGGTTTAATAAACCTGTTCAAATGGCCCATAAAATAGAATAAATCAATTTCAACAAAATAGTAACTTAAATTGAAGTGACTAAATTCTTATCAAATCTTTCTAAAAAAGATTAAAAAAAAATCACAAAAATAATATTATTTTATCAACAGCGTATACATATTTATGCTTTATATTTCAACATGTTACGTCTAAAATTGAAAATAAAACTATTTATGTGGCTTTAATTTTAAATTAATTTTTTTTTACTTATTTATAATTATTTATTTTATTTCACTTTTTTTGTCATTTCCATAATTTTTTTCTGCACTTTATAAATATTAAAATTCTCATGTTATCTTTCTAGTTTATTAAAAAATAATTTTCAGATTATATAATTTAAAGTTTTATTTATTTATTTTTAAATTTGTAATTTTATTTTTTTTCCTTTCACAGTGTAATTCAAAAGTCTTTTTTACTTTTTATATTTTACAATACTGTTCAATTAAAAAACTTTTTTTCATAAAAAAATCATATAATTGACTCACAATTGACTTCTTACATTTGGTTGGATCATCCGTTTTCCAGTTCTATCCAAAAAATATACACTTGTTTTCCTTGATTTCACTAGTTATTTTTGTTGATCTACAAAACATATCATTCATTTCATTATTTTTCTTTATCAGTAGATCCGAACTTGGTTGAACAGGTAAAAATCAAGCAAATTCACCAAAAAGTTCAAATCACATTAATTTATTTGTTTGCTGATGTGGATACACTTTGGCCTTGGGTCAAATTATTATTGTAATCAAAATCAATTTTTGAGAAAAAATTGTTTTTTATCTTTTTCTTCTGGTTTTTAAAAAAATAATAAATAATATTTTGAGAAAATTTAATGTCATTATATAATTTATAAACATGATGTATACAAATAAATTGATTGAAACTTAATACTTTCTATTATAGAATAATTTAGTGAGAAAGTGGATAAGGAGAGGGAGGATGATGTAACCATCATCTAAACTAGTCCAACCTTTCGAGAAGATGGCCAAAAACAAAAAATAATATTCAATATTAGGTCAAGTATCTCAGGCTAAGTCACAAGGCTTCACCATTTATCAAAAGATCATAAAGAACAGAACACCAGTTATGAAAAGATCATAAAGGGCAGAACATCAAAGCATGGGTCAGCCACCAACTATTATTTCTTTTAATATTTTTAAAGATGAAGTGTTAAATAACATAAATTGGACTAGTTCATGACCATAAAAGGGTGAAACCCTAGCTTCCATAATACATTATATGAGCAACACACATAGTTACACTTTTTACATTAAGCACATGCTTAAATGTGTAAAGTGTGATCCCTTCTAGATCCACGATTAGTGACACATTTTTAGGAGTTAAGCTAGCTATTTTGAATTTCAAAAATCTCCTTTATGCCTTAATCACATGACACCTATCATTATAATTAGGTGGTCACCTCCTTTTGTAAATCCCATTGAATTTTAAGTAAATAAATTTTACTTTAGTAAATTGTCTTATGGCGTTAAATGACGACTCATCTTCACTTATATTGGATTCCTCCTCCAAGTGACGTGACTACCTCCATGCTTCCACCTCCATCGGATTCACTCCTTACATCTAAGTGTTTTCATCCTTTGTATCTTGTCTTGTGCAATTCCTTTTGTTTATTGTCTTTACTTGTTGCTTCTTTTCATTTGTGCAACTCACCATCTAAGTGTGTGTATTTTTCTTTTTCCTCTTTGAAAATAACTTTGCAAGGTGAGAAGGAGGAATGGAAGATAATTAAGATAATAAAGTGTCAAAATTGAAAGTAATTTACATTGATTTAAAAATAGTGTACTTTTTAGGTTTAATTACCTTTTAGTTACTACATTAAGGCCTAATAATCAATTACGTCCAAAAAAAAAATTAAAAATCAATTTCATCCTAAGATTTTTTAAAAAAATATGCAATTTGGTTATTTTTCTTAAATTGGCATGAACGACGTTATATGGTGATGATTTGGTACGCATAGACACTCTTATGCACACACGAGTTGTGTAGTTAGTACACCTATGTTGTAGACTTAGGTTTGGCTTATAGCGCATCTTCGTCGCACGACTCTCTTCACTCCCCTATGCTTTGTTTGGATTGGGAAGTGGAAAGTTGAAGGTGTGAAAGAGTGAAAGTGTGAGAATTTCATAACAAAGTGTGAAAGAAGTTGAATGTGTTTGGATTGGAATATGTTAGAGTGAATGTGTGAGAAATGTTTATTGAAATGCGTGAGTGATGGAATGGTTAGAATGGTATTTTTAAATTATTTTTAATTATGTAAATGGTAAGATTACAATTTTACCTTTATATATAAAAAGATATAAAAAAAATAAATATTAATTAATTTAAAGCACATTTTAATTAATTAATATAATTTGTATTATATTATTTAATTTGTATTATATTATATATATTATATATATATAAAGTATATAATTTTATTCATATAAAAATATTAACATTAATGATGATTTTCATGATTATTATTATTATGAAAAAGTTAATATATTTTAAAAATTAAATGAGTATTTAAAATTTGGTAAGAATTTTTTTTATGTATATTTAAAATTTAACAATATTATGATGTATGAAATGAATATTAAATAATAACCAGTACCATGAAAACTTGAATATTAAATAAAAAAAATTAACAATGTTCAACCCAAAAAATATTTAGTATCACAACAAATATTTATAATTTTTAAGTTTGAATCATTAAAATAGATACTCATTAATAAAATATTCATAAAAATAATTACATAAATATTTTTAATTTAAATCACTATCTCAATTCAATGGCTCAATTCCCTATCTAGCACCATTTACATCTTTATTTCCCTATCTAGCACCCTTTTGTTTTTATTTCCCTATCTAGCACCCTTTTGTTTTTATTTCCCTATCTAGCACTCTTTTATTTTT
>Ga0123342_1006452_pt1 | contig 16255 bp, 9 predicted proteins | sample Turbeawhitnodule_FD_89960 | JGI IMG/M metagenome (GOLD analysis project Ga0123342, IMG submission 89960) | Root nodule microbial communities of legume samples collected from Mexico - Turtle bean Mexico white nodule | ecosystem: Host-associated > Plants > Roots > Nodule | place: Mexico: Nepantla... | reverse complement strand
CCTTCTCCCCAGCATGTTTGCAAGCTTCAACGGTCTTTGTATGGCCTTCGTCAAGCTGGTCGCCAATGGTACGCCAAACTTTCTACTTTTCTTTTATCAAATAATTACTCTATTTCTGTTGCTAATCACTCTCGGCGTGAGGGGGGTGTGTTGGAGATCCCACAACGACTAGAGATAAGGACATTTCATAATATATAAATGGGTGCAGACCTCAACCCTATGAGCCGGTTTTATAGGGTTGAGTTAGGCTTAAAGTCCACTTCGTAATATCTCTCTCTCAAAATTTGAGCAAACACTTCAATCTCTATTCAAATTTTTTTAAAATAAATCATCTCTTTAATTATAAATCGGACATTCATTTTCTTTTAATTCAATACCTGTCCATATATACCAAATATTTTAGAAAAAATAATAAAAAATAACGCAATGTTCGTAATATTGAAATAAAATCAAATATTAATATAAGGATAAAATAAGAAAATAATTGAAAACAGTTAAATAGGAGAATAAAATAAGTATAAATTATAATTAAACAAGAAGAATAAGAGAAAAATAAATAAATTAACACAATAAACAAGAATAATTGAGCTTTATTTTAAAAAATATAAAAAAATTTGTAAAATATGAATATCTTGAAAGTATAAGTATTAAACTTCATTTTTAACATAAATATTTTTCTAATAATTTATATTATATTATTAAAAAATGACTCTTACAAATTGTTGAGACTTTCAGAATCCATCCATATCTAATAGGATGTAGGAATTCTTCTTATTTAAAATATTAGCCTTCTTATATTTTAAATCATTTTTTTTATTACTATGTGATTTCTTCTTTCTTTCCTTCTGTAATATTTACTATTAATAATTGACCACCCCACTCTATTTAATATTCACATAAAAAACCTAAATCAATAATTACATGTATTACTCTTCAGTTTTATAAATGCAGCAGCATGAACAAAAATGAAAACTAAAACATAAATAATTTTATCTTTTACTTTAGAAATACTTATTTATAATACTATTAATCGCTATTTCAATAAATAATTATCTATATCTTATTTTTAAAATGTATTACAGACCTTTATATATTGAGATACTCATGCAAAGGACTACTATTTTCCAGCAAATACTAGCTTATTCAGGTGTAAAAGAATGTACATTTTAAATAAATGAGAGTTGTTAATATAAAATATTATTATTTTTTATGCTATAACATATTTTTAATTGCAAGAGGTGTTATATGCATTATACTCATGGTTTTGTTTATAAAGAAAGTTTCCTTTTTTTATAATCGCTTTAAATAAATTTTATAGTTTTATTCTTATTTAATATATCTTATTTTATTAGTACAATGGAATATTTGTTATTAGTGAAAAAATAAATTTTTATTTTATTTTTTAAATTAATGTTAAGAGACCGTTTTTATTAACTCCCACTCTTTCCTGACTTCTTATTTCAAGGTAAAAACATAGAAAGAAAGACTCTACTCTTACCTTCATTTAGTTCACATATAAAATGAAATAACCTACATTTTCAATTATTCTTACAAATAAAATAACTTTCATTTCGAATTACTCTCTCCACTCAATTTTCAATGACTCTATTATTTAGTAAAATTATAATTCTTTTTTTATCTACTATAAGTGAATCATAACCTTACCGTCAACATCATCTCATTTTTCGATCTCAAAACCATTCATGGAAGAAAAGGAAAAACTTAAAGAAGAGAAACTCAAACTAAAAAAAATGAAAAAAAAGGTGAATTAATATTTTTTTTACATATTATTTTTTTGTTTTCAATTTCGACTAATCTAAAATTATGTCTGAATATTAAATTTCTATCACCATAAAAATTTATTGTTGTTGGTGGATGGAGAGGGAGACAGATCTAGGTTTGTGTTTGTTTTTAAAGTAGTATACGAGTCACGCAACATCTAGTTTAAACGACTATGATTTTATTTAGGTTTTATAAGCATAATAATTTTAAGTAATTTAAAATGTTATCTTAAAAATTATTAATAAATATTTTTATTTAATTTAATTTATAATGATAATTTAATAAATTGTAAATATAATATTAAAAAACAAAACTAAGTATATATAAATAAAATATTAAATATTTAAATTTAATAACTACATTTTCATTATATAATATACATGTTAAATAAGTATTATATTTCAATTGAAAATAAACTTAATCATCTTTTATCAGGATAATGTAATTATTTTATACAGACGAACCATTTGGTAAAGTTTTAGAAATTGAAAATATTGTTTAATTTATAATAATCATGCATTTTTTACGATAAAGTTTAACCTAACTTTACTATTATAATCATATTCTCTACTTAAATTAGTATTAAGGTTTTATAAATGCAATGAAAAAAATGAAAACTAAAACATAAATAATAATTTTATTTTTTACTTTAGAAATACGTATTTATGATACTATTAATCATTAATTTAATAAATAATTATATATATCTTATTTTTAAAATATATAAATATTGAGATACTCATGCAAAATGCAAAGGACTACTATTTTCCAACAAATACTAACTTATTTATTCAAAGGTGCAGAAGGGTGTACCATTTTTAAATAAATGAGAGTTGTTGATATAAAATACTATTATTTCTTATGCTATAGCATATTTTGAATTGGAAGAGGTAAAAGGGTCTTTATGAAATTAATGTTATCTACATTATATTACATGGTTTTATTTATGTTTTCGATGAAAAAAAAATGTAATCTATGTATAATCCGTTAAATAAAATAAATATTTTTTTAGTTAGATTGGTCAAATATAATTTAAAATTTAAATATATTAAATTAATTTTTAGATATAAAAGGCAAACAAATATCACAAATTTGTCACAAATAAAATTATTTTTAAAACTATTTTATATAACATTTGTAAACAAAGTAGAGTTGGTTAATTATGATAAAAATTACAATTGATTATCTAAAATTTGAATTTTTTTTAAGCCAAGTTTACTAACAGGTGTTATAAAATTATAAATAAAAGAATATGTGAAACATAAAAAAAAGTTAACTATAAAGGAAATTGAAAGAAATAAAGTAAAATGAGAAAATTTAAATATTTAGTATTATAATTTTTAGTATATTATATGAGTTGGTTTAACTTACTTTAATACCTTATTTGCAATGAAAGATACATGATTTTAGTAGAAAGGTTTGTAATACATAAAACACCACATACATATATGATGAAGAACATCAAACTTTCTCTTAAGAACACTTACAATAAATTAAAATAAAATCACTTATACCCAATATTGTGTGAACCTCAAATGTATCTTAATAAAATAATGACATTTGTCACACTTAACCGCTTTTAAGAAATTTTGTGTGAACCTCAAACATATCTTTTGACATTTATCACACTTAACGTTTTGAATACAATTTATATTAAGTAGGTTATATTATTAATGTAACAGTATTTTAAAAAATTCTAAAATTATAATTTCTCAATACAAAATTGTATTTTTTTTATTGTATAGTCTGAAATATTAACTTCTTGTAATTTATAACTTAGAAGTTTTTGAATTCACATTATGAAATTAAAGAAAAAAAACATTTAATATAAAAAATCAAAGTGTAATTTGAGTATTTTTTGAAATATGAGGGACAAGAAAAAAGACATGGAAGTGCGAGAAGAAACTATTCTCAATTCCTAATTCATAACACTTTCACAAAATTCAATAATAATTTTTTAATATTTAATAATATTTTTTTGTTTTTCTAAAATACATGATTGTTTAATTTTCCAATACTCATTAAAAGACATTAGTCTTTTTATAATGAAATTTAAATATAATATTATATATATACTATTTTATACTATATTTCAAATTAACAGAGTAATAATATGTCTATATAGTACCTTAAAAATTGTATATATTTAATGAAATATTTTATTAGTATAATTAAAAATCAAATTTTATTAAAAATCATAACATCATAATAATATTCTTTTATCCATATGTCAATGAGAATAATAATATAATATGATACCATTTACCTAATTTATATAAATAAATAAAATAATTAATTTAATAAACAAAAATATTCAAAATTAATTTAAAAAAAATATTTTTATACGAATCATGAACCAACTCTTATACCAAACTAACCTATACAATCAACTCACATTTCTTAAAACTCAAGTGTTACTTGAGTGAGAGTTCATATTGATCATATTAGTCTAAAGAATAAATTTCCATAAATATAAAAGTTTCAATCCAATTTTCATACTTTATGAAACTATCTTAAAATATTACTTTAAATGTAATATAATGTAAATATCATCAAAATATTTGGTACTAGGACGACTCAGTGACTCGATCAAGAACTTCACCACTCAATCAATCAACCACAATGAGAAGGTCACATGATGATACTTGACCGACCGACCTTGGGCGTCAAGCCACAAGTTGACCAAGTCAACAAGGTTAATGCATAATTAAGGGTTGTTTAGCACAATCCTAAACATGAACCAACCTTCTAATTCGGTCCACCAATGAAGGCCCATTAAAGTAATATAAATAACACATATTCCAAGGAGAAAGGTAGGTGATTATCTACAGTACTCTGACACCCGAGTGCGCCAGACTGACTTGAGCGTTAGAGTGCCTTCTGCAGGTACCATCCCCGCCTGTGGAGCCAGACGACCGATAGGAGGAAGGAGGAACAAAAAGCTTGGAGTGAGAGTGACCGACCGAAGATAGAGGCAGAAGGAATCGTTCTCTAAACCCCAAACCCGTTTGAGAACAGATTTCATATAAAATTATCATTTTTCTTAATAGTTTTATACACAATTATAGAATTCATCTTATTTATAAATGCATATTAACATTACCAGCATACTATAAAATTATAAAATTAATATTTTTTATCTCATCGAATAAATAAAATTAGAAAAATTAATAAAAGATTACATATTTTTCTACTAAATAAATAATTTTTTTATTTTTTATTTCAAGTTTTTTTATTTTTTATTTTCAATTTCTCTCCCTTGAAGAGGACATTGAAAAATTCTCTTGTACTTATGTGGAGTTTATATGTGTTTATTTTTTTTAAAGTTCTTTCCAATAAAACAAATAGAATTAAATTTAAAGAAACCAATCAGTTACTTTTTTAATGCTTTTACACTTAAGCTCGCACCATAGCTGGTTATGGCCAGGTCATGCTGAAGCTGCAAAATTATTGCACCACCCACCGTCCTCTTTTCCAACCGTACAAAAACTACACCCAACATTAAAAAATCAACATAATATCCACATTTCTATGAAAAATAATAATAATAATATATCGACTAATACGATATTTATATTATTTGGTGTACAATAAATTGCTATATAAATAAGTTTTGGACCTTTTCATTGAAAGTTTTTTAAAAAATTTGAGAAATCTACTCTCTATTAAAGATAATTTTTTATATAAGTGAATTTTATTTTAAGATTAAATTAATCTTAAAATTTACTTTCAATGTAATATTAAAGTCATTAAAATTTTATTATAATAAAAGTTTATTGAATGCCCATCAAATTGCTGTTAAATTACTTATAAAATATATTTCACACACAAGTTTTGAGGCATAACATCAAAAGTTTACTTTAAAATATAAAATGATAAAGTTGCAGCACTCACCATTTTCAATTCCAACCCTTTTCCATTTCTTTCTATCATTAACAATTTGGCATCTAATTTTTTTTTTTTTTTTTTCGGCTTTGTTTGGATTAAAAGGAAAAAGGATGAGTGAATTTGAGATGATTTGAAGGGAAAGTGTGATGAAAGTGAGATTGTTTGGATTAAGGTAAATAAAGTAGAAAATGTAGAGAAAGTTTACGAGTGATGAGATAGATATGATTGAAATTATATTTTTTAATTGATAAAATTATAAATTTATAAATTTACTTTTATATTTAAAAATTATTAAAAAAATAATTAGATTGATTTATTTATAAATTAAATAAATTTATTATTTTTATCTTTATTTTTTATAATTAATATAATTATTATATAATTATTTTTATTTAAAAATATATTTATTATTATTATTATTTATATTTATTCTTATAAATAATTAATTATGTTATTTTATAATAAATATTTTTTACAGTTTTAATTATATTTAGTTTAAAATAAAAAAACTAACTTAAACTATAAAGCAACTTTTAAAACAACTTTCGTTGCAATTCTCTCTTCTCACGGGAAGAAATTTTTTGAAAAAAACTCTTTTCGTTTTTAGTGATTTATATTATTTAATACCTCGTTTTTTTTGTTTTACCCTCAAAGAGAGCCTTCATGTTAGTGGAATGTAAGGTGTGAATGAATAAAAACACGTGCAAAATGAGAGAGAAAGTAGGTATAACAGCATGATTGTTGCAGTTGCAGATGACCCCTCATACATAGACATGCTTTGCTCCATATCTTTCTCATATTTACCAACTTCATACACGTTAATATCATACATGACCTAATAATAGATTATTGCTTACAATTTATTTATTTATTTCAAATTACTAAATTTTAATAAATTATTATATATTTATTTATTAAATGAAAAGTCAAACTCATCAAATTTATAAGTGCAGTCATGATTGATGTCGTTTTTTGGTCATTTTATCTTTCTATGACTATAGCTTTGGGCTTTTAAAAAAACAGCATATGTTCTATTTATTTTTATTTAAATCAATTGAGTTCTAAAATTAACATATCTGTTCAAGAACCATTCACAGATGGAATCAAATCCAATCTTTAGTATCTTTTGAACCAGAAGAAAAAATGATGAATGAAACTGGACTTCAGTGTTAATAATAATTTTAAATATCAAAAATGAACTTTTGAAAGAAAAGTAGTAACTTCTACCTAAAACTTATGCAACAATTTTTATAACAAAATGACATAAAATATGAAATTAATATTAAAAATGAAGAAAAACAATGTAAATAGGTGTAATAAATTCTATAATGAAAATAAAATAATATTACTGCTAAAAAGTTTTTACAAAAGCACATCTACCAAACATTCCACAAGCCCCCAAATGAACTGGATTCATGATTTAGCTTCTCTAACAAACAATTTAAAATTAAAGAAGAAAAATGTCTATACTTTATTTTTCTCCCTTTTCAAATGATAACAGAATTTTCTTCTAAACAAATAATGTGTTTCCCAAGAAATACCAAATTCTACTTTCCATGTTTCTAATTGCCCTCTCATCTATCTATTGATCAAACTAAAATTAAAGACAACCAAGTGAATTAACAAAGGTGTTGGATAGAAAGCTTCCCTTTCATAGTTTAAACTTAACCAGCTTCCTTAAAGACCTTGAAGAGCAAATCGTGTTCATATTATTGAAACAGGAGAGATTAATACACCAAAGAGCGAGTGACCTCCTGATTGCCAAAATCAGGGAGCTCAGAATTATGGGAAAACTTCATCCATCTCTTTTTCTCCGCATATTTGAGGCAAGGCTGCAACACAAGGCCTATTGCCATAGCAAAGAGGCTTATAAACATTATTTTGAGGGAGGAGAAAAACAACACAACACCAATCAATATTGTGGGAGGGATACAGATCAAAAAGGCTCCAACTGTTCCCCCTGCAATCTTGTAAGGACGAGATGCATTGGGATGTTTAATCCTTAACAAAATGAATGCAATAAACTCCAAAATCATCCCAAAACAGTACAAGAAATTTTCTGCTGCTACAATTTCTTGAAAGCTCATCCATGATAGTAAAATCACACCTGATGCTGAAAAGAGTATTCCTATTAGAGGTGTTCCGTGGCGAGACCTCATGCTGAAGATCTCAGGCAACATTCCCCTCTCAGCCATCCCCAGTAGCTGGAATGCATCACTGCTCATTTCAGCAACAAACATTCCCATATTTGACATGGCGGCAGCAGCCTGAAGCCACCATCTCAACCACGCCCCTCCTATAATCATAGCAATATCTGAGAAGTAGCCATCCGTCCAAAGATCCCGATTGAGAGGAACAGCACCAGTACCTATTAGGAGCGGAAAGAAGTACCCTATAACTACTAGGATCACAGCGTAAAACAAAGCCCTTGGAAGAGTTTTCTTTGGATTTTCCACTTCTCCAGAAAGAGTACTTATGGAGTCCCAATAGTTAAGATTCCAAAATAGAGTATTCAGATACAAATTCCAGTCAATATCATGGAGATTTGTCACAGTCCATCTAGAAGGCTCTAGATCGGGAATTGCCAAGAACCCCATAACCACAAAAGGGAGTAGTGAGAAAATCCCTAAACAAACAGCAACCCATCCCACAATGACCATACCCCTATAGTTTAAAAAAGTGAGCACAATAGTCAGACCCCATGTTGCAGCAACTCTAGGCAAACCACCACCTAAAGCTGGGATTGCCGACTTCAGATAGTCAAGAAATAGAACTGGGTACAAAGCATTGTCTATCACCCCACTCAGCCATTTCATCCAACCTTGCTGAAACCCCCAATAGGGACCCAAAGCAGAGGAAACCCAAACCACATAACCACTGTTTTCAGGGAACATGGTACCGAGCTCAGCAGTGATCAAAGCTTCAGGAATACTCCATACTAATGGGAAAATCAAGAACCCAAGGAGGGCTAACAGAGGACCAGCTGCCTGCACAGTATCCTCCACCCCAAAAGGGCCACCTGAAACCTCATAGAAGATGAGAAACACAAGAGGAAGAACTGAAACTTTCCTTGAGTGATTCGCCCTGATGGGAGGTAATTCACTGACAGCTACATACTCCTCCTGGGGGAACTCCCCCATTTCAATGGAAGCTTGTTGTCTATTAACAGCCGCAATCCTGAATTTCTGCACCCATATATTTTTTTTTCAAGAATAGCAAAATCAGAAGTTGAGGAGTGTGGCAACAGTTCCAGATACACTCCTTTTAGCACAGTCATTACTAATGAAAAAAAATTATTTTAGTTAAACTCATTAAATAAAAAGTAAGGCATACTAATTTTTACATGTTGTAATAAAAAATCAACACTAACAGTGGAGAATGTGTTAAAAATAGAGTGTGAAAAACGGTTAATGAACGAACCATGGAAGATAAGTTATCCTGTCAGGGTGGAGATGATAACATCCTCCATCGTGAAATCTAGCGTCGAGCACCTGAACCAAATACACAGTTTTGAAATAACATCAACAATCACAAAATCAAGTGCTTTTAAGACTCCAACAATCAAATAAAAGTCATAAAAATAAACCGGATTCATCACCGCTGTCACAAACATCCCCACATCCATCAACAGAGCCAACAACCCACCAAACCACACAGCAAAGTGAAAGGAAAAAAATATTTACGAAGATGGGTCTACTGGCTAATATAAATTTCAAATATTTAAAGTTCAAACAAATACGCACGCATCAAGAGGGTGGAGGGGAGCTGGGAACAGATCTTGGAAAACCGACAACAAGCAATAGCCTCCTTGGTATAAACCCACTTGTGAAAAGCTTTAAAAACCCAATTATGAGACCCGATCGAAATGAAGGGTTGATAGAGAAGGAAACAGGGAAATTAAAAAAGGAAAGAAGAAAATTGAACGGTTTCGGATTGTATCTGGGTTTTACTATTTTTGGGTCTTTCAATGTTTTTGGGGCTGATTCTCCCGCATCATATTAGATTTGCACCCAACACTAACCTGAAATATCCATTTTTTCTCTTAATAATTTATAATTTTTTTCTTTCAAATATTCATAATCAAATTATGAATATATACTTTGGAATTTTACCTTTAGGAAACTTAATTGAACAGTATAAATTTCATTTTCACATCTTGGATCTTAAGATTCTTAAGCAAACATATATGAGTTTTGAATCTCAATCTTCAACACCATATAAATTATTTTGATATAAAAATCTGAAATTTATAACTCTCATTTCATATATGACCATCCAGAAATTTAAATAAGATATAAAAATGATCTTTCATATTTCAAAATTCATAATGTATAAAACTCACTTCGGGATTTGTGTATCCATAAGCAAAAATAAAATCAAGAACAATATTGAATTTTAAATTTTACGTTCGTTGCATGTCATAAATGATATGATATGGTCCAAGAAACAATTACCTCTTTTTGGATCAATAATTTGGCTATAGAATTATAAACTATAAACCTAATGAAGACTCTCTAAAGACCCAATTTTAAAAAATTGCTTTGTCATTGATATATAATGAGTAAATATATCATTAATCCTATATCATTTAGCTATTTATATTTCTTAGTTTATTAAGATTTATGTTAACATAAATCTCGAAGATTAAGATAGAAGTAATCTCAATACACACATTAACAATTTTTTCTAATTCTTAAATTATAGAGTTATTTATTAAAAAAAATTAAGTCATATATATATACTAGTACAATAATAATCGCACAGAGCAGAAAAAATATATATATTTCAGAGTTCAAGAATATATATCAAGCACTCTCCAACATCAAACCATCGTAACATCTCAGTCTCACACAATAATAAGTTTAACTAAGTAATGAAATTAAAATAGTCTTTAAAATAATTTAAAATTTTATCTTAAAAATTATTAATAAATATTTCTATTTGATTAAAGTTATAATAATAATTTTATAAATTTTAATTATATTAATAAAAACAAAAAAAGTATATGCAAATAAAAAATAAAAAATAAAAAATAAGATAAATAAGTATTTAAATATTTAAATTCAATAATTACATTTTCATTATATAATTTATACATGTTAAATAAGTATTATATTTCAATTGAAAATATATTTAAACGTTTTCTACAATAGCAATTTGAACATTTGAAATTTTGAATTTTGAATTTTTTTCTTAAACCAAGATTATTAAAAGGTGTTATAAAAGTATAGATAAAAAAACATGTGAATCATAAACAAGAAGTTGAATATAAAAGAAATTTAAAGAAATCAAGTAAAATGTGAAAATTTCAATATTCAGTGTTATAAAAATTAGAATAATAATGACTTGGTTTAACTTACTTTTAATACTTTATTTGTATAGGACTTTAGTATAAAAGGTTGTAATACTTTTTATTGAGATTTTTTTTTATCATCAATAAACAATAAATAAATGAGAATCACTTTAAGGGTGGTTCAACTCTTATACAAAGTTTCACAATATCTCACAATAACCAACTTCTAACTAGAACTGCCTACCTAACCGACGAAAGCACTAATCAAACTAACACGTAAAAACTTTAAGGAACCATCCTCATGCACGCCGACGGTTCCAAACACCAATCAGAATACAAAAACGAAGCAGAACGAGATTTTGCAGAAATCCAAGACCAAACCTTTACTTGCACCATTGCAAACACTTTTAACACATCAGTCACACCCCTTTTGAAAATGATAAGGTTCATGTGATTCCAAAATTCACTCACCACCCCCACCCAAATTGTACTCCACACAATGTTAATCAATTCTGAAGACTGACTCATCCATAAATGAGCAAAGTTGGACTTAGGATCAATGTGAGACACAAGTGACACTCCAAGCCACTTATAACAAAGACACCAAACACGCCAAGCAAAACTGCAATCGAAAAACAAATGACGGTAAGACTCTTCCTCCTTCCCACACAAACATCACAAAGCATTTTCAACCATCACTCCTCGCCTTTTCAGATTGATCCTAGTAGCGATTTTATTCTCTAGAACCCTCCAAGTAATAAATAAAGTAGAAGGTATGGCTTTACACCTCCACAACTTACTTAATACCGGAGAACCTTCCACCTCGCTATCCCTCTTAACATGCATATAAGCAGAATTAACTGAAAACTTCTGAAGACCCCCGACCTTCCAAACCCAACTATCTGCCTCTCCCAAAATCAACCTAATACCTTGCAATACCTGCCAAAATTGATCCACCAAAGGCTTCTCCCATTCAAAAAAAGGTCTTTGCCAGACTAAATGCCAAACCCAAACACCATTAGACCAAGATCCAAGCTCTGCCACCTTTGCCTCTTTGGCAAAACACAGAGAGAACAGTCTCAGAAAGGCTCTCTTCAATGCATCGCAACCTAACCAATTTTCCTCCCAGAAGGAAATATCATTTCCAGTTGAACCCATCTTCAAAACTTCTTCCTCAACCCTCTAAGGCCCACACCTTTTTCAAATCTTTCCAACAAAGAGAGCTCTTACGACTTTTTCCTTCCTCTCTCAAACACCTCCAACCACCATATTTTGAAACCAGAATCTCCTTCCAAAGACCACCCTTATCCGTACCCAACCTCCAAATCCACTTTCCTAACAAAGCCATGTTAAAAATCTTTAAATCAATAATACCAAGCCCCCCAAAATCGTGAGGCTTACATACCTTTTGCCAATAAACCCAAGCGATCTTCCTTCCTTCAGATCCCCACCCCCAGAGAAAATTCCTTTGAATCCTAACTAATTTATCTGCCACCCCTGATGGCAGTTTGAATAAGGACATAAAAAATAATGTGATAGAGGAAAGAACTGACTTGAAACAGATCCTCCCAGCCAACGACAGACACCTTCCTTTCCACTTGCTCAGCCTAGCTTGAACTTTCTCCATCACCCCATTCCAAAAGGCACCATGCCTGTGATTTCCACTAGCTGGCAATCCCAAGTAAAAAAAAGGAGAAACCATCACGTCGCAGTTAAGAATAACTGCCAAATGCTGAAGCAAAAAGCTGATCCAGCCCTGTCCCACCAATTCTACTTTTCAAAAAATTCACCCTAAGCCCAGAAGAAAACTCAAAGCATTGCAAAATCGCCTTAATATTGAAAACGCTTTTGGTGTTAGCTTCACAGAAGAACAAAGTATCATATGCATATTGTAACATATTTACCTTCATTTTATCCTTGCCAACCTCCAAACTGTCTATCAAATTCTTTTCTTCAGCCACAATAAGGAAGAGAAACGGTGCTAGTGGATCACCTTGACGAAGTCCCTTCCTAGGAAAGAACTCCCTAGTTGGATTACCGTTAACCAGAACTGAAACCGAGGCTAATTCTAAACAACCCTTTATCCAACGGATCCAAAGATCGCAGAAACCCAACCTCCTTAGCATATAATAAATAAACTCCCAACTGACCAAATCATACGCCTTCTCATAGTCAACTTTGAAGATAACACAACTCTTCCTCTTTCTTTTATATTCTTCCAAAATCTCATTGGCTACTAACACACTGTCCAGCAAACCCCTTCCTTCAAGGAAAGTCGACTGTCTAACGTTAATAACTTTACTAATTACCATTTTCAATCGTAGAGATAGCGCTTTAAATATGATTTTATACAAGCACCCAACTAACGAAATAGGTCTAAACTCACTGAGTTGCTGATGTTTTCTACTTTTGGTATTAAACAAAGGAACAAAGCGTTTGAACCTCTGGGCCAATAACCATTAACCGCAAAATCCTTCACCACTGACACCACATCCTTTTTAATGATATCCCAACAAAATTTTAAAAACCCGAAATTGAAACCATAAGGGCTAGGGCTATTTGAATTGTCACAACTCCAAACTGTAGCCCTAACCTCATCTTCAGAGAAATCTCCAATCAACAACTCATTATCGGACTCCGAAATGAAACTGAACCTGACATTGTCCAGTATAACCTGACAAGCATCGTTCCTGGCAAACCTATCTTCAAAGAAAACACGAACCTTGTCCTTAATCACCTTCTTATCTTCACACCATTTACCGTTAACGAAAACCCCATGCAACTGATTCCTTGCCCTTCTCCAGTTTACAAACGAGTGAAAAAACTTTGTATTAAGATCCCCCTGTTTTAACCACCTTTGTCTTGCTTTCTGACACATAATCGCTTCTTGCTTAAATTTGAATTTATTAAGTTCAGCAAAGAGGGACTTTCTTTCTTCCCTTTCTGACTCAACTAAACCACCATCATCGTCTCATACGTCTAATTCATCGATCTTCTTTTGCACTTCCTTACTAGCAAGATTTACATCTCCAAAGATTTCTTTGTTCCATACTTTTAAATCTGCTTTTAGCTTTTTCAATTTTTCTTTGAAAATAAAAATCCCACCTCCTATAACCTCATAAGAAGACCAACTCGAACTCACAAACTCTTTAAATTTGCTATATTTTTGCTAGACGTCCAAACACCTAAAAGGTTTCGGGCCCTATTCCACTTACACCTCTTTAAGTATAATTGGACAATGGTTAGAGATTGATCTGTTTAAAACGAATTGTTGGCAGTGAGGCCAAGATTCCAGCCACTCCTTTGAAACTACAACCATGTCGATTCTGCTCTTCACCAAACCATTGGGCTTATTCCAAGTAAACTTCCTTCCAACCAACGGGATATCAACCAATTCTGATTTTTCAATAAAATCATTAAACCTTTTTATTTCTCTAGAATAATCTGACGTCGAAATCAAACTCTTCCTCTCTTCTTGACGTCTAATAGAGTTAAAATCTCCAATAATACACCACGCCTTTGATAGTTGATTCAACTTGACTCCATTGATTTCTTTCCACATCTTTTTCTTTTCCCATAAAGAGCCAGAGCAATATACATTCACTATAGTTACAAAAACCCCATTACCCACCTTCCAAAAACCTTCAATCACAATATAGTTCCTTCTGCTAACAAAACTAAACATCTGAAACGACTAATTACTCCACATCGTAAGAACCCCTCTGCGCTGTTTATAGCTTTGTTTTCTACCCAATCTACTTCGTTAGTCTCCCAAAGAAGACAAATCTTCTCCCTGCTGAAATCGAAGCACTTAATCTCTTGTAGACACTCCACATGTTCCTTACTAATCAGATCTGTTAAGTAATTTCTTTTTATGGTGCCTTCTATAATTATACTAAATTACCATATAATGAATTATATCAAATATGTGTGAATTTCAAGTTGTATCTTAATTAAATAATGACATTTTACATTTAATGTTTTTCAAAAGACTTATATATGTTTTATTTGTGGTGCATCTCATGGTATAGGTTATATGGTCCAGGACAATTGAGTAAGATATTTTACCTATTACTTTTTTAAGTAGAAATGGATGCAATCTAACCATTAATTGTAGTTTTTGTTTTAAATTGGTATCAAAGTAAGAATACGATTTCTGGTAAAATAATTATTAAGGAAAAGATTATTTTAGGGTGCATAAAATTCGTGACAAAAGTTAAGTGGACCAAGTTAGAAGAAACCTCATTCAGATTCTCAGTATCTAATACTTTAATATATGTAATCAAATCTCTAATGAAGTATACAATAATTTAATATTTAGATATTTATTTTTTATAATTAATAATATTATTACTATTATATAAATTATTTTAACATAAATAATTATATTTTTATTATATTATAATTATATTTTTATTATTTTCATTAATGTTATTTTATATTTGATACAAATAAAAATAAGATTAATAATCAATATCAATAATATTATTATTTAATACATTTATTTATTTAATTATTATTAATTTATTTAATTTATATTTATTATTATTATTTAATAAAAAAATTTAATTAATACTATTATTTTTTAATATTTAAATATTTATATTATATAATTATACTATATTATTATAATTAATTATATTTTTAAATTTATATAATTGTATGTATAATATATAATCCATTATCTATACCTATATATAAAGGAGATTCCCCTCTTAACTGCTCTTCATTTTTTTTCTCATTTTATCCTTATATTAATATTTAATTTTATTATTGTATTATGGTCATTGTGTCATTTCTTATTTTTTTCTACAATATTTGGTATACGTAGTGGGAGCGAGAGGTGGAGGTTTGATTTTTTTTCAAAATCAGTTACATTTTATTAATATTTTATTTTATTCTTATTTTATTCTTATTTTTTATTATTTTGTAACTGTTTTATATATATATATATATATATATATATATATATATTTTAAAAGAACAGTTAAATATAAAGAGAAATCTCCTAAATAACCGTTTTTTGGCTATTTTGTATACAGTTTTGAATTTAATTTTCTATTTGTTTCTTTTCTTTTTGAATCGGTTTTTCATTTTATTTAGGAAACAATTTGAATCAGCGAGCAGTTCTCGATTTGATACAGAACAATTTATCATTTGATTTACACAACAGTTTTCAATTTGATTCAAATAGATTTTTCATTTCCTCATTTCTTACCTTTTTATTTCTTCAATCAACGAAATCTAATGTAAACTCTCATTTTCTCTCTGTTGATGTTGTTCCATCTCTCT